>Ga0247841_10002370_pt1 | contig 38042 bp, 38 predicted proteins | sample LaCruzMarch2015__2_FD_192410 | JGI IMG/M metagenome (GOLD analysis project Ga0247841, IMG submission 192410) | Freshwater microbial communities from meromictic Lake La Cruz, Castile-La Mancha, Spain - LaCruzMarch2015_18m | ecosystem: Environmental > Aquatic > Freshwater > Lake | place: Spain... | reverse complement strand
AATTTTGAATATCTGGAAAGACAACAGACGAAGTTGACGGCGTTCTGAAGTTGGATACCTCGCTCTGAGCGAAGCGAAGAGTTGCCCGAAGGGCAACCCTTTAGGGCGAGGAGGACGTCATCCGCCCAAACGATGACTGAGGGGTAATAGACGAACAAGTTGGGTTCTGATGTGGAAAATTACTTTTGTAATGAGAAATTTTTTTATTAGAAATTAAAATATAAAATAAAAACGGCAAATAAATTTATTTACAGAATCCCCGTTCGCTTGCTGGTCTGAACGGTTCATAGAAAATTAATCGTGCCCAGCCGATGAATGGAACGCGAGAGGTTGCTCGGCCGAGAATTTTATCTTGCGGAATATTTTCTTCTATTCCATTTGGAAGCTGTCCTGGATTGTTGTCACCTTTTGTTGAAATTGGATTTAGAGAAATTATTCTGTGAATTATGGGGTATTTAGTTTGGCTGTCCGTGTCGAAAATAATTATGTCTCCTAAGTTATAATTTTTTTGCTTTACAACTAAAATCATGTCTCCTTTGTTTAGTCCGGTATTGTGAATAAAATTAGAGAATTGCTCTTTTGTTATGTTGTGCTCGAGATACCAATCTTTATTGTTTTCCCAAAAATCGTTGAATTTACCTTCATTGTGATACATGCTGCAAGATTCGATGAATACGAGGGGTTTTTCCGAGCCAGTCAGTAAAGACATTCCGGGAAAGAAAATAAATTTTACAAAGATAAATATTAATGCGAACGCGAGAACCCAGCTTAGAAAACTATCTCCATGCCAAACATAGTTCCAGAATTTTTTAATTCCGATAAAAATATTTTTAAGTTCCATGATTAAATTATTTCATTTGGGTTTTTAAATTATATGAACGAGTGCAATAATGTTTTTATATTTCTATTTGTGCTCTTTTGTATGGCCAGATTATACACTGATCAGACTGAATTTGTTTGTTTTATGGGAAAAATGGCAGAATGTCAACGCCGAGGCGGGCATACGTCAGGGGAGTTCATAAGTTATTTGTCAAATGATTCAGATGGAATAATAATGGTTAAGCGAAGATGTGCTGTTTGCGGGACTGAATATCCGGATACTGCGACGAGAAAGGAAGAAATGGATTATCATTTGGCGATTCTAGAAAAAAGTTTGAAAAATTCCTAATCGAAATATTTATAAAGTATACATCCCCCGTATACACAAGAGATACTAACATGATGGATATATTTAATCAGACGATTTTGTGCGAGAAATGCAATGTAAAGATGCATAAGCAGGAGTTTTCTAAAAATGGATTTATTTTACGGGCGGTTGTTTGTCCAAAATGTTCACAAAAAATTATTCATCCGGGGGATTTGGCCAATTATGAAAATTTTGAAAATCTGAAACGAAAAGATTTTCATGTTAAGTTGAGAATTGTTGGAAACAGCTATGCGGTTTCAATTCCAAAAGAAATTGTTGAATTTATGAATGAACAGGATAATGTAATGGATGATATGGTCCGATTATGTTTTGATAATATGAATCGTTTGTCTTTGATGTTTGGACATGAAGAATTAAATAAACGGGGAATTGCATATGAAAAAGAATGAAGTTGAATTGAGAGTTGTTGAAGCGTTGCAGGATGACGCGTATAAAGGAATTGCTAGAATAGATATTGATGTGATGAAACAACTCGGATTAAAACGTGGTGATGCCATTATGATTAAAGGACAGAGAGAGACGATTGCGATTGTTGACCGTTCGTATCCGGCGGATGTTGGTGAAGGAATTATAAGAATCGACGGAATTTTAAGAAAGAATGCGAGAACTGGCGTCGGAGAAATGGTAAAAGTTTTTGCGGCGAGTGATTTGAAAGAGGCGAAAAAAATTACTATTGCTTTAGCTCAAGAAGGAATCCGCGTTCAAGGAGATCCAGAAAGTTTGAAGAATGGACTTTTGGGAAGAGCGGTTACGAAAGGAGATATTGTTGTTCTCGGCGGAGTTCAGCAAAGAAAAGATTTAATGGGAGATTTTGGAGAACTGAACGATATCTTTGGAGATTTTTTTAATGGACTTAATGGAATTAACGGCGGGATGCCGCAGTTCATGCAGGTAAGATTTATTGTTACAGCGTTGGCGCCGAATCAGGCGTGTATAATTACAGAAAATACTCAGTTAACTTTGAGCAACAAACCTGTTGAGGTCAGCGACGAGAAAATCCCGCAAATTACTTATGAAGATGTTGGTGGTTTGACTGAAGAGGTTAGAAAAGTCAGGGAGATGGTTGAGTTGCCGTTGAAACATCCGGAAATTTTTGAAAAATTAGGAATTGAACCACCAAAAGGAGTTTTACTTTACGGACCTCCGGGCACGGGAAAAACTTTACTTGCTAAAGCGGTTGCAAATGAATCCGAAGCGAATTTTATTTTGTTAAATGGACCAGAAATCATGTCAAAGTTCTACGGAGAATCTGAAAAGAGAGTTAGAGAAATTTTTGAAGAGGCGGAAAAAAATGCGCCGTCAATTATTTTTATTGATGAGATCGATGCGATTGCGCCGAAGAGAGAAGATGTTTCTGGAGAAGTTGAAAGAAGAGTTGTTTCGCAATTATTGACGATGATGGATGGTTTAAATGCGCGAGGAAGAGTCGTTGTTATCGGCGCGACGAACAGACCGAATTCGCTCGATCCAGCATTAAGAAGACCGGGAAGATTTGATAGAGAGGTTGAAATTAATGTTCCGGATAAAAATGGAAGACTTGCAATTTTAAAAATTCATACCCGTGGAATGCCATTAGATAAAACTGTAAATCTTGATATGCTTGCTGGAAAAACTCACGGATTTGTTGGCGCTGATCTAAATTCATTGGCTAAAGAAGCAGCGATGAGTGTTTTAAGAAAATTACTTCCGCAGTTAAAGCTCGACGAAGAGGATAAAGAAATTCCGCAAGAAGTTTTGGCAAAATTAAAAATTTCCGAGGTTGATTTTAGTGAAGCTTTAAAAGTTGTGAGACCTTCTGCGATGAGAGAGGTTTTAGTTGAAACTCCGGATGTTTCTTGGAATGACATTGGTGGGTTGGAAGATGTTAAACAGGAATTAAAAGAAGCAGTTGAATGGCCACTAAAGCATCCCGACGCATTTTCAAGAATGGGAATAAGACCGCCGAGAGGAATTTTATTGTACGGACCTCCGGGCACGGGAAAAACTTTGCTTGCAAAAGCGGTTGCAAAAGAATCGGAAGCAAATTTCATTCAAGTGAAAGGACCGTCGCTGTTGAGCATGTGGGTTGGAAAATCTGAAGAGGGAGTCAGAAAAATATTTGAGAGAGCGAGACAGGTTTCTCCGTGTGTTGTGTTTTTTGATGAGATTGATTCTCTTGCTGGAAAAAGAGGATATGATAATGGAACGAAAGTTACTGAAAGAGTTTTGAATCAAATTTTATCCGAGATGGATGGATTGGAAGAATTGAAAGATGTTGTTGTTATCGGCGCGACGAATCGGCCAGATATGTTGGATTCGGCGATTTTGCGTCCGGGAAGATTTGACAGAGTTCAATTAGTTGGTTCTCCCGACGAGAAATCACGTTTGAAAATTTTTGAAGTTCATACAAAAGGAATGCCGATTGGAAAAGATGTTGATATAAAAGAATTGGCGAAAAAATCTGAAGGATATGTTGGCGCGGACATTGAAGGCGTTTGCAGAGAAGCGGCGATGCTCGCATTAAGAGAAAACATCGACGCGAAAACGGTTTCAAATAAATATTTTGAGATGGCAATGAAAAAAATAACTCCCAGCGTAAGCAAAGCGGATTTAGAAAAATACAAAAAAATTGAATCTGAATATTTAAGGTCTGCGAAGGCGGCACTTGAGAATTCTTATTTAGGATAGGTTTGTACAATTTTTTCGTGCATAAGATTTATAAATGATTTTTTGTGAGGTTACATACAATAAAATGACTATAATAAAACCTGAAATTATAATTGTAGATGATGAAGAAGCTATCAGAAAGTTAGCGAGAGCTGTTCTTGAGAGAGATGAATCGTTTAAAAATTTTAAATTTAAAGAATTTGCTGACGGAGCACAAGGTCATGCTTATTTTAATAATGGTTTTAATCCTACAAACTTGGCTGCTTTAATTAGTGATTATACTATGCCTGTGATGAATGGTATTGAATTAATTGACTATGCCTGTGATGAAAAAAGTGTTCCGGAAAATTCTTGTATTTTAATATCCGGTAATGCTTGTTTTCCAGAATTTACTGAAAGAAGAAAAGGAGTTTTATGCTTGAGAAAGCCGTTTGATCTTAGAGAATTTCGTGAGGGAGTTAAAAAATCTGTTTCTGCGAGTGGCTATTGAGAACTTTGCAAAATCACCAAAGTTCTCAAAGAAGAAGTTTGAACGATGGAAATTTGCGCTCTTTAACTCTTGAAAATTTCCCAAAGCGAATAATTCAAACTTCTCTATTGAGCTCAAGCTAAAACAAAAACTTTATTATTTTCTTTTAAGATTGTTGTTTCAAATTGTGCGACGGGCGATTGGGATTTTTCTATTAATTGTGCGTAATTGTGTATTATTCCCGATTGTTCTAGTTGTTTGAGTGAGATTAAAGCGGAAGAAGAAAATTTTTTTACAATCCAGCGCGAACAAAAAGGAAATGTTGAATATTCTTTTATTATAAAATCGAGAACTTCTCTTGCTTTTTTATCTCGTGGTTGTGCTGGTGCTTCGAGGATATAAATTCCAGAAGGTCTTCCGTCGTAAATTTTTCCAACGCCGGCAGTTATGAATGGCTCAATTGCAAAAATTCCATCGGGAATTTTTGATGAATTTTTATTGTCATAATTTGGAATTATCAAGCCCGCATGTAAACTTTCATCATCGATTTCATGGCCGGACAGATTTATTATTGGGGATAAACTATTTTCTTCCGCTGTTTTTTGAATTGATTTTCCAACTTCTCCAAATGAGCTGTTATTTTTTATGGACTCTAGGGCATTTTGCAATGCTTTTTCAGAGGTTTCAATTAATTTTTTGTATTTTTTTTCTTCAGTTAAATCTACCGAAAAGGCATAGTCAATTATTTTTTTATTAACTTTAACCCCCAAATCAACTTTCAAAAGTCCGTAGGCTTTTCTTTCATCATTGTATGCCGGCGTATCATGCGCAGCGATTTCATCAATGCTTAAATTTGTCGGGAAGGCGGGTTTTGCTCCAAGTTCAATTATTTTTGATTCTATTTCTTCTGCTATTTCTAAAAGGGGTTTATCTTTTTTTACAATCGATTTAGCAAAAGGAATAACTTTCTTCGCGATTTCTGATGCTTTTTCTAAGTCTGCGTTCATGATTTAATTGAATGCTTTGGGCTTATAAGGATTTCCGTTTATTTTGTTTATTTAGCAATCTTCCAGAGAAGGTTAAAATGTTTTCTTTGCGCCTCTGCAATTTCCCCGCTGTTTATTAAAATGCCGAATGGATGAGAGCCCCACATTATTATTGAGATTTTATCTCCATAAATGTTTGTTGATGAATTTGATGTAAATTCTTTTGGCAGAATTTTTGCTTCAGTGTGCTTAAGCTTATTAAGCTCTTTTGTTCTTTCTTTCATTTCTTCACTTAAGAGAATTTTGTAGGAGATTTTATTCTTCTCCCTCATATTGTGAAATTTTGGAAGATTAAATTCCAAATGATACTTGAATGCCTCTGCTTTTGTTTCTGAAGCGCCAATTGTCAGAATCTCATTTTTCTGATTTAACATATCGTCAAGAAGAGATTTTATTCCTTTGTTTCCCGAATAGATTGTTGTTTCCTGTTCTTCTTTGGATTCTTCTTGCATTATTTTTAATTTTGGAATAATTTTTTCAAATTCTGCTTTTTGTTTTTTAATCTCATCCTCTTTTTTATCGAAGGAATCAATAAAATTTTTTGGGTCAGAGGCCCTGAAATATTTTCTATTTGCCTGAATAATGTATGAAACCATTCCTTTCACAATGAGCAAAGTCAAGGCATCATAGACCATTTGCCGATGGAGATTTGTTTTTTTAATTATCGCTTTTGTCGAAGTTAGTCCCAATTCAAGCAGAGCTAAATAGACCTTAACTTCATTTTTCGACAAGCCAATGTTTCCTAATATGTTTTCAATTTCTTTTTCCATAATTAACTAAAATTCAATGTATATATAAAACTTTTCTTTTGTCATCATTTTATTGATGACAATAATATAAATACTGATCTTATTAAATGACTACTATAAAGTAATTATCTGGAGACAAAAATGAAAAACAAAATCAAAACTAATAAAAATGAATTGGCAAAACCGGCATCGCCCATACAGGAAAGATTTTTGCGTTTAGATTCAATAGAAAGAGAACATTTAGCTGCACTGGAAGATATAAAAAGATCTTTATATAACGAAAGCGGGTTGGGAAAAGAAAGAAGCAGAAGAGACTTGGATTTTATTTTAATGTCTCATGTTCAGAGTAGGCGAGGAGATTTATCTAAAGAGACTCGCGAAGCATTTGTTGAGGAACAGACAGCAAAATATCTGGAGCGAGGCGATATTGAAACTGCCACAAATCTTGCAACTCAGGCCGAATGTTTTTCTCTTGCGGTAAGATATCTGGAGCGTGTGGGACAATTTGAAAAGGCCGGAGAATTTGCATATAAAGAAGGAGATTATAAAAGAGCAATTGAAAACTTTAGACATGCAAAATGTTTTGAGATTGGATTTGCGAATGCAGTCTTTGATGAAGCCAAAAATTTTAAAGTAGATAATCTTTCATGCAAAAAGGCGATAAATATTTTTATAAAAAAGGCAGAGAAAGAAACTTGGATGAGAAGCGGAATGCGGGCTAAGGAATATGTTATACCCGCATATCGCTTAGCAAAAATGATTGATGATGCAAGACTTTCTGAAAAATTATACAAAAAAATCGTTAAGATGCTCACCGTAACGGATAGTTTTAATTATGACGCTGCCGGATTTATTAGTTCCGAAGGCGGTGATTTATCCGAGGCTGCGAAACATTATGTGGAGAGCGGTCATATTGCCGAAGCATTTCACGTTTATGTACGGATGAAAGAATATGAGACAATAGTGGATTTATGCAATAGACAAAGAATTTCATGTGAGCACATAGAAAAGGGTGGAGATATTTTGGCACAAGCGGGCAGAAAAGGAGAAGCGAAAATGTGCTATGATGAATTATTAAGTCATTGTCTTGAATATGGCAAATCTAAAGAAGCCGAACGGGTATTGAAAAAAATTAAATCATTATGAAATCTGAGATTTTTGTGTGGCGAAGGATTTTTAAACAAAAAGAATTTTTTTATTTGAATTGATTCTTTAGCTTAAAAATTCTCTAACAGAAGAATTTTTAAATTGCAAAATTCTGCGGAATTTCTAATTATAAAAATCCTCTCCCGAAGGATTTTTAAACGAAAAAATTCCCTGAATTTTATGGATGTAGAAAGGTTTGTGGGCAATTTTTGCCTTAGGGAGTATGACCCCGAAAATAGAGAAACGAAAAAGATTAGTTCAGAGGCTCGTCTAAGAGGAAAAAGAGTTCTTGTTTTAGGAAGCTATGGGGTTTTGTCTGTTGCGCCCCAGATAGCTAGATTTGCCGATTCAGTAGTAGCTGTGAATTCAAGCAAAGAGCTGATTGATTTTTGCAAAAGGGATAATAAAAAAGTCAAGTTTGTTGAGGGGGATGTGGGAAAGTTAGACTTTGAGGATAAAAGTTTTGATGTTGTTATCTCGTGTTTAAGCGGGTTGCATTTGAACAATGATAAATCTAGGATTCTGAGAGAGCTGAAAAGAGTCCTGGATGACAAGGGATTGCTTTTGATACAAGAAGTTGATGAGCGCGGGCAGTTTTCAAAAATTCTGAATGATTTTGCACCTCTTGATGAAGTTAAGTTAAAAGAAAGAAAGGAAGAACTGAAAAAAATTCTTGAGAAAGAATTTCATGTTGGTGTGACTGGGTTTAAGACTTATTATTTGTTCAAAAATTTGGACGAACTGAAAAAAGCGATAATGAAAGAAGTTGTTCATGGTAGAGGAAAATCCTTTTCAAAATCTCTAGATGAATCCGTTGATAAATTTCTTCAGACAATGCCGGTGAAAAAATTCATTAAGGTCGGCGAAGCGATGACGATTTTCGTTTGCGAGAAACACTGACTGTTATATTTCCATCGTCCGTATTCTTCTTGACTTTGGAACGAAGTTGCTTATTTTCTCCGCAGAAAGTTTCCCCATTCCAAAAAAATCTTTTTTGTATTTCATGACGCGAAAACCACGCTCTTCGTTTTTTATTTCCAAGTCTTTTCCATGCATCCATTCTTCGAACTGTTTGTCATTCATTTCGAAAATTCCTTTTTTTATCTGATCTTTGAAAAATGTTGCACCGTCGATGGTCAATCTTATCTCATCGTTCTGCCAGTTCATTAAGTAAAGTCCGATACTTTCGATAAAAGTTATTTCTGAAAGTTTTCTTAATTCTTCTTTTGTTAAATTTCCGGTAAAGGCGCGCATTTTTTCTTTCCCGCTCATCATTATTTTTTCAGGAATTTTTTCTATTCCAAAATTTTCTTTTAGTTCTTTTGCAACTTTGTCATGCACTTTTTTATCAAAAAATTCAGGGATCATTTTGCTCTCCTTGCCTTTTTAATTAAATTTTGCAGGAATTGATGTTTATATTTGCGATATTTTTTGCCATCTCCTTTAGCAAACTTAACAGCTTCAGTTTTTATACGCGCATAATCTTCTCTCGCTTTTTTATTTATCCTCAAGAAATCTCTAACTAAAAGTTGATTCTTCCAGCTCTGACTATCGGAAAATGATAGTTGCAGATGAACTAATCTTTCTTTTCCAGAATATTTATAATATTTTGTAAGGAATAATCTTTCTTTGGTTCCTCCGCCGGGTCTGAAAAGATAGTTATTCTTTTCGAGAATTTTTCTGGTTTTAGTAAGATCTTTTTTTGGTACTGCGATTGCAATGTCAAGAATTCCTTTTCCTCCCAATCTTTTAACTGCTGAACTTCCAATATGTTCTATTATTGCATCTTTTAAAATTTTTTTAAGTTTTATTTTTTCGCGATTGAATAATCTTGGAAAATCTGGATTATACTTTCTGAATTTATATTTCTCAATCATTTTATTTCCTCCAACAATTTAAATTTCGCTAGAAAAAATCCTTCAGTGTTATTGTCTTGCGGGTAAATTCTATGAGCGAATTTTACTCTTTCGTCGAAAACTTTTTCATTCCACTCGGTTATTCCGGGACGAGATTTTATTGGAAGTTCGACTTTTTCTATTTCAACGGGAAAATTTTTTAAAATAAAATCTACGACTTCTTCGTCTTCTTCAGGAGTGTGGGTGCATGTTGAATAAAGAAATTCTCCGCCTTTTTTTAGCAAAGGGAGTGCGGATGCAACTAACTTTTTTTGAACACGAGACATACTCTTAATTGCGTCGAGATTCCACATAAGAAATGTTTTTGGACTTGTTCGCAAAGTTCCCTCTCCGGAACAAGGAGCATCTACTAAAATTTTATCAAACTTTTTTTCCCAGTTTTTTCCTTTTAGTCCGTTGCAAAGCTGAACGCCATCTTTTTTTGTGAGAATTGTGTTTGAAACTCCGCATCGTTCTAAATTCGAAGCAAGAATTGTTAGCCGGTCAATGGCTTTATCGTTGGCAATTATTGTTCCGGTGTTTTTCATTTCGGCTGCGGCCTGTGTTGTTTTTGAGCCGGGCGCGGCGCACAAATCAAACATAAATTCATTTGGTTTCGGTTTTAGCGCTATAATTGAAAGCATTGAAGACATTTCCTGAACATAATAATAACCTAACAAATGTTCAATGGATTTTCCAAGTTCACCGGGAGATAATTGCTCACTACCGATCCCCCCCCTACTCGCGTTTGCACTCGCTATTATTTTGTTCCCAGCCCACCCGCCCGAGGATGTCTCGTGCAAACGCTCGCCCGCCCCAACGGACGGAGAGTTAATAACTGACGCGTTTATTTTATCCTCTATTTTATTATGGCTGTCAGAAAACTTTTTCCCTTCGACAATCATAATTTCGGGATAGTCTTTGTATGGCTGGTCGATTATCCAATTTTTTTCTTCGAGGCGTTTTTTTAATTCGGCTGGAGAAATTTTTAATGTGTTGCAACGAATATATTTTGGAGGCGATGTTCTGATTATCTTCATGAATTTTTCTTTGTATTCTTGCTCTCCGAGAAGTTTTATCATACGCTCTTCGAAAAGAGGTTTCGGTTCGTAGTGAGGATGTCTTGTCATGTAAATGTTATAAGAAATAGGTATATAAGAGTTTTTGAAACCGGGTTATTTGTTCTGCAACTTTTTTTGGGCGAGCATTTTTTCGTGAAGGCGGTTTGCTTGGAGCATGAAAATTTCTATTCGTGATTGGATTACCTGGGGAAAAATATTTCCATCGGTTTCAATTGCTAAGAAAGGCAAATCGTCGATATCCATGTCAAGTTTGTTTCCACTGGCTTTTTCTTTTCCGGTTTTATTCATTTCTTTATTTAGAATTGATTCTGCGACACGAGAGGGCATGCAGCCGAATGGGCCTATTGAAATGACGCCGCAAGTTCGGTCTACTATTTCTCTTAATGATAAACCTATTGTAAGAATTGCTTCGCCCAGCATTTCTTCTGGAATTAAATGCCTTGAGTGCATTATTGTTTTTTTTACATCGGTCATATGGGCATTCATTAGTCCAGAATTTTTAAAATGATTTTTTATTCTCCTTTCTATTTCGGTTTGGATTTTATCTGTGAAGCGAGCTTTAAGTTTATCAGCCAGAGTTAATTTTCTTCTCGCGTCAGATGTTTTTGCGAGATAGTTGCAATAATAAAAATATTCTGATGCGGGGGTTGGAAGTACAATGAAATCATTTTTTTCAAGAGTCTCAATCAGATTTAGACGAGAAAACTCTTCTCTTCTAACGAAGACTTCGCCGGTCAGGGTGATAAATTTTGCTTCTTCCAATGGTTTAGTCAATTCTATTTTTGAAAGTTCATGAGCTGAAGATTTTATCTGCGAAAATATTCCACTTATGTTTCCAGTTTTTAATGAATCCAGTATTTTATCAAATTCACGATTAAATATTTCTCGAGCATCTTTTTTATTAACAGCAAGCACGTTAATTACTCTTAGTATGTCATCCATTACTTCTGAAGATATTATGCTCATCCAGAGAATAAGCAAAAATTTTGTTCCAAATTCATTGTAAGACTTTTCATCATATAGTGTCAGGACTGCAGCATTTTTAATTTTTAATTTTTTTATGAGTTCTTCTTGAAAAACATAATATTGCCCCTGCCGGCAAGGACCAGAACCATGAGGCATAACAAATAAAGTTATTTCATCTTTATTTTTTCTATTCTCCAGATATTCTACCATTGTTCCGGTGGTTAAAATAAAAGGCAGACATTCTTTGCAGGTGGTATGCATACGCCCGGTTTTTAGAGTTTCCATCGTTGGGATTGGCATAGCTTCTGCGTGCATTTTTAAATTTTTTGCGGCAGCAGCGACAGCTCTTGTTCCTAGTCCGCCCATGGACGGCAATATCACTTTTACCCTTGGATCTTCTATGGGGACTGTTTCATTTTCTGTTTCAACAAATATTTTTTTTTATGAATAACTTTCGGAAGACTAAACTCTTTTTCACTTTCAGAAATAAGTCCTTTTTTGTAAAGTTCTAAATATGAATCCATGATATCTAATGCTGCTTCAATTCGCGTATTTATTCCTGCATCGGCAGAGTGGCTGTCAAGCTCAAGAGTTAGTGACGGTTTTGTTTCCATTATTTTTCTAAATGAAGAAATAATAAATGAATCGGGGCCACAACTAAAATTTGTTATGAAACATCCAAATAACAATGGCTCTTTTTTTACAATTCTTGCTGCTCTCAATAGCATATTTCCAAGAGCCCAGTACATATGCCTGCCAGGAAATTCATCTTCAAACTGAAGAAAATCATAGGGAATGATAACTTTTCCTCTTGATGCGAATTTATGTGGAATGTTCATATTTGCTTCTTTTGCAAAAGTGTTATACGGGCGGCCGAACAAAACAATTGCAGATTTATTTTCTTTTTTTATTTCTTCGAGCGTTTTGCGCCCTATTTCTTTAAATTCTTCAAACATTTTTCTTTGTTCGCCGACGGCAAATTTATATGCTTCTGAGGCTTTGGAACTTTTTATTCCTAAATCTTCAGCAACTTTAATAAAATATTTTTCTGCTTCTTCTAAACCTTTTACAAATGAAATTATTGGGCTAATAATTTTCGGAATATTTTCTTCTTTGAATGTGTTTCGCAGATAATAAGGTTCTGTCTGAACAAAGACGCAAGTTCTTTTGTACGACTCTTCATTTTTTACTTCCATTTCAGTAATATGTGGAAGAAAAATGTAGTCTGGTTTTCTATCAATTAAATCCTGAAATAATCCGTGAGCAATTTCTACCGGATAACAGAATGCAGAGCCAACTTTTGATGTTCCCTCTTTTTTTATTTCTTCGGAAAGTATAATTCTGAATCCTAACTTTGTAAAGAAATTATAATACAAAGGATAATAAGTATTTACAATGAATGATTTATTTATTCCGATGGTTTTTGGATTTTTTTCTTCAGGAGAAATTTTCTGCGAAGCATATTTTTCAAATACAAGTTTTTGTCTCAATGCAACTAAATCATTTTTTTGAGTGTCAGTTTTTATGTTTAATCTTAAATTATAATATTTATTGCAGGCACCGCCGAAAGGATGTTTCCCCCCTTCAACCTCAATCATGTTTATTTCGCAGCCACGGTCGCAACCGTCGTTGTTTCCAAAACATTTGAAAGATTTGTGATATTTTACTTTGCGATTTATTAATTCTTCAAGAGAAAATTTTTGTTTTTCTATAAATCCCAATTCAATTCTTTTTTTTAATTCGAGTGCTACTCCAAATGCTCCCATTAATCCAGGTTCTGGAGGGACTATTATATTTCTGCCCGTTAGAGCGGCCATGGCTATCGGAACGGCTTTGTTGTAACAAACTCCGCCTTGCATAAAAATCTTTTTTCCGACGGGACGATTTCCTTTTACACGATTGACATAATTTAAACAGATTGAATAAACCAAACCAGCCACTATATCCTCTTTGGGAATGTTTTCATGGGCGGCATTTTTTATATCTGAACTTATGAATGCGGCACATTGGTCATTGAAGTTTGGAGGATTTTTTGCTTTGAGTGCTATTTTTCCAATATCCAGATAATTTATCGATAAACTTTCTTGCGCGGATTCTTCGAGAAAACTTCCGGTTCCCGCTGAACATGCTTCATTCATTGCATAATCACTTGGAACTCCATTTGTTAGATAAGTATATTTTGCATCCTGTCCGCCGATTTCAAATATTGTATCTACTTCTTTATCAAAATATGCTGCGGCTGTTGCGTGAGCAATTATTTCGTTAATTATCCCTTTTGTGAGTGCATGAAGTCCGGCGATTTGACGGCCAGAGCCGGTGACGCCGAGCCCGACAATTTCTATTTTTTTAACTTGTTTTTTTAACTCTTTATAACAATTTACTGACGCGCCTATCGGGTCTCCGTTTGTGCGTAAATAACAAGAGGCTAAAACTGCATCATCTTTAATTCTTAATATAACTGCTTTCGTCGTCGTTGAACCAACGTCCAAACCCAAAATACAAACGTCTCCATTTTCCGAATGTTTTTTCCTCATTTCTCTAAAATCAACATATTTTGAAAAATTTTTTAATGGTTTATGAAATGTAAATGAGGACATTTCTTTTTTGAACAAATTTTTTAAATCAATATTATGATGTAACTTTTTTGTTTGTGCAGCGAATGCTGCGCCCAATGCTTCAAAATATGTTGCTTCTTTTGGAGTGTTTAGATTTTTAATTTTTAATTTTAGGAAATTTACCATCGGTGTATTTTGCGAGGTTCCACCGACGAGAAGAACTTTTTTATATTTTTGACGACTGAGCAAATCCATTATTTTATTCGACATCATTTCGCATAATCCAGACACAACATTTTCTTTTTTTTCGCCTCGATTTAATGCGTGAGTGCAATCACTTTTACAAAAAACACTACATCTTCCAGAAATTTTATGCGGATTTCCTTTTAATGCGAGTTCAATTGCCTTTTCTTTTGTTAGGCCCATTCTTTTTATCTGCTGAAGAAAAAATTCTCCTGTTCCAGATGCGCATTTGTTTCCCGACTCAACTTTTGCGATTTTTCCTTGAGAATTCATAAAATAAATAATGAAATTTTCTCCGCCTGCAGAAACAATTGCATCATAATCCTGAAGTTTTAAAAATTCTACAGCAAATTCTGTGGATTCAGGTTCAGTTATGCTTGGAAGTTTCACAAATTCTTTGAATTTTCTGCCCGTGACTAAAACATGGTCCATTTTCTTTATATCCAATTCTTTTAACATTTCAACGAATGTTTTTTTTGGATTGCATTCATGAGATTTTGTAAGGTGCCAGCTAATTTTGTTGTCCTCCAATACAACTAAAGATATACTAGAAGCTCCGACACATGCACCTAAGCTTTTCATATTTGTAGAAAAATTAGGGGTTTTAAAAAGTATTCGCTGTTTTCAGAATAGCGTTTTCTGCGTGTGGCCGTCGATTAATTCTTTTGTATTGACGTCGAAAACCTGGAAAATATTTTCAACTGCGGGAAGCAATTGATTGTTCAGATAATATTCTATGTCATAGTTTGGAGATTTTGTGTTGAATTCAAAAGGAAGTTTTGCTCGGTCACGAATGAGAGATTTTTTGGAATCTTTTGGCGGCTGGGCAATAAAAAATTCTATTAATGCTCCTTCGGATAGAGGAATGTTGAGCTCTTTCATTTTTTGCGCAATTTTTACGTGAGGAGAAATCGATTTATAATCATGGAGGGATTTTTTCAGCTGGCTTTTTATTATTAAATCTTCAATCGGAATTTTTTTTGTTTTTAGTTCTGCGATTATTTTTTTAGTATACTCGAGCGCTTTCTTTTCATTTCCATCTTGCAGGATTAATTCAATAATTTTATTCTGAAGTTTTCTTGCGAGTTTGCACCAATCTCTTCGGACGGTCTCGAAGCCTCTTATTTTGAATTTGTTATCTTCACCGAGAAGAGCATACTTCTTTTTTGCGCCGAATTCGCCAGAACGTGTTGTGACCCAGATTCCGCGTTTGAAAAAACCTTCCAAATCTAATTCAACAATTCCTGGAAGGTCATCGTTTAATTTTTTCAGGACTTTTTTTGCATCATCTTTTGAATGTTTGTTTAATGTAAATACAATACTATCTGTGTCAGAATATACAACCGGAAACTTTTCCTGATTTATTTTATCAATCGTTTCCTTTATGAATTTTCTGCTTATTGCCGTCGCTGCGGCGGACGCCTCGGGACAATAATATCTCGCGCCGTAAAATCCCTGATAGCCATATGAAGCGTTTGCTAAAAGTTTGAATGCGTTACTTCTTGCTTTTTTTATCGGGTCAAATTTTTCTGCAAGTTCTTTTTTATATTTTTTTCTTAGATTAATTATTTCATGCAATAACTGCGGGAAAAAACCTGGCTCTTTTGAAAAATAAACCATTCTGTCAATTTCAATTTCCGTTGCGTTTTCTTCTTTTTTTCTTAGAAGAGTTGATTTTGAAAGATTGAATGTTACAATCATGCTCGGCCAGTAGCTCGTGAAGTCGAACATTCCTAAATTTTCGTAGAGTCCGGGTTTAGGTTGTAATACAAACGCGCCTTCATATTTTTCTCTTCGCATATTTGATTCAATTTCGTCATGTGTTGGTCTTTCTTCTGCGATTTCGTTAAACCTTTCTAAATTATGAAGAATATAATGTTCGACGTTTTGTGACATTCCGTTTCGTGTTACTTCAAATAATGGTTCGCCGATTACTCGGGAAAATTCTAAAATATCCTGCCAGGCTTTATCGAAAAGCTTTTTTGTTATTGCTGAATCATTTAAGTTATATTCAAAAAATTCCTGCCATTGTTTTTCGCTGAATTTATCTGGATTATCTCCGATATGTTTTAGCTCTAGTTTTCCCTCTCCGATGAGTTCGTTTGCGACGCTATCAAGAGAAAGTGTTTCAGCTTGCAAATATTGTGAATATGCAACTTTTATGAATTTAAATAAATCAATGTGAACAATTCCCGCGATGTTTCCAGAGATATTATTTCCTTTTGAAAATTTTGGCTCTGAATTATCTAAGCCAATGTCAAATTTTATTTTTAAATTTCTTGCGCGTTCTCTTAGGTATGGTAAATCAAAAGAATCAGAATAGTATCCGACTAAAATATCTGGCGAGAGTTTTTTTATTTCTGTAATGAATGGTTCAATCATTTCCTCTTCTGAGCTTAGTGTTTCAACATAACTCGGAGGAGAGCTTATTTTTTGCCAGGTCAGAACTTTTTTAATTCCATCTCCGACGAGAGAAATCATTGTTATCTTTCCTTTTCCTATTTCGAAATTATCTGTTTCAATATCATAAGCAATTGCTTTTGGAGTGAAAAGTTTTTCTCCTTCTATTTTTTCTAGACTTTCTAATTTTATAACCTGAGAAACATCAATTGAAGAATCCATTCCGCGGAATTCTTGACTCTTGTCTAAAATTTCTCCTTTTATTTTGTAGGTAAAACAGGGACGCATTTTTTTTGAAATTATGTACTGCGTTATTACATTTATATCATGTTCTTTTATTTTTACGTCATGATATTTTGAAAGATGGTCAATTATTTCTTTATTTTTTTCGCGGTTTGATGATTGAATTTTTACCGATTTTACTGGATGGCCGAGAAAATTTTTATTTTCTATTTTTATTTTAGCTTCGGGAAATTTTTTTTCAATTTCTTTTGAAATTTTTTCCGGGTTTTCAGTTATGACATAGAAGTGCGGTTCAAAATAGTCGAGAACGCAAATTTTCTTTCCGTTTTTATCTCGGCCGAAAATTCTTATTACTGTTTTTTCGTCGATTTCTTTAGAGTCGAAATATATCGGAGTGAAGAGGAATTCCATATTTTACAGAGGAAAACGAGATTTATTAAGTTTCGGGATGAGACGAACGCTTTATTTCTTTAGTAAATATCCAAAGTATCTAACCGGTTCTTTTCTTTTATTTACTTTTTTATAATATCCTAAGAAAGATTTATGACCTAAAATATTAAATCCAACTTTAGAAAAAATTAATTCTATTTCTTCTTTTGAGTAATGTTTAATTGGAAGTTTATTGTCTTTGTGTAATTTCTGAGGTACCGTTACAAGAAAGATTCCTCGGGGATTAAGCTTTTTGTTTATTTGTTTAAATAGAAATAAAGGGTTTCTAATAAATTCCATGACTCCTATTAACATGATAATATCAAATTTATTATCGTCAACTTTGAGGGGTTTTTCTAGATCTTGAATAATAATTTTTTCAAATGGATATTTTGTGGCTTTTTTTAACATCTCTTTTGAGATATCTATTCCGGTAACGCTAAAACTTTTTTTAAAAAATTCTAAAGAACTATGGCCAGTTCCACAACCCAAATCGAGAATTTTAGCGTCTCTCTTTTTGGATTTTTCTAAAGCCCAAAGAGCCATTATTTTGTATGCTTTGTACTCGCTATTAAAGATTCTTTCGTCATAATCTGCTGCAGCTTTGGCATATATTTTCTTTATTTTTCTTGTTTTCATTAATAAAATATTTATTTGCATTAATAAAAATGTTTCTTTCTGCTATCTTTATTATATGGTTTAATAATTGGTCAATTGAGCTAAGAGTTTTTAGTAACTTTATGGGTGAGAAATTGAATAGAATACTTGAATAAATCAAAAATAATCACTGATTCCTTTTTGTTTTTTGCCCTCTTGGACTTCTTTGAGTTTTTGGAGCTGGCTTTCTATTCGCTCTTCGGAGAAATCGTGCTCCATTAAAATTTTTTTTATTTTTTCTGGATTTATTTCTGGAAATTCTATTTTTACATTGTGGTCGACGTTGGCTTTTTTGAAGAGCTCGAATATTTCTTCCCAGTTGAATGGATTTTCCTGCTGTGAAATTTGTTCCTGCATTGAATCGAAAATTAACTTTGGATACTGGAGACGCTTAACGATGTCGAGCGCGCGTTTTGGTCCGATTCCTTTTATTCCTCCGCGATTGTAATCCGTGCCGATTAAAATTCCTAAACAAATTAGCTGGTCGTGAGAAATTTGAAGTTGGTTGAGAACTTTTTCCAGTTCAATTATTTCGGGATAAACTGAAACGAAACCTCCGGCTGTTTTCTTTCGGCGCGACAGAGTTAAATTCCTGACGAGAATTGGAGCGCCGAATAACATACAATCGTAATCCTGACTGACGACGGCGTAAATGTCAGAGCGTTTCGAAAGTTCTGATGCCTGAGCTTCACCTTCAGAAGGAGCCTGAATGATCGCAACGCCCATTGCTTCCAAAAGTTCTTTTGATTCCGCTGCTATTTCCGGAGTGAGATGAGTTATTTGTTGAGCATACTTGCGCATTTCAGCTTCGTTGCCAGATTCTTTTGCGAGTTCATATTTTTCTTTCGCAATATCTTTTATCTGACGACGCTCGGCCTGAGTGTTATATTTTAATTCCGGCGGTTTTCCGTCGAAGACGTAAATTATTTTCATTCCTTCCAGCATTAAATTTATGTTTCGGTAAAATAATCCGGAAAGATGAGAAGTTATTTTTCCTTTTGAATCTTGTAACGGAGTTCCATCTGGCTGACGAATCGTAGAAAGAAATTGATAGATTGCGTTTGACGCGTCGATAGCGAGCGTTTTTCCTTTTAGATCTGTGAAATTAATTTCCTTTCTAGGAATGATTTCGGATATCTGGAGACCCATGTTAAATTAAGGATGGAGAATTATATAAGGATTATGGGAGTGTAAAATAAACTATTTATGGAACTTTTCCGCCGAGTTCTTTGAGTTGTTTGGCTATGTATTTTCTTCTTGATTCTGCTTCTTTGCTTTCTACGCTTGCAATATCTAAATATTCTTTTTGCAGTTGAGCGATTGATTTTTCGTTCGCGCGCGTGAAAAAATTACTTAGTTCGTGGAGAGCGAAATATTTGTGTATTGCGGAATCGAATATAAACATTATAACTATTGCTACAAAGGTCCACATGTAAATTTGTTTTGTTATATCGTTAAGTTGCGGTGCGCGGTTAAGCCACAAAACTCCGAAGATAACTGCGAAAACCATCCAAGATAGTCTTCTTGCCATTCCACCCATATTTGTTGCGTGAGTGAAATAAACGAAAATCATGAACGGAAGAATTGTTACCATCGCGACGCCGGCGACGCCGTATGGAAGAAGAATCATGTTTGTTAAATCATTTTCAGAAATAAATCTTATTGCAAGAATTGAAATTACAGCGGCGACTATGAATGCAATTGATTTTTGGCCCTCGAAAATCGGAACTTTTTGTGTGGCGAAGTAAAGCACTATGAAAAGCAAAATTAATATCATGCATTTCGCGAAGAAAAAATCAGTTCCGGAATATTCCCCTATAATAACTTCGAATACCGGCTGGACGAAATCAACTGCTGTGGCTATTGCGTTTCTTCCGGCGTCGCCGAAATTTGTGAATGAAAATCCAAGCGCAGAATTTTCGCTGATTAGTGGTTGCGAAGAAACTAACGAAATTATATTAATAAGTGCGACAAACGCGACTATCACAAGCATTGCTCTTTTCATATTATTTCATAATTTTGCAGTTTAAAAATTCTTTTGTTTAAATTAGTATTGGTATAACTGTGAAAAAATTACGCATTCAGAGAAATATTTATAAACGCGTGTTTTATAGTTACGATATGAAAAATAAGGGTGTGCCGGTTTTATTTTTATCGCTGTTAGTTATTTCTTTATTCGCAGTTGTGATTTTGCAAACGGCGATGGTGAGCGCGGGAATTTATACGGATGATGGTAGTGGTACCTTGTGTGTCAAAGAGGGAAAGGAAGACTGTCCTAAAGGTTATCAGTGTGAAGTTATACCCGATTCAGAAATTAGTAATGATTACTGGAGATGTGTGTTGGCTTCTTCTGGTTATTCTCCGTCGGGAAGTGGGACTAATACCGGGAATAATAGATGTCAATTAGATCCAAAAAAAGATTATACGCCTGGCACTACTGGTACCGTATTCGATGCAACTCAGCTTTCTAGTCTTACTAAAGTTGTTGATTTTGATTCGGATAATATTCGGGCGTGGGTTATATCTTGGGAGACTGGCGGTTCGAATAGTATTGATGCGGTGTTTGTTAAATATATGTTATTATTGATTATAATTATTTTTGTTTATTCTGCTTTGGGTTATGCAAATTTTCCGGAGAGTGTTTTTTTGAGAGGGGCTTTGTCTTTTGTTGTTGGTTTCCTTGCGACTTTTGCAATTAGTCCTAATGAGATTATTGGAATAATGACTTCATATACTGCGTTGGGAGTTACGCTTGGACTTTTTGTTCCGGTGTTTGTGCTTGGCGCGATTAGTCTTTTTACTGCGGCGACTTTGAATCCATGGGGAATTTATATGCAGAAGGTTTTGTGGTACTTTTATTCCATATATTTGTTTTTGACAACCGGCGGTTCATTGTTTGCGACTTATGCCCTCGGTACGGTTGATAGTAATGGAGCAACTACGGGGCTTTTCGGTTCTTTATCTTGTTATGCTGTGAAGTTCTTTTCATTCTTCATTAAGCCGACGATAGTTATGGATGGCGGGCAGAGAACAATTTTGGGAATGTTATTTATTTCGTCTATCGTGATATACTGGGTTTTGGCGAGAAATAATAAGCTTATTATAAACTGGGGTGCGAGAATGAAGACGGATTCTGAAGCTGAAGTTCTCAAGGAGCAGTTGAAGAAGCAGGATATAAAGAGAAAGGCAGAATCGGATTCTTTGGGCGGACAAAATAAATAATTCTTTTGATTGATGATTTTATTTTAGGGGTTGGGCTCTGATGTGGAATTTTTGTTTAACTTGCGAAAATGCTGAGAGATAATATGACTGACCCTGTTTGGTTCTGATTAGGGAAACAAAAAGTTTAGAGCAGGGAGAATATTTAGAAAATTTTTAAATGAGAATAAAAGTTGCAAACGCATTTGGATATGAGAAGTTATTTAAATTAGTTTTTTGTTTTAATTTAATGAAAAGAGAGATGGCAGGAAATTACAAAACTATTCTCGGAGACAAACATGGGCAGATGAGTAATGGGGATAAAATAAAGTGGATTATCGGTGTTTTTATTCTTATTGGTCTGATTTTATTTTTGGCTGCGGTGTTTTCTAAACCTCTTCATTATACTCCTACTGAAATCTCTTCTTTGCAAGTTCAAAAAATTATGAATAGTAATTTGCCCGAGGCAGAGAGAGCATCGCAGATAAGCGAAATTATAAAAAAAGATTCTTCGCTTAGACTGAAATATCTTCGAGAAATTGCAGTTCAAAGGAGTGTTATTAATCAGTATAATTATAAAGATTTTGTTTATGACTTGGGGCTTATGAACAGAACGACGGGAACAAATTCCGGAGCAGCGGGAGCTGCAAATTCCGCGGTGACTCCGACGCAAGTTGCGACTGTTGATGATCAAGCTGCAATAAATGATATTCGGAATAAAATAAATGATAAAAAATTGACTAAAGAATTTCTTGATGATTTACTTTCAAGAGGACGGATTACTAGAAGTACATATAATCAATATTTAATTAAAAATCTTGGTTATGGTGGATGGATTGGAAAAACCTGGGTGAGCGTGAGTGGTTTTATTTCCGATAAAGTTTTCTTAGGATATGATAATTATATTTATGTTCCGTATGTTAACTATGTTGCTCCCAAGATTGATTTTATTTATCTGCCGATAAAAAATAATGTGCTTTCGCCACTGATGGATTATATTAATAAAGTAGATGACTTGATTTTATGGGTTATTGGATATGGTAAAGCGAATTATAAAGACCAGCTTTTGTTTGGTTTGTGGATTTTTGTAGTTCATTCGACCTGCGTTTTGTTGGGATTTTCTGTTGCCTGGATTAGAAAGAAATTGGGTGGGAGAGCATCTCTTTTTGGTACTAATTCCATTATTGGTTTAAGATGGGAAAAAATATGGAAGGGTGCTGCCAGGGGAGGATTCAAGAATCATATTCTTTTTGGAACTTACGAAAAAATGCAGGGATTTTTTGATGGTCATAAACTGAAATGGGTTGTGTCAGGTATTTTATTTGTTTTAGGAGTACTTGGTGTTATTAAGGGGTCATTGGCTTTTGCAATTCTTTGCGCGAGTTTAATTGGACTTGGAATTGTAATTAGATTTATAATTTTTAGGAGAAATAATAAACCCGGAAGTGCTCCTCTTTTGATATCTCTTCTAAGCCCTTTTGATGATGCATACTTTAGAGATTTTTTAAGTCGTAATGATTGGAATCTTGAATCCTCTTCCGGTGTTCCTACATACAAAAATTCAGCATCGGGAGCAATAAAGTTTGAAACTACTCTTAAAGCCGATGCTCGGGCTGAGTACGATAGTCGAAATCTAGTTATTAAAAGTAGTAATAAAATTTCGTTAGATGCTTACGGGAAAAAAGTTTCTGCTTACAGAAATAATTTTTTCAAATTCATATTTTTTTATTCTTTCTTTTTTAAATATTTTATTTTCTTAGTTGTAGTTTATCCGATTGTTATGAAGATACCAATAGTTATGAGGGTGATTCAGATTTTTAATGGAGAACTTTTGTTTGCTAGTCCTGGTTACACCGGATTGCTTATCGGAATTTTACTTTATCTTACTCCGGCTTTACTAGAAAGATATAAAAATTATAGTCAAGGAACTAAACTTTACGAGGAGAAACTTGCAGAGGTTACTGACGAAGAAATCAAAAAGCTGCGCAGGGGTTAGATATTTAAATTAAAAACTTTTAATGTGAACATGAAAAAAGAGAGCGAGAAAAATTATAGAAATATTGCTGGAGATAAGCGGGGGGTGGGCAATTGGGGTAAAATGATTAAAGGTGTTCTTATCACTGTTGCAATTCTTGGGGTTTTATTTTTAATTATTTATTTTGCCGGAAAATATTTTGGAGGTTCTGCTACTACGGCCGTTAGTGGGCCTACTACCTCTTTAGTAAAAATGCTTCCGTCGGCGATACAAGCAAATTGGCTTCTTAGCGCTACGGGTTGGCTGGATAGGCAAGATAAAAACGGATTTATTGGTAAGAGCAGAGATACATTTCTATCTCTTTCTAATGATGCTCTCGGTCTTCTAGGATTTAATCAGGGTTTTGGAAGTTTTTTAGGACATTTTTTTACCGGTCTATTTGCGGGACTTTTACTTTGGGCATTGTACTTTTTTGCGCAGATTACTACTTCAATTGAGGCTCGTATTAAGATATTTACTCGAATGGGGCTAAAAAGTTCAGGTTCGGGCGCACGTGTTACTAGCTCGAGTAAAATGTTCACAGCAAATCTTGAAAAAAGCTGGCTGGGATTTATCGCCGGCGGAATTTGGAAACCGATTGTTGTGGGCGCGGTTTGGGCGTGTTTGATGATGATACCATTTATCAAAGCTTTTTTAGATATAATAACTTTTAATTTCTTGGGGATAAATCCATTTGCTCGCGTAGTTTTAATTGCACTTTATATTGGGATTTTTCCGACGGCGTTTGAAATGTATCACCGTTATAAATTAAGAAGAAAATATTATGAAGCGATAGTTAATGAAAAGTATGGTCGTGAGCTTGAAAAGGCAAGGCGAGGGTTATGAATGAAAAAGATTTTATTTTTTGTTTTTACTGTATTTTTTATTGCTAATGTTTTTTTTGTTTCTGCAGCATACGATCAGACAAGAATAAATGAAATACAAGAGGGTGTCAGAGTGCATTCTATATCTATATCGGAGCTCAATAAAGCGTTTGATGATGGATGCATAACTGAGGGGGAGAGGATGGCTTATATAATTCAGAGCAGGAGAACTGAAGCAGAGAAAGTTTTTTTTCAGAACTTAGAAAAGTCAAAGATTTTTATGGGATTTTATAATGAAAAGGGAGTAGCGGTTGGTACTGATCATTTTATGGTTGGACTTTTTGCAGGAATTTATCTTTGGCTTTTTATAAGATTGAGAATGCTTTATAATTATGTGCTGGACAAAGATATATTTAAGTTTATTAAGAAAGAGGAGTATAATCTTCTTGACAGCAAAACTCGTTGGGTTTATTTGATTGCGGGAAGTTTTTGGAAAGTTATCTGCATAGGTGCTGTCTATTCAGTGTTTGCTGGAATTCCAATTGTCTCAACTTTTTTATATTATGTAAATCTTGAATTTCTCACAACTAATTTTTTTGTAAAATCATTTATCCTGGCGTTTGAAATTGGATTCGGTCCGTATATTTTAGAATCTTATTTGAGGAGCAGGAAAGAAACTCTTCAAATGAGAAAACTTCATAGTGCTTCTAAAATGGCGGCTCAAGAAGGAAGAAGATAATTTATTTTTTCTTTTTAATTTTTTTAACTATCTTTATCTCTTCGGGGATTTTATTTTTTTCTGAAGATTCCGGGTTTTGTTTTTGCAAATTAGCTGCAGAAATCTTTTTGCTTCTTGTCCAGATAAAACTTGTAATCAGGCTAAGAATTATTAAACTTGCGCCCATGAACGAACCCGTTTTAATTGGCAAATCTGCAATCGCATTTCCCGTTATCGCCGATTCCAAAAAAAATATTCCGACGAGAAAACCAGATAGTGCAATTATTATCGGGGTGGGCGTTGGTGTTCTTATCGACGGACGTCGGGAAGTTAGGGATTTTTCTATTTCATCATCTAATATTTCTTCAAGTGTTTCAGAAAAATCTTCTGTTTTTACAAGAGCAAACGGACTTCTTGAAGGATCTAATGCGGGCGGAAGAAATTCAGCTGGATCGGTTACTCCAAGTTCAGTGAGAATATCATTATATTCTTTAGTTACTTGATTATAATTTCCCCAAGCATCTTGTTCAAGTCTTGCATCGTTGGCTAATCTTGTTCTCATCTCTGGCTTTTGCAATATACCATAGATATTTTTTAGCTCACTTCCTTTTTCTTTTAGTTTTAGTTTTAATTCTTCTGGTCTGACTGCTAGTTCATAAGCTTCTTGCGGACTGAATTCTCGTCCATGTTCTGCTTCTAATGCTGTCATGGCTTGGTTTACATAATCTGCTTTTTTTCTGTTGACCGCTTTTTGATGTAATGCTTCTACCCATGACGCGGGATTTTTTGTTACCTTAGTTCTTGCTTCGGGATTTAACTCTTCATACATTGCTGCTCCACCAATATTTGATCCGACTTCACCGATGACTTGAAGCGGTTTTACGACGGCGTTTTTTACTGCGCCGAGAGTTTCAGGAACAGCATATCTTACTACAGACTTTGTTTCTCCGTATGCTCGGTCAATTAATTTTCCGGTTTTTTTTAAGGGATAGTATGCAACTTTCGCGAGGGGAACGAGACCGTATTTTCCGATTGGTCTGAGGCCGTATTTGTATATTGGTTTTAATCCTCTTGAAACTCTACGGTAAAAAGAATCAGGTTTTTTTTCCGTTCCCGGATTTTCGCCTTCGGGATTTTCGGGACTTCGCTCACGCTCTTTTTCATAACTCATGAATATTCAACATGAAGAGAATATATAAAAGTTTTTATGATAGATTTGAGAATTAATTTTAATTATCTATGACTGTGTCTTTTTACTTGTATGTGATAGCTACTCGGACTATTCATACCTCGGTTTGGACGATTGTTTTTTGGTTGATAGTTTCGAGATATTTTTGGAATAGGTGTTTGATTTTGTGTTAGTGGATTTTCGTGTAATTGTGTTTCATTTTTTTCATTTAAATGTTCTTCCCATAAATTTCCGTTAGTGTAATCTCTTTGCGGTTCTGCGATTATTTCAGACGTACTTTCTTGTGTAGCAGCATCATAATCTTCCGACGGCATTTCTGTTCGGGTTATTGGTGCTTCAGGGCGACGTATGTCTGATAAGTCTAAGTTATTTTCATCAGATAATTCTGCTGATGATGGAGTATCATAATCGTGTATTGAAGCGTCTACTTCTTCCTGACTCAAAACTCTTCTTCTTGCGTGTTCTTCAAAAATTTGATTTAAATCAGTTCTGAGATCTTGCTCTGAGCTTTCTCTCGCTGTAGCTGGTTCTTCTGATTGTGATGTTTCTGTTGTTGAATATTCGCTTCCTGAATTTTCAGTTTGTGTTTCATAAGGTTCTGGTTGTCTTGTGTGTGTTGGAATTCTATTTCTGGAATCTTCTGCAAGCTCTTCTAAGTTTTGTGGTCTTGTTGATTCTGAATGAGATCCAAAAATATGTTGGGCTACACGCTGTCGATCTTCCCGAGATAAATCATTTAACATTGAAACTATTTCTTCTTTTTGCAATGAGTTAATAATTTCTTCTGCACCAGTATTTCTATCATTTCCTTCTAGTATAAATTTTATTGCTTCGTACAATTGCTCGTCGCTAAGATTTATTAGTTCTTGATTCGGATGCGTTTGTTCTTGTTCGGTTGAATATGGGCCTTCAAGAGGAGGTGTTTGATTATTTAACCGGACTCTATCTGCGAGACTCCTCTGATATTTTCTGAAATCTGCTCTCGTATAATCTTTTGCTAAATCTAATTTTATTTTTCCGCCGCCATATTTTTTAATTCTATCTTTAACTTTTGCTAATTTTTTATCTTCGCGGTCTTCGCTTTTTTCTTTTGATACGAAATAATTACGAGTTGCTGTAAAAGGTCTCAAAATTATATCTAGTGTTTTTCTTCCAGTTTGTTTTCGCTCTCGTGGTTGTGTTGGTTCTCTTGACGCTCCTGAATAACTTCCGTCTTCATTTTCATCTGATTCTGGTTGTGGATCTGCACTTCTTCTTGGTGCGGGGTTTCTCGACGGTGCTCTTCTGCTTGGTTCGGGAGCTCTTGCTCTTTCTTGTTCGGATTTTTTTCTTTGTTCAGCTGCTTTGTATTGATTTACACCGTCTTCAGTTGGTTCAAATCCATTTTCATATGCTCCCAATTCATCTTCTGAAAAAGGTTCTGCTTCACGGATAGATGGATAAAATGCATTAGGACTTCTTACCCCTAATTTTTTACCAAGTTTTTTATGTTCTCGAACTTTGGTATTGTAATATCTTTTTCCGTTTTCATCTATTCTTCCGTTTTCAACTCTTTCAAATAATTCTCCGAGTTCTTCATTTAGTTCTTCAAATTCTTCTGCAGTTTTCTTTTTTTCTTTTTCTTTTTTCTTGTCCGATTCTTCTTTTTTTCTAGCGTTTTCACGATGAGCATAATATTCACTTACATCTTCGTTTCCTGCTGCTTTTTCCAAGGATTCCATTCTTTTGTCGCCTCCGAGAATAGCTGCCCATAAAGGTAATCCAGATTCTTTTTGTGTGCTTGTTTCTCCTTCTCTTATTCTTTCATTTTTGTAATCTTGTTTGATTTGTCTGTATGCCGTCGCATTTGCATAATTTGTTGCGCATTTACCTGCGAAGTTTAAAGTTCCTAGTGTCGCACCCTTAAGGTTTCTGAAAAATCCGCCAATTGTCCATTTTAGCGCTGATTTTCCGTCGGAATATAATTCTTTTACTAACGGAGCAACGACGTGTTTTGCTGTTGGAACTATTGCATGATTATATGTTGGTTTTACGATAGCCGAAACACCATTATAAATTCCAGAAGCTGCTTTAGCCGCCCCATTATATGTTGCAGCAATAGCTCTTCCCCGACGCCTCCATTTTTCTGCTTCCAGCTCGCGATATAGTCTTTCTTCTTCTAAAACTTGTTTCATAGCTGAATCGTAGTCCATAGTATCTCCATTAAGATAAATTTCTCTATTTTTTAGCTATTTAAACCTTTTGTTTTTGTTGTTACTATATAGTTGGACAAAACAGAGTTGTGGATTTTAGGTGCTTTTATGAGAATTTTCGTGGAATATTTTAAAAACACTCTTTGCTTCGGTTTTTTATGATTAAGAGAGGAATTTTTCTGTGTGTCCTGTTTGCGGTTTTTGTTATTCTTATTAATGCAAAATTGTCTTCGGCTGAAACATTTTCCGTTGAAAAAATTACCGATACCTTAGACAAGTTTAATGATTTTGAAGATATGCTGGATAATGATTATGCCAGTAATCAGTATATTACTCAAACCTGGGATGGTTTTCTTAAGGATAGTGCTTTTGGAAAATTTTTGTTAGATGTAAAAATTTTTTTGTTGCCAGTGAATCCAGCTTTTGAATTTATATTGGGAATTAGTTTCGATTATTCATGGCTTTTTTTGCTGACTGTTTTATTTATTATATTGTATCTTTCTTGGGCAAGCAATTTATTTTATTCTTTATGGGCTCTGATGATTGGACTCGGATATGTGGTTTTTAAAAATAAAATATCTCGGTTTCATGTCTGGCTTGTAAAAAATTTTAATTTATTGAGGATTATTCTTCTAATTGTGTTTATATTTTTAATTATTTTTTTGAGAGTTCCATTGATTTCAGCGGTTTTAATTCTCGACGCTCTTTCTAAAAATGGGCCGTGGTGGTTTCAATTGGTTGCGGTTGTTATTTTAATTGTTCTTATAATAGCGGGCTCAATTTATTCTCGTCAGATAAAAAGAGATTACCGAAAATTAATTTATGGAATACGAAAAAAAGTTATTGATAATGAACTTAAGAAGACCGGAAAGCAGTTGAAAATAATTCAAAAGGAAGGAGTTAAAGGGGGAACTAAGGAAGAGAAACAAGCTGTGAGTGAAGAGAAGAAGACTCTTGAGCAAGAAATTGCTGATTTGAAAATGAGACTTTCTGAATTAGAAACCAAATTTGGCGGAAGTGCAACTGAATCTGCTGGTGAAGAGGGAACTGAAGTTGATAGCGAGGCTGAAGAAGAGGAAGCGGCGGAAGAAGAAGCTCGCGAAGATTTAGAAGAAGCTCGCGAAGATGAAGAATAGGTTTTGTGTATAAAATTTATTTGCTGGAATTTTTATTCTGCAGTTTTATTTGATTAAAGAAATTTATTTCGTAACGCGATAACCGACGACGTCTTTGCCTTTGAAGATTGGAACTTCGCGCTCTTTTTTTGAACTACTACCGCCCTTTATTCCGATGAAAATTCCGACGATAATTAGTACCGCTCCGGCGACCATAAGATACATTGCGGGTTGTTCTGAAATAAAAGGAACTTGGGTTAGATAACTTTGGAATGGTTTTGAGGTAATTACAAGAAGAATTAATCCTACTGCGACTAGAAGATAACCTATCACCTTTTTCATATCCATAGTTTAACTACACTTTTGTATTTTTTAAAGGTTTTGATTTTCAGGAAGTGCTGAGAGATAATTAGACGAACGAATTAGGTTCTGATCAGGGAAATTATTTTTGGAACTGGAAATTTTTTTAAAAACTGCAAACTGGAATATTAATTCCTTATTTATGATATATTTTTATACTCAGTTTTCTTTTTTTATTTATGGCCAGTAAAGTTTCATATTCATACGATTTGCTTGGAAATATTGCGCTGTTTAAATTTCCTGAGGAGATTAAAACTGCTGAGAGAAAAAAACAAGCAAAAGAATTTATTCTGCGTTATCCGTCGGTGAAAACGGTGATTGAGAAAATTGGAAAGTTTAAAGGACGGCTGAGAAAAATGACAACGCGGCATCTTGCGGGAGAGAAAACGAAAGAAACTTTGTATAAAGAGAATAACTGTTTGTTTAGATTTAATATTGATGAAACATATTTTTCTCCGAGGTTGAGCAACGAGAGAAAAGAACTTTCTGGATTTGTAAAAAAAGGGGACAGGGTTTTAGTTATGTTTGCGGGCGTCGCGCCTTTGCCAATTGTCATTGCGAAAAATTCTTCTCCCGAGAAAGTTTATTCTGTTGAATTAAACCGGAAAGCGTCGGATTACGCAAAACAAAATGTAAAACTGAACAAAGTTGAAAAAATCGTCGAGGTAATTCAGGGAGATGTTAAAAAAGTTGTAAAAGAGGGCGGACTTGTGATTGGGAAAAAATTTGTTAAAGAAAGATTTGATAAAATTATGATGCCGAGGCCGCAACTGAAAGATTCATTTTTGGAACAGGCATTTATGGTTTCGAAAAAAGGAACTGAGATTTATTATTATGATTTTTGTTTGGAAACTGAAACGGAAAAAATTTTGGATTTAGTTAGGATTGAAGCGGAAAAAGCGAGAAAGGAAATTGAAATTATCCGATGGAAAAAAGCGGGTGGACATTTGGCGCCGGGGAAGATTAGGATTAGGGTGGACTTTGTTGTGAAGGGTTAAGAAAATTTATTTTTTGTCGTTCGGAGTTGGGGGTTATTTTTGAGGATTAAGTTTATAAGCAGACCAGTAATCTATTTTTATGGTTGATTCTTATGTTGATCTAGAATCTTGGAATGTTGGAAGTGTTCCTGGAACGAATGTTTATGACCAGATTAAAGTAGTTTTAGATGCAGTTGGTGCTGAAGAACATTTTCATCCGCATTTAACTGCAAGACATGAAGATATTAGTGATGGTTCTTTTCCTTCGGAGCATCGTAATCATCAGATTCATTCTCCCCATTTTAGGGGGCATCATGCTTCTGTAATTGATATGAGCGGACTTTGATAAAAAATGGAAAATAATTGTGCGGTTTATCAAGGAGAAAGTTTTTTTGGAAATGTCTGGACACTTTTAATGTCACTTCCGTCGGGCGTTGCTGTTTCTGGTTTGATTAGAGCGGGTTATGAATTAGTTAATGGTCGACGAGAAACTTTGCCTGAAGATCATCCTCTCGTGAGAGTCAGTCCCGGATTATATTCTTTCGAGTCGAAGGGCAGTTCTGATGGCGGAAGAAATCTCAGTTTTATTGCAAAGAGAGAACCATTTTGGAGAAGTTTTGGTTATTCTATTTCAGATGTTACTTGGAGATAAACTCGGAATGCTGTTTTCTAAGAAAAGTTGGTATCATCTGCGGATTTTTTGCTAAGATTATTAAGCCAGATAGCGGACTTAATCTTTGGATTTTAGGTTTTTCGTAAATTATTCCATTCTTCGCGTCATGGATTATTCTTTTGCAATAGTTTGGAAGTCCGAACGGAAGATTATTTATATCAACTTGGGCGACGGCAATCGCTTCATCATTTGTATTTGGGATTCCTTCAGCTATGGTTCCAGAGAGAACATGAATTCTTTCTAAATATATATCCCCAATTATAAAAGCAAATCTATTTCTTAGTTGATATTCTCCGCGAGAAATAATATTCTTTAATTTTTGCCCGCCAGTTTCTTCGATATATTCTCTTTCTCCGGCCATTAGTGGAGTTTCGTCGTCATCTATTCCACCTCCCGGAAGATACCAAATTTTTCTGTCTCTTCTTCTAATTAGAGTTACGGAATTATTATCTTCACTTAGTCCTACACAAAGAACTCCTTCGGTATTTCTTATCATGTTTTTTGGCGTAGGACTCAGTTTAAAAAAATTGTTATACAGAACTTTTATAATCGTTTCTCAACTTTAATCGCTGTTGGAGCTTCACCGCCATGCCAGGTAAATCTTGGTCTTACGCGAATCGGATAAATTCTTTCTGAATTATCGTCGAGAAGAATCGCAGAACCTTTCAACGCGGGCAAATCATCCATGTATTTTTTTATTCCTTCAAGAAGATAAGACTGCATAATATAATTCAGCGCTTTTACGTCGGGCTCGGCGGTAACTCGATGAGCGATAACGATGTCGGCTTGAGTCATTGCGTCTCTATGAATTTGTCCGGGCTGTTGTGTTGCGAGAACGAGAGAAATTCCGGGTTGACGTCCTTCTCTTAATAATTGTATTAACGCGTCGGACGCGGCGGTGGAACCTTCGAGAGGAAGAAACTCATGAGCTTCATCAATAAAAATCCAAACTAACGGCTCTTTTCTTTTGTCGTTCGCAGAAAGATAATCAACACCGCGATAGACTGATTCAACTTCTTCAGCTTTACGCGCGAGCATTCTCGTGTCGAAAAGTTTTCTGCAGAGAAGTCCGATAACTAAAGCTCTGACATTGAAAGTTCCGATGGAATTGTAAACGCTTAAATCAATTACGGAAGTCATTCCCCGATTAATTATATCAGAAATTTTCGTTCCTTCTTCGCTTTTTTCAGAGAATAAACCCCAGGTTTCGGCGGCTTCAAACAAACCAATCGTTGCGTTTCTATTTTCTTGTGAGGATGTTGTGTCTTTTTTTATGTAATCGATTATGTCTTGAATGTCGTAGTTTTCTTTTTCTCTTAGCGCGGTTATCGTTCTCTGAATTATTACCGAGACGGGATGAATCATGTCTAGTTTGAATGTTATTACCCAGTCTTCTGCGTTTAATTCCGAAACCGCGAGAGCGAATTTTTCGTCGACGGGAATTCCTTCTTTTAGATATTTGTCAAAATATCCTTTTGGGGCGAAAACTTTTACGGGCAAGTTTTTTGATTTTAAATTCCATTGTTCTAAAAGTTCCGGCTCTTTTTCATTTTTGTATTTCATTGTCCAGAAAATTCCCATTGTGTCAAAAATTATTGGCGCGATGTTTGAGGAAACTTCTTTCGGCAAGTCGGAAAGTTCCTCAGCGATTGCACCGAGGGTGTAGGATTTTCCCGAACCACGTTTTCCAGCGATTAACATAACGTGAGTTCGCGCGACGTCGAGTTTAATTGTATTCGAAAGAGAAGTGTAATTTCCCATTTTGACATAACCCTTTCCAAGATAAATTAATCCTCGGTCACCGAATATTTTTTTATCGCCTTCATCACGCCCGATTATTATTTCGTAGGCCATGCTCATCTGAGAGGAAGGTCGTTTATATATTTTGTTTCGAGGAAAAAATCCTTTTTCAGAATATTTTGTGTATATCATAACATCATAAAGTTTTTAAACCGTTATTTCATGAGGTTTTCATGGCCGAAGAAATTGGTAACGAAAAAAGTGAAATTGCGAGTCCTAAAGGTAATTTGTCTGAGAAGGTTAGAACTAATCCTTGGATAATCACAACTTTTGCTTTTGGCGCTTTGGTTTTAATTATGTTTGTTATGTCATTCACAGGAGTTTTGACCGGAAATGCTGTTTCTGGCGATGAAGCTGGAAAAAATCTTATTAGTTATATTAGCGCTTTGCCAACAATTCAGGGAAACTTGACTTTGAAGAGTGTGACTGATAAGGGCAGTTTGTATGAAGTTACGGTTGAATATCAGGGAAATGATATACCTGTTTATGTTACTAAAGATGGTAAATATTATACTGCGAGCATTGTTCCTTTGACTGCTGACGATAGTTCTTTGACTGGAAATGCTGTTGATGAGCAACCGAAAGATGTTCCTAAGACGGATAAACCAGTTGTTCAGGCTTTCGTTTTTACGTATTGTCCTTATGGATTACAGTTCGAGAAAGCTCTTTCACCAGTTTATGATTTGCTGAAGAATAAAGCGGATATCAATCTTGTTTATATCGGTGCGATGCATGGGGAATATGAAAAAGTTGAATCATTGAGACAGTTGTGTGTTCTGAAGAATTATGGGAAAGATGGTTTATGGAAATATTTGAATAAGTTTAATGTTGATACAAAGATTGGAGCATGTAATGGCGATGCGGCTTGTTTATCTCCGTTATTGAAAACGTTGTATTCTCCAACTGGAATTGATGAGAGTAAAATAAATAGTTGTATGAAAACTGATGCTGAAGCTTTGTATAGTGCTGACGGAAAAATCGCGAGTGATTTAGGAATTGGCGGCTCGCCTACCTTTGTAATCAACGGAGTTCAAGTTGATGTAGGAAGAACACCGGAAGCAATTAAAGCTGCGGTTTGTAGCGCGTTCAATACTGCTCCATCAGAATGTAGTCAGACTTTATCTTCTAATGCAGCGACGGCAGGATTCGGTGCTGGCTCTGGCGCAAGTACTGGCGCGACTTGTTAAATTTGTTTTTTTGAGATAACACAAATGTTTTTAAATGATGTTTCTTGATGAATTTTCATGGCAAAGAAAGATTATGAAGCTGTTTTAAGAAATCCGTATAATGATGCCAGTTTGAATGCTATGGGTATGATTAAATCTCAAGAAGCAGAATCTGTAGTCAGTCGAGCTTTATATGGTGTGTATTGCGAAGCACTTGTTGCTTGTAGAGACGCTATCAGGCAAGGAGCTAGCGTGGAAGATTTAACTGAGACAATAAATCGTTTGGGTGTTTCAGATAGTAGAATTGTGGAGTAATTTTTAGAACCAAAAATTCTACTCGCTCTTACTTCTGCTTATCCAAACTGTGAATTTAAACTTGAAAACTCGAGGATTTAAAACCAAAAGCTCTGCTCGCTCTTATTTCCTTTTATTTTACGAGTTTTATTCACCTTCCCCCCATTTTTTACATTGCGTTTCTTTTGCCCCCTCCCCTGTCCTTCCGGTTGTGAATAAAACTCTTTGTCGTAAAAAAATTAAAAATAAAACGACGCATATCCGACAACGGAATCTTTTTCACCTGTGACGTCGCCGGAATTTTTATATTCGATTAGATGCGGCTGCCAGTTATTTATTTTGCAGAGGTGCATCATTATCATTAAGTCGTGCTTGCCACAGGCGTCGAGATCTTCGATTTTTTCTAGGTTAAGGTTTTCAATTATCTCAATTGTTTTTTTGTCAATGTTGATTGCTTTTTCATATGGAAAAAAATGACTTAAATCTGTTGAGAATATAAAAATCTTTTTCTCGTTTGCATATTTTTCTGCGATTTCTTTTGCCTCTTCTTGCGTTATATCGCCGACAACTAGCGGAAGAATTTCGTTGAATCCTAATTTTTGCAGGAATGGAAACTGATTTTCTACGGAATGTTCGTGCTCGAGTTTCATGTAATCATTTTCAGGAATGTCTGTTAAGTCTATCGGAGTGTCAATTTTTTTAATTGCCATAAGCCCGTCGAATCCTATGTAATGAGAAGGGCCAAAAATAATTGCTTGTTTTACGGGAGAATTTTTTAATAATGCGTAAGCTTTTCCAGCGATTTCTCCAGAATATTCATATCCTGCGTGTGGAACTATTATTCCATGAATCTCTTTATCTGTAATTTCAACTTTTTGGCTGAGAAACTTCGTTAAAATATTATTAAGTTCACTAGCTTTTTGAGGGTACCATTCGGGCATAAATAGATTTATGAACTATAGTTTATATTTTTTTGCATGAGATGCAGATGGCTTTCGATTGTTTTTGGAGCGGTTTTTGTTTTTCTTATGTGGTATGTTATCGCCTTTAAATATTTTCCAGGAGATTTATTTTTCAATCAGTTTTTTAATAATTTAAGAAGTGACGGAATGACGTCTCTTATGAAAGCGATTTCGGATATTTTTGATCCTATTGTAGTTTTGGCTATATGTGTGGTTGCGGTTTTATTTTTTATCTTGAAAATTTCTTTTACACGAGGATTTAATTTTAGTCAGAAAAAAGAAAAATTAATTTTAGTTTTTGCTGGTTTGATGCTCGGCGGAGCTTTGTTGCAGTATTTATTTAAGATTATAATTTCTAGAGCGAGGCCAGAAAATATCTTAGTTAATGAAAGCAGTTTTAGTTTTCCCTCAGGACATGCTGTTATTTCAATAATTTTGTTTTTATTTTTAATTTTTTTGTTTAATGATAAAATTAGATTTAATCTGAGAAGACTTCTGTTTGTTGCTGCAGGTGTTTTGATTGTTTTTCTTATTGGCGTTAGCAGGATTTATCTTGGGGCGCACTGGTTTTCTGATGTGATTGGTGGATGGGCTTTGGGACTGTGCTGGTTTTTCTTTTTGTTTGGGGTGATGGATTATGGAAAAAGAGTGTGAGCTTTACGTTAAAGATAAGGGCAAGAGGGTTAGATGCTCGGCCTGTGCGCATAGATGCTTGATTGGGAATAAAAAAGCAGGAATTTGTGGAATAAGGGTTAATCTTGGTGGAAAACTTTTTCTTATGAATTGCGGTCGAATAGCGTCGATGAATGTTGATCCGATTGAGAAAAAACCGCTGTATCATTTTTTGCCAGGAACGAAATCTTTTTCCATTGGAACGAGCGGTTGTAACTTTCGGTGCGGATTCTGTCAGAATTTTGAGATATCACAATTAAAAGGAATCATTGGTGATGAATATAAAATAGAAAATATTTTTGAGCTGGCTATAAAAAATAAATGCAAAAGTATTTCATATACTTATAATGAGCCGACGATTTTTATTGAGTTTGTTCATGATATTGCAAAATTTTCAAAGATGCGAGGATTGAAAAACGTTTTAGTTACGAACGGATATGAAACTAAAGAATGCATAGATTATATTTCTAGTTATGTGGACGCGATGAATATTGATTTGAAATCTTTTTCTGAAGAATTTTACAGCAAAAATTGCGGAGCAAAATTAAAACCGGTTTTGGAGACAATAAAATACGCTCATCAGAAAAGAATTTGGATTGAAATTACGACGCTAGTTGTTACTGGAGAGAATGATTCAGAAAAAGAAATGGAAGAGATTGCAAAATTTATTGCTTCAATAGATAAAAATATTCCTTGGCACATTTCTAGATTTTTTCCCATGCATAAAATGAGTGATAAAAACGCAACAGATATTAATTTTTTGAAAAAAGCTTATACTATTGGAAAGAAACATTTGAATTATGTTTATGTCGGGAATATAGATGTCGAGAATCCGACGATATGTCCGAAATGCGGAATTAAAATTATAGAACGATATGGTTACAGTACTAAGTCTAATTTAAGATTAAATGTTTGTTTTAATTGCGGGGAAAAAATCGCGGGAGTTTGGGAATGAGTTCCAGTGAAGAATATATAAAAAAATCTTTGAAAGATTTTAAAAAAATTGATAAATGCCTTGATTTTAAAAAGTTCTTGAAAAATAAAAGTATTCATTTAGATTTCGGTTGCGGTCATGGCATGTTTAGTTACTTAATTGCTGAAAAATATCCTATAAATGTTGTTGGTGTGGATAAGGATATAGCAAGAATAAATTGTGCTAAAAGGAGAACTTTAAAAAATCTTAATTATCTTTGTAGTTGTAGTATATCTTCTATGTACGACTCTGTTAGTGTAATATTTGTACTTCATGAAATAAAAAATTTTGAGAAGATTTTATGTGAAGTTTATAATCATTTAAATGTCGGAGGTAGAGTTTTTGTTTATGATTTTAGGAAGGTTAGTAAAAAAGAATTTAAAAAAATTTACAGGGCAGATAACATTCATAGAGAAGCGGATTTTGAAGAAGAATATGCAGAACATAATCGTTTTATTCCAAATGAATTTGTAAAGATTTGTGAATATATAGGATTTAAAACATTGAAACTGAAAAAATCCGGGGGTTTTTGGTTTTTGTATATAGGAGAAAAATGAATCTAACTGACATTGCTCGAAAATCAATTGAATCGGCTTTGAATGGAGATGATTTTAAAATTGACGAAGTGACAAGGAAAAAATTTTCAAAGCTCGGCGCGTGTTTTGTTACACTGACCATAAACGGAGAGCTGCGTGGATGTGTTGGAAGTTTGCAGGCTTATCGTCCGTTGTGGGAAGATGTTAGAGAAAATGCTTTGAATGCTGCATTTGAAGATTCACGTTTTTCGCCGTTGGAAAAAGGTGAGCTCCATAGAATAAAAATTGAGGTTTCAGTTTTGAGCGCTCCGCAAAAATTGGAATACAAAAACGAGAAAGATTTACTTGAGAAATTAAATTCTAAAATGGGATTGATATTAAAAAAAGGTTTTGCGAGCGCAACATTTTTGCCGCAGGTTTGGGAAGAGCTTCCTGACAAGATTGATTTTCTTGAACATTTATCGAGGAAGGCGGGATTAAGTAAAGACGCGTGGAAAACCGCGGATTTTGAATTTTATACTGTGACGAGCGAGAAGGAATAAACGAAACGCCCCGCCCGCTAACGTTTGTTAGTGGAGCCTCTGCCTTTAGGCTGAGGGGAATGAAGAATATTTATTCTAGAATTGATTATGAATAATGAGCCTGT
>Ga0247841_10002369_pt1 | contig 38045 bp, 37 predicted proteins | sample LaCruzMarch2015__2_FD_192410 | JGI IMG/M metagenome (GOLD analysis project Ga0247841, IMG submission 192410) | Freshwater microbial communities from meromictic Lake La Cruz, Castile-La Mancha, Spain - LaCruzMarch2015_18m | ecosystem: Environmental > Aquatic > Freshwater > Lake | place: Spain... | reverse complement strand
CTGACGCTGCGGGAAGTGGAAACCGGCAGAGAACTGCGGCAGCTTGCCGGGCAGGGGGCGGCAGCCTTTTCCCGGGATGGGAAATGGATCGTATCAGGCGGCCCCGGTAACCGTCTCAAGCTCTGGGATGGGGCGTCCGGGCATGAGTTAAAAAGCTTTGCCGGGCATACGGATAAAATCCAGTCCGTCGCTTTCTCGCCTGATGGCAGATATGTCGTATCGGGAAGCCGCGATAAAACAGTCAGGTTGTGGGATATTGGATCTGGTCGTGAACTGAAGGTGTTCAGGGATTTTCGCTACCATGTGAACGCGGTGGGGTTCTCTCCTGATGGCAAACTGGTGCTGGCCGGGAGTAGCGACAATACCGCCAAACTCTATGAGGTCGAGAGCGGCAGGCAGCTATGGATATGGAAGGATATCGCCATCTCCTCGGTGGCGTTCTCTCCTGACGGGGCATATGTCCTGACCGCCGGTTTCGACGGTATGCCGAAACTCCTGGAAGTTACCACCGGCAAGCGGGTCATAAGCTTCCAGGGTCACAAGCTGCATGTCTATTCCGCCGTCTTCTCCGCTGACGGCAAGCGGATCATCACCGGTAGCGGCGATGGTACGACCCGGATCTGGGATGTCGCTACTGCCCGGGATATCACTCAGGCCATCAGCTTTACCGATGGCGAATGGATTATAATTACACCGGAAGGGTACTACAACTCCTCGGCCCGGGGGCATGAATACCTCAATATCCGGAGGGGCAACAATGTTTACGGCATTGATCAGTTTTACGATGTTTTTTACCGCCCCGATATCGTGTCGGCAAAGCTCAAAGGAGAGAATATTACTGGTCTGGTCACCCTTACGGTTGACGAGGCGATCAACAATCCTCCGCCCACGGTGATATTTTCTGCCGTCCCCAACCAGACCGGTGACGCCAGGCTGAAGGTCTGTTACCGGATCCGGAGCACCGGGGGCGGCATTGGCGAGGTGCGCCTGTTCCAGAACGGCAAGTTGATCAAGTCCGACGGCTTCTACCGGGAAGTTGCGGCCCAGAGTTCGACGGCGCCCCTCAAGCTGGCGGCGTTGAACAGCAGCGCCGTGTACCAGGACATGCGTTCCCTGACCGTAAAGGAGAAGCAGGCTCCCGGCGCCGTGCTCGCCCGGCCCAAGAGTGATCTGGTTGACGAGTGTGTGGAGCTGGAAACGATTGCCGGCGAGAACGAGATCGGCCTTACCGCCTTCAACGCCCCCAACACCGTCCAGAGCGTGATGGCCGCCGCCCGTTTCATCTCCACCAGGAAGCAGGAAGAGCCGCGGCTGTACATCCTCGCCGTCGGCATTGACCGGTATCGCGACCCCTCCATCAACCTGAAGTACGCGGCCAAAGACGCCCAAGACTTCATCACCCAACTGGCGGACAAGGCCCGAACCATCTATAAGCCGTCAAACATTCACCTGACCAGCCTGGTCAATGAGCAGGCAACCAAGCAGAATATCATGGCAACCATCGGAAAACTGGCTTCCCAGGTGAAACATGGCGATAGCTTCATCTTCTTCAACGCCTCCCACGGCCTGCTGTTGCAAAGCCAGTATTACATCGTGACCAGCAGTTTCGACGGCCGGCTAGACACGAGCGCCAGCCTGATCAGTTCCAACGAGATCGTCGAGGCGTCCAAAAAGATCAGCTCGCTGTCGCAGCTTTTTATCTTTGACACCTGCCATGCCGGCGGTGTAGATACCATCGTCAGTGGCCTGTATGATGCCCGGATGTCGGTGCTGGCCAAAAAGATGGGGCTCCATGTCTATGCCTCGGCCGGCAGCGTGCAGACCGCCCTGGACGGCTATCAGGGCAATGGCCTGTATACGCATACCTTGGTTGAGGGATTGAAAAACGGCAGGGCGGTGGACAGGGACAGGACCGGCACGGTGACGGTCAAAAGCCTGGGAATATACTCAAGAGAGATGACCACTGAGCTTTCCGGCAAGCTCGGCCATCCCCAGACACCCTTGATCATCAACTTTGGCAAAGACAGCAGATTGTTTGAGGTGCGTTAAGAGGCGCGGTTGATCTGGGAGAACCAGGAATGCCGCACTATCCATTTTGTTGAAAGGTACTTATGGAAAAAATGATAAATCACGGCAGTAACAATAAAAGTGCCGGGGATACAGAAGCAGATGATTTCGTCCATTCGTTTTTATTTGACAATTCCGACATCGAAAGGGATGATCACCTAATCCGCTGTCGTCTGAAGATGAATCGCAGCACGGAGGGATGGATAGGCATCCCTCATGGCGGCATCGGCATGGGCATCCTGATGGAGATGGCATTTCAAATCGGGGGTGACGAAATGCACCCTGTTAACCGGTATCCGTTCAACGTCGAATATCGCCTGGGGGGAGCAAGTCTCCGTGTCGGCGACGCAGTGGAGGCGACCGTAATTCGCGGTGAAGGCGTCCTATCCGGGCAAATCTTGCGGGACGGGGAAGATGAGCCTTACCTGCGTGCCAATATCCGGCATGGAGAGGAAGGTTCCCATAGCAAGGTCCAATTTCAGGCATCCCTCCCCGCTCGCTATCAAGATATTGGAAACCGGCTGCTGCCCCTGCCTTATTACCGCAACTGCTTCGTCTGCGGGGTAGAAAGAGCAGAGCCGGGACTGCGGCGGCGCTTCTATTTTGTTAACGGCGAGACAACGGAAAAGATTGTTGTCTCCCTCGCCGGTTTTGATGAGGAGGATAAGCAGAGCTTCAACCGGTTCCAGAGAAATGGAATTGTCCATCCGTTGCCGATTCTGGCCCTCCTCGACGAGACATTGGGTTTGGCGGCCTTCATGGTATCTGCCAGTGGCGGAGTAACAGTTCGGATTAATTACACTTTCTATCGTGACATTCGAGTCGGGGAGCGGCTGCTTTTTTTCGGACGAGGGGGTAAGCTAAGGGGGAAGACACCGTCACGGATAATGTGCCGGGCCTCCGGCGGTGTCGCTGTAGTCGGGGATGACGGGGCTTTGGAGCCCGTGATTTCCTCCTCCGGCCAATGGTTGGGCATACCGGCGCTGACCCAGCAGATGCGGGAGGCGCTGATTCCCGAGGAGTTGAACCGGCGCGCCTTCGAGCTTGCCGGAAGCTGACATCTTTTACGCGAAAAATATAGCATCTTTTACACGTCATCAAAAAGTCCTTGTATTCATACCCTAAAAATACCAAAATTCCCTTCCCCCTTGACGGCTGAGGGTTAGGATGGCGGTGAAAAATGGACAGTTCGACAATGGTTATTTGAGACCTTGCGGGCATCGAGCGGATTTGCTATGATTAAAACCAAAATCAAAGGTGCTTTCGCAGATGGAAAAACCTGATCATCATCAATTGAGCGCAAATTTCCAGGAACTAAGAGATTTATGCCTGGATTTATCGGCAGGGCTCTCATCCCTTGCCTTCGACCTGCAAAAGGGCGAGTTACGAGAACTGGAAGCAATAGAGGCGAGTATCGGCGCTTTACGTCAGAAGTATGAATCCCTGAAAAAAAATGTCATCGCTTTTGCCGCTCCCTACCAGTCTATTCCCGATCTCGGCGCAATCACCTCTCTCGTTACCCTGGAACCCCTGCTCCTCGCGGTTAATCAGAGTTTAAAGGCAGCGGCGTTGAACGTCCTCGATCAGGTTGGTTTTATTAGACACCGTGAACAGGCCGATTTTGAACCCCTGCTGGCCTGTCTGTCCTCAGCGTCTGAGTTGAAGCAGGCCATTGCCCAGGTTTCCCTTCCCGATCTTCACCCCGAAGCTGGCGCCCTTGCAGAAGGAACTCATCCCCTGGCGGTATTCATGTCTCTCGTCCGTGACCGCCGGCAGATGAAAGAAGAAAAGATCGCAAAGATTCAGGACGTGATAGCCGGTACTTTCGGTAATTTGCTGTTCATTGCGGCACTTATGGGGAAGCTGACTCTTGAAGGTAAGGAAAGGAAAATACAGAATGTTTCCGAGCCGGATACCGTTAATACTTCTGAAGCCGCCATGACGGCCAGTGAGCCCGAGGAGGTGCTGGAGCAACGACAGATCCTGCAGGACCTCCTTACAATGACGCAAATGAAGATCCATAAGTTGTTAAAAAATGGTCTGGTTCGGGAAGAAGAACTGGAGAGATTTGTAGCCGCCATGAAGGAAATGGAGTCCTCACGGTATCGAAAATCTGACTTCAAGGAAGATTTTCGTCAACTTCAGGCCATCAGGTCGGAGCTGGAAGATATAGAAAACAAGGCTCTTACTCCCCGCAAGCGCATGGAAAGAACTGAATCGTTGGGCAGGTAATCCCGAAAATATTATTCAGAGATTAGACCGAGGACCAGCCGCTTTAGCAAAAAGTTTATAAAATGAATCTCTTGTATTTGTCATTAAGAAATATAAAAAATAATTTAAAATAATCCTTGCATTTTCATAAAGGATCATTTAATATATTCACAAGTTGATGTGCAGTACGTGTTTGTAGTTACCAAATTTACAAAGGAAAGTCGACCGCACAGACCTAAGAAACGGAAAGTGCGGTTTTTTTTATTTGCACAAACAGACTGCCAGCCGAATAGTTCGGCAAAATTTTAAACGGTTCCATGGAGGAACCCAACACAAAAGGAGAAGTAGAGATGTCAGAAGGAACAGTAAAGTGGTTTAATGATTCAAAGGGTTTCGGTTTTATCGAGCAGGACGGCGGCAAGGACGTTTTCGTGCATCATTCAGCAATCCAGGCAGATGGTTTCAAATCGTTGGCCGAAGGTGATCGGGTAAGTTTTGAGGTTGTTGCCGGTCCCAAAGGTCCGGCTGCGGAGAAGGTTCGCAAGCTGTAATAGCCAAGATTAATCTTGCATTTAAAGCTCCCCCCTTTCCTGGGGGGAGCTTTTTTTATGAATTTATTTTAATTGTTACATGATCTAATAGCAGCTCTCGCTTCACGTTCATGTCAGGCGATATTCAGCCGTATTTCAGAATAATCCCCTCGATAATATTTGAAACATCCTCGCAGATATCAGTCGCTTCTTCAATAAGCTCAAGAATCTCCTTGCATTTGATCAATTCAACGGCGTCTTTTTCCCGTTCGAAAAGTTGCGCCATCGACTGTCGAAGGACGTTATCTGCCTCATTCTCCAAGGAGTTGATTTCCACGCAGGTCTCAAGGATCATATTGATATTCGCACGACGATTTCTCATGGCGCAAATAGATTTATTGAGAAGGACAATAGATTTATTAAGGATGAGGGCAAGCGCTATGTGATCGGCAATTGGCTCCTTGATCCTGTAAAGCTTCATCTTGCTGGCTACCTCGTCGATCATATCGACAATACTGTCCATTTTGTTTGCCAGGGAATAAATGTCTTCCCTATCCAAGGGGGTAATGAAAGTTTTATGAAGATCCTGGTAAATTCTATGGGTAATCATATCAGCTTCGTTTTCGATTTCTTTAAACTTAGATATTTTTTCTTTTGAATTTTTATAGTCATTCAATATTTCCACGAAGAGCATTCCCCCTTCCTGGATTTTATCCGCCAGTTCCTCGAAATTATCGGAAAAATGCACTTCTTTGGGGAATAATTTCATGGCCAAGATTCTCCTTAAACCGGTGATATTTATTATTGGCGTTAAAAATTTTAGAGAGTATAGACAAATATAATAGCGGTGTCAATTGCAGTAACAATAAAAACGCGATATTAAGGTTGACTATTGGATTCTTATCAGGTATAGGAGGAGCCGTTATCTGCATTAATAAGTGTTGATAGTCTTGTAGGGCAATGAGCATGATGCCGTTTGGAGGACTTAGATTTAGCAAATGAAAAAGAAAATATTCGTTCTGCATTAGTTGGGTTTTCCTCATATCGAAGCGCTTTTCTCCATTTCGTACGCCAGCTTTCTTTCCTGAACCATCCCAAGTATTCTTTTTCCCGGAAGCGAGAAATTATGCCCTTGAGGTTTGACAGGCGCAGGAAAGTGCAAAAAGCGGTGATGAATTAGTTATTTCAAACACTTGTTTATGTTTTTTGTTTTCTGTTTCATACATAATGTATGGAATCAATGTAAATGGATGGCTATTGGAGGTGCGAAAATGCCACAGATTATATTCTGGAAACAATTCATTGAGAAGAAAAAGAAATGGATTGGGATATCGATGATGGTTCTCGCTTTTTCGGTTCTTGTCACTGGAATCTTGTTCCATCAGGCAGTGGCGGAGGTGAAGATTAATTTGCAGGGAATAATAGCGGCACCGGGGCTTCTGGAACAATACGAGCATTACCGGACGAAAGAGGAAATTTACAAGGTTCTCAGCAATAGCGGCATTGAACTGGGAGATGCCATGGCAGTCGCGAATGCCGTCATTGAACAATCGGGAAAAACCAATATACCGGTGACAATTTTCCTTGCTATCATGAAGAAGGAAAGCAACTTCTCGGTAGCCGCCCGTTCTCCAGTCAATGCCATGGGGATCATGCAAATTCATCCCGTCACGTGGGATGCTTACGCCAAGAAACTTAATCTTCAAGGCTCCCGCAAGAAAGCGTTTGATCCTTCTTTGAATATCATGGTTTCCGCTGCCGTTTTAAGTGATCTGCTGGATTCCTACCGGAAGCAGGGTTACCGGGAGCCACTCCTCTGGGATTATGTACTGTCCGCATACTATGCGGGGACCGGATCTGTCAGGGGGGGGTTAAATAAAAACCACCGGCAGTATGTTAAAAGAGTCAGAAAATACGTTCGTGAAATGAGTGAAACCATTGACAGTTAAAGCAAGACAATCTGGAATGTACCAAAAACAACGCTTGCGGTAATACATGAAACGATAAAGTTCTTGAGCATGATGAACCTCCTTGTTTCAATAAATTAGTGACTTTATAAGCAGTATTTTCATATCCTCTCTGCATAGGCAAAGACGGCGTTGACGTAAGCCTTTTCATGGTTGTAACTATAGACTGACCGACGCATTTTCTTCTCGTTGCCGGTTTTCCATCCCATATGATGAAGGTAATTTGCGATGCTGGCAAAGGCATCGGGATAGTCATACAGGTCGGCTTTCCCATCGCCGTTATAATCCACGGCAAAGATAACATACGAGGACGGCATGAACTGGGGAATGCCAAAGGCGCCTGCCCAGGAACCTTTCATAGCAAACGGATCCATGCCCCTTCGCTTGCACATCCTTACCCAGGCGACAAGCTCTCTATGGGCCATTTCAACACGTTTCGCTCTTTTATCAAGCAGGCACATTGTATAAAGAGCGTTGAAAACGCGGTATTTCCCGAGATGCTTTTTGAAATCCGTTTCTATCCTGATAATTGACACAATATAATTAGCCGGGACGCCATAGAAACTTTCGATCTGATCAAAGAGCCTTTTGTTATCAGCTATTACTTTTTTCCCTGATTCAATGGACTCGGGTTTGAACAGGCCGAACTCCTCATCGAAGTAACTCAGCTTCTTCTTTTTCTGCTCGCCCTCTTTCAGTACCGGTGGCGCATAAATACTGTAATACAACTCGATCCGCTCGTCGGAAAAAATGTCATCAATGTCATCCTGACTAATTCCGGACCTTCGGAAAGATACTTTCAGGGCAGCCTTTCGTTTTTCAATACTCCCCATAATTGCCGGTTTTCGGTTTTTCCCTCTACTCTTCTTTTTCCCACCGGCCCTATTCCCGGCTTTATCTTTTTTGATTTCTTTGCTGGTAAGTTCCTTTTTCCCAACAACCTCACTCTGTGCGACAGCATTGTAGCCGAAAATACCTGCGACGATAAATAATGCCGTAACAGCAACACCCACTTTTTTCGAGATGTTCAGTTTCTTCATAACCATTCCTTGAATCTAAACAATGTCTTCATTCCTAAAACGCCGGAAAAGCAACGCGCCAAGAATAAGGCAATAAATAATGATATTGATGAGTGGATTTATAGGTCCAAATCCATGGAATGATTCGCTGCCAATCAGCGAAGACGCCGACTGCTGAACGCCTAAGAGCTTAGGCCACAAATAGTAAACAACTTTCCACCATGTCAAGTCTGACTGCGGGTGGGCGCCCGATTGCTGCATCAGCGACTGCGCCATCTGGCTTTGACTAACGGCAGCTATTCCGTCGGTCACAAAGCCTACGACACCGATACCCAAAACACTAAGAAAAGCGGCGATGTCGGGCATCAGGAGTGACAAAAGAAGCACAGCAATAACAACAAAGAGCAGGTTGACAGAACATATCAGTGAAGCAGCGAGGTATTCCGGCATGAAAACCTTCAAGTTGATGGATGTGATCAAGAACACAATACTATGCAAGATGAACATGAATATTACCGATAAGGCCCATAATCCGATTATCTTTCCCGTAACATACTGCCATCGGGCTATCGGTTTTGACAAAACACACGATTGCATCCCTTCGTTCCGGTCGCGCCTGAATATTCGCATCGAATGTAAAGCCGCTATGATCATCACGCCGGCGCCAATGATGTGGAAGGTAACTTTAGATAAAGCTCTGACAACGGTTACAGCATCGAGATACTGTCCGTTCACCATGTAATTCCCTTGATAACAACCACGAATAAGAAATACGCAGAGGGCGCAGATAATAAACATAATCACGAAACTTTTCTGCCGTACTTCATCAAAGAGCGTATATTTTGCAATTCTGATGATGGAGGAAAGTGTTTTCGATGTTTTCATTTCAACCTTTCACAAGTCTTACAAACACATCTTCCAGTGTATCGCCGTCCTTGACAATTGCGGAAATCGAGTCTTTTACCAAAAGTTTGCCGTTGTTGATTATTGCGGCGGTATCACATATCTTTTCGACTTCCGACAGCAGGTGAGAATTCAGAAATATAGTCATGCCTTGATCTTTAAGCGAATCAAGGAGCTGGCGTATTTCCCTGATTCCGATGGGATCAAGTCCAGCGGTTGGTTCGTCGAGAATTAACAGTTTTGGATCTCCTATAAGTGCAGCGCCTAATCCGAACCGCTGAATCATGCCTTTTGAATAGGTGCCCGCCTTTGTGTGTTCCCTGCCTTGCATTCCGATCAGCTCGACGATGCGCCTGCTTTGTTCCATGGCATCGGACCGGTTTATATCCAACAGCTCCGCACAACGTAGCAGGTATTGCCATCCTGAAAGGTATGGTGGGATATGGTGGTTTTCAGCCAGATAACCAATTGCTTTTCGACATATTGCATTTGTACTTGGAATGCCGTTTAGCGATAAGCTTCCCGATGTAGGCCGTGTAAAGTCGAGTAGCATCTTAACGATTGTCGTCTTCCCTGCACCATTAGGTCCCAGCAGAGCAAAATACTCTCCTGTCTTGACAGAGAAGGAGACATTGTCAACGGCCGTCAGGGAATCGTATCGTTTGGTAGTGGTTTTTAATTCAATCATATCATGCCATAATGTTAAATATCAGGAGATCTCTCCGGTAAAGATGTTTGGAATTTTAATCGGCATACGCTTTGAATTGCAAGCTAATATTGGGGGATTTATCTTTGAAGTCAGAAATAATCCAGCCAAGCATATATGGCGGCGGATATTTTTTATCCAACTGTGTACAAACTCATGGATATTTATTATCCACAGTTCGGGTTATCTCAAAAATCCCAAAATATTCTCGATCAACATTCCCTCATGTAATCGTTTAACATCAACATGTTAAACTCCTGCAGCTCACTTGGCACGGCATATGCTGTATAGAAGGTTAAAAAATAAGTTAGAATCGAAAGGAGAATCCCATCATGAAAAAATTAGCCATGACATTTGTTACAATTCTCATTGTTACGGTTTTTGCAGCTTCTGCTTTTGCATTCGAACCGAGCCGGCAAAACGGCAACCGCCATGACAACAGAGGCAGATATGAATCTGCGCATTTCCAATTCGACAATCACCAGCGTCGAGATTATCATCGCCAAAAGGTTGTATATGTGCCTGTATACCCAAATCCTGTGGTTTATGTTCCACAGCATGCAAGGCCTGGAATAACAATCTCTATACCCAATTTCAGCTTATGGATTCGTTAGGAAATTGATCTTCTCAAAAAGAAAAAGCCCCTGATTCAGATTCATTCGGGGGCTTTTGTTGGGAAGGGATTTGAGGCTTTATGGAACTTCTCCTTTTATCAGACATGCAAGGATGTCAGCTTCCGTTGTCTTCAAATCTTTTACATCTTTAATCTCTTTTGTTTTCTGCATATACATGCTCCTCTCGCTATTAATAAAATCTATAATCCTTTGAGACCTGCCACATGAAACCGGCCGGCCCTGTTTCTCTCTATTGTCTTCCCCAGGATGTCTCTCTGAGGATTGAACTCGATTTTTTCGTTCATGGTTGTCATGGTCTTTATGTCTCCTCTCCCTTTCTTTCAGCCCTAAGATAATCCCGAAAGCTATTTTTAACAATCAGGCGGATTCTGAATAATAAATGGGAATAGGCCGCTTATATGGGTCAGGATCTTTGATGATGGAGATCAGGTTTTGTCTGATGGGATGTGGGCATGACGGGGGAGATTTGGTTGTCTATAGGAATGCCAGCTTCCTTATGGGTATAATTAAAGCCATTCCTTCCTACTCGGGTGATTAAACTCAGGGGTTCTTGATATTTATTGAAGATTACCTTGCCCGGGCAATCATCATCAATTGAAAGATTCAGGGTTATTTCATTATCTTTGTTTTCAATTTGGATCAAAGTCCTCGCAACATCAAGGGGATGCGTAATGCAAGGAATCTTCGTCCCTTTACGGTATTGACCGGAATGAGCCTTCGTTGCTAATTCTACGGCTTTAAAGATCATGATAAAACATTCAGGTCTTTATAATATGCCCAACTCCTTGCCGAGATCCTTGAACTGCTTTGGAAATTCAGGCTGGAAATTAAGAAACACCGGCACAGGGTATGTAGCCCCAACTTTCTTTCCCGCCTCCTGAAGGGCCTGAACCAATTCCGCAAGGAACTTGCCGGGGATTGAGAAGACAATTTCATCATCCTGGGTCATGGAGAAAACTCTATCCCCTGTACCAGGAATAGCGATCCGTGGGGTTTGTGTTTTGAAAGGAGAAAGAAGATATTCCGTGCATTCAACTTTGCCTCCAAAATGGCCTTGAACACGCTTTCCCTGTCCATAGGTCCACGCATGCACAAGTCTCATAAGTTGGGCCGGATTGCCATAAAATGCAACGGTATCTGGTTCAAAGGCGGCTCTTTGTAAGGGGGCAAGCAATATGGCCTCATATTCATCTTTCCCAAGTCTCTGAATAGTCGTAGCTTCCGCGTGGCCTACATCTTCAGTTTTTGAGTAACTTCCGGTACAGAAAAGCTTTCCGAGCGAGGATGCCGAATCAGTTGAGGTACTGAAGCCAAAGGCAATGGCAGCAGGAACGCAGATAATATCTTCTCTGGTTAGGCCTACGGTCCAGCCATAAATACGAGCCATGGTCATTGCCTGACAAATGGCAATCCTTTTACCCATAACCACTGATGGCTGACGCGTCTTTTCTGGAAATGTTTTATCCTTGAGAAACTTTACTGCCACTGGGAACGTCTTGAGCCTTAAATTGTTTCGAATGAAGTCACTTGCCTCTGCGTAATTCTGACCGTTCATAATCATTCCCTCCTATGATTTGAAATTACTATATGCCGACGGCAATGGACAGAAAAATTGATCCTTTGTCGAGAACCGGTCATATAATCGTTGCTTCGCTCTTTGATAGTCCGCAAAATGTCTATAAGGTGATTCTCGGTTTGGAAATCGAATTGCCTACTACAAGGCCGATGGCAATAGTAGTTGCAACGACAAACATGTGCATAAACTCCTGCCAGCCCAGCGCCGTATCGCCGGCTGACAAGGCTACAAGCCCCCTGAATCCGATACTGCCGCTGACCATGAAAACCACGGCAGGAAGAAGCACGATCGAGGTCGGCCGGTTGGTCCTGCCGGACCAGATATTGGCAAAGACCAGCGATGAAGCCGTTCCCAGGAAGTTTCCCAGGTTGCTTCCCAAAATGCGCTCACCAAGCAGAATTCCCATATAGGCAACGGCGCAGCCTGCCAATGCCGACAGGAGATCCTGCCGCGGCGTTTGAAAAACGAGGCAAAGTCCGGCGGCAAGGAGCATGACAAACGGCCAAACCAGCCACGTACTGATGGAGACATCCGCTGTGCTCATCACCGGCAGCACCAATCCGGTCAGGGTGATTCCTGTCCAGGCTCCTGCAAAGAGAAGGATCAGGCAGATGAGTCCATTCGTCAGGTTTGTGATTCCGGATAAAACATGCTTGGAAGTAAGTTCGATAACGCCCACACTGATGGAGAATCCCGGTATCAGGTAAATGATCGCCGATAACGTGATCAGATAAGCCTGGATTCCCGGCAGCAGATAATTGGCGGCCGCTGCCAGCGTGCCGGCAACAAAGGAACACAGGAAAGGCACCCAGGGCTTGGCTCGCTCCGATGCATTCCGGGTCAGATACACGATGGAACACACGACGATACTTAGGATGGCCGACAGGACAATATCCCACCAGCCCCCCCGCAGGAAACCGGCAAATCCCGCCCCGCACAATGAGTATCCCAATGCCACCAGGTAATTATTATAGGGCGGAGGGACAACATCGATTTTATCGAGCGAAGCGGTCGCTTCGGCGAAATCGATTTTGCCCGCTTCCACCTCGGTAACCAGTCTGCCTACGGCCGCAAGCTTCGCCAGATTATATCCTGTACCGGGCATGGAGACGACATGGATCTTATGCCATAATTCATCATTTCGCTTGAATGCAAAGGCAATGCAGGTGGGAGTGGAATGAAAAACTCCTGTATAGCCCAAGGCCCGCGTGATGCGAGAGAGATACGATTCAAGTCGCTGGGCCTGAGGTCCGTAACCATGCACCATCGTTCCCAGTTTGACTACAAACCGGCAGACGGTCTCGAACCTAAGCTCCTCGTCACTGTCTTTTGTTTGCATAAAACTCCTTGAACACGGCAAGACGCCCCACGAAGTGCGAAAACGTAATAATCACCATCTTTTTTACAAGCTGTTTTTATAAACCTTACCGGCCATCATGATCATGCTGATGTTGTTGGGATCAACGAGAACGGAAATATCCTCCGCCGGATTTTTATCGAGAACCAAAATATCGGCATAGGCCTCAACGGATATCTCCCCGAGTTTCCCTGTCTGGTTCAATACTTCGGCGTTAATTTTTGTCGCCGATAAAATGGTTTCCATAGGCTTATCAACGGCGGAGCGAAGGGAGAATTCATGGGACTGTTCGTCCCATAGGGGTCCCAGCAGATCAGTTCCGAATCCAATCTTGATCCCGTGTCTTCGGGCGATTTTCACTGCTGTCAGGGCTTTTACCCTGACATCGGCCAACTTATTCAAGCTCGCTGCGGGGAATTTGAATTCGGCCCCTCTCCTGGCGAGGGCATCGTAAGTAATGACCGTCGGGATCAGGTAGGCTTCCTTCTCTTTCATCATGACAGCCGTCTTTTCGTCCATCAGATTGCCGTGTTCTATGGTTCTGACCCCATGGTTCAGGCAAATCTGGATGGATTTCGGCGAATAGACATGGGCGGCAACGTAGGTGCTTTTCGCTTCCGCTTCCTGCACAATTGCCGTCAATTCTTCGCTGCTGAATTGCGTATCAGTGATACTATCTCCAGGGGATGCTACTCCTCCGGCTGCCATTATTTTAATAAATGATGCACCCATTCGGAGTTCAGATCTGCATGCTCTCCTCACCTCAGTTACCCCGTCTACTACCTGGCCAATGGTTGTTGCTGATGACTGCAGCGGCGCTCCATACAATCCTTCATAAGTCTTGGCCCTGAAATCGCCATGTCCACCTGTCTGGCTTAATGCCCTTCCGCAAAAAAAGAGCCTGGACCCTTTTATAATGTCTCTACTTAAAGCCATTGAAAGGCCAAAATCCGCACCACCAACATCTCGCACGGTAGTAAATCCTCTCTGGAGGGCATCTTCCAGATTCTTCGCTGCACAGCATGTGGTATAAGTTATAGGAAGCTGCGGCGTTGCAAGGTCCACCGTTGCTGATGTCACATGGACATGTGCATCGATAAGTCCCGGGATGATGAATTTGCCCTCTGCATCAATAACGACATCACCTTTTTTAACTGACACGGGTGAGTCTGCCAGAGCAGTAATTCGATCAGCTTCGATGACAATGTTTTTTCTCTCATACCGTTCCGTGTGGACATTCAACACTTGGCCCCTGCTGATAATAGTTCTCATTCTTATGTCCTTTCTCGCCGATTAATGGCCGGTTTGGGGCCGTTTTTTTAAGGAATAAAAAAATCAGCCGCTTGAATCCTGTTACAAAATGCCGTCGAACGGCTTAACAGGTCCCTGTTCCGCAAACATGCTTTCGGCTTCCGCGAGCAGTCCGGCACAACCCTTGTTCCAGCGGCTGATGCCGCCAACCATGAGAACCTGGGTCAGCGCTTCAGCAAATTCCGGCATTGTCATCCCGTTTTTAACTGCGTTTTTTAGATGCAGCGCTGCGTTGGCGATGTCGTCGGTCATGATACAGAGCAGGATAAAGATCAGAGATTTGGTTTTGATATCAAGGGCTCCGCCTTCACCCTTTTCCCGCATCGCCCCCGCGCGCATGAGCGCGTAGCCGGCAAAGGTCTTTGGGGCATACTTAAGCATGATCGCAAATTGATCAGGCAGTTCGTCACATCCGGTCTGACGAAAGTTATCTTTCCCCAGCGTAATTGCCTCTGCGTATATGCTGTTGATGTCTGTGGCTTGTTCACAATTACTTTTCTGCTCTTTGCTCACATCCCCCCCCCATGATATTATATGATTATTCAGAATGTCTTTTTCGCAGTTGGAATATAAGGTAAGGAAATACGGCCTGTCAAATACAATTCGTAACCGGTCACAATGAACATGGGCAAAGATTTAGTCTTCACGACCTCATTCCTATGCATGGCGCACCCTGAATCGGATCTTTGGTTACGTGTGGAAGTGGGTCTTGACCTTTGATGACTATAGGGATATTGATAGCTTATGTCAATGTGAAATGGCAAAATGGACTATGAGGCACATCGAGGTTCATATGGAACTTATTTTAATCAGGCACGGAGAAACAATTTGGAATAAAGAAGGCAAGGTCCAGGGATTGACATTGATCTTCAAAACGGGTCAGCGTCGATTGATGTCTTTAATGATCGGAGCCATATCCCATCTGACAAACCCAATAGATTGAAGTCCATATCACCATCTGATCCATGGGCTTTTTCTTTTTGACCTAAGTCGATTTTTTCAATATACTCCTACCCAGTGCTTGCCGATAAATTATACCATAAGCCCGATGAGCATAGGTATCAATTCATATTTAAGGAGACAAAGTGGATAGCAAAATTGCCAAGGCGACTTATTTGAAATATCATCCTGTGGCGCTTATCTGGTCTGACGAGAAACCAGAAGCAGCAATGCAATTTCAGGAAAATAAGTGGGGCTGTGTCATGTGGCTGATAGCCAATGCAGCTAAAGGAAAATCATCTGCCTGTGACATCAAGACATTCGGCTGCTTTGGAGCTGGTGTCGGTCTGGGGTTCGGCAACCAGTATAAGAATTTTCCGGGTGGCGAAGAGGGATTCTGCCATTTTCTGTCTTCTGGTAACGCTTCACGTGAAGGAGGAATGGCAGTAGCCGAACAGATAAAACCTTTCATGAGACCGGAAATGTATGACAATTTTCTTCATGGCGAAAGATATATTAAAACTCCAAAACAGGTGGAGAAGTTTATTGAATGCCTTCCCATGATGCAAATCCCAACCAGCTACGTTGTATTCAAGCCGCTTCAAGATGTTAACCTCTTGATAGAAAAACCACAAACTATCATTTTCTTCGTAAATCCTGATCAACTTTCCGCACTGACCGTTCTGGCCAATTATGGTCGAGGCTCCAATGAGAATGTTATTATTCCTTATGCTGCCGGTTGTCAGACCATAGGTATCTATCCATATCGAGAATCAACATCAGAGAATCAAAGAGCGGTCGTCGGCCTTACTGACATATCGGCAAGGGTTTATATCCGAAAGCAGCTTGGAGATAATTTGATGAGCTTTGCGGTTCCTCTATCTCTATACGAAGAGATGGAGCAGAATGTAGCAGGATCATTTCTTGAGAGGCACTCGTGGAAGGATCTTATGGATAACTACGTGTAGCGTAGGCGACGAAAGAATACATTGACACACCAGAGCCATTCCCTTATATTTTCAGAAAGATACTCTTTATCAAAAATAATTGCACAGTTTCCTTAAAGCATCCCGGCAACATAAGAAGATGGAGATTAAGTCCCATGAAGAAAGAAACGTACCTGGCCATCCCTCCGGGCGCAATCATGCCGGGGATATTGCCGCAGTTTAAGATATTCATCCTCACCGCAGATGGAAGATATGTCCTCTGGGCTCAGGAAGGCAATAAAGTCACCCATGAACAACTATCCAAGCTCTCTGACGGCGGATTCAGAGAGGTTTTTGTCAACACGGCAGATCACTTCAAATACGAAAGTTACCTTGAGGAAAATCTGGGTAATATTCTCGAGAACCAATGGGCGTCAGACGATCATAAAACGGCTATATTCAGTAAGGTTTCCACCAATGTCGTCAAAACGGCAGTCGAATCATCATTGGGTCTGGGCACAATGGGTGCTGATGTGATGCAGCAAACGATAAGGATGGTCAGGAACGCCCTTATCTTTATCATGGAAGCGGATTCAATTTGGGCATTGGCAAAAATGATCGGTCACGACTATCAGACCTATGAACATGCCACCAAGGTTCTCTGGTTTACCGTTGCGTTTCTCAGGAATAATCTGGACATTCTGAAACAGATCCAACCTTCTTATGAGGAATCAGATAAAAAGCAAACAATGGAACTCCTTGGTCAATGTGGTGTCGGCGCTCTGCTTCATGATATCGGCAAAGCGCTCATCTCTCCGGAAATACTAAATAAACCCGGCCCACTCACCGACGTCGAGTGGGAAATCGTCAAACGCCATCCTTTCAGCGGCATGGCGATGCTTCTCGATACAGAAATCCCCGATTTCGCAAAAAAAGCCGTTTTGTATCATCATGAGAATTTCTGTGGCGGTGGTTATCCCATGGGGATAACAGGGCAGAACATCAATATCCTGGCCAGAGTATTGAGAATCGTTGACACCTTTGACGCCATGACATCGCGCCGTCCTTATAAAGATCCTATCTGCCCCGGTGAGGCGATGCAAATCATGGTGGGAATGCTACCGGTCGATAAATTCCAGAACGGCCGTTCACAAGTGGATTATTTTGATATTGACATGAAAGGATGCTTCGATGAAAGACTGCTCCGGAGATTCATATTGTTTCTCGGCAACTATGATCTGAGTAGGTAATCATATTGACTTTAATGTGCATATGTCGATCAGGCGTGATTATCTTGGATGATATGTGAGATGGTTCTTTTCGTTCTCTCGATGATTTTCTCGTAGTACTGGCTGCTCCGTTGGATGTAGTAGTTCACTTCTGCATGAGCGAACATTACCCGGTGGGCGTCGAAGAAATTTTTGAGTTGATCCGGAGAGCCAATTTTCTTTTCAAACAGCTCTCCCCAGTTGTTTTGATACAGGACACAAAAATCGATTACACCATCTTTACCCGGAAGGCGCCCGAAACTGACGACAATCAAAATTTTCATCGTCCTTTCGCGCTTTAGAAAATTATCGAAATCAACGGTGGTAATGTCAAAGACACCGAATATTTCTCTTATCCTCTTTGCCAGACTCATAATTTCATTGAGGGTGACCGGGGTGGGATTAGGGTTTATGCGGACGTTCCCTGAAAAGTAAATATCGTTCCAGACCAGATATGCCAGGCAATAAATGATATCAGGGCTCGCAACGATGCACCGGGATGGTTTCTTGTGGGTATGGACCTGCCATCTCTTCCCTTCATAGCGGAAGGTCAGCATGGGGAGATTCAGATTTTCAATCGGTTTATGCATGATAGGAATTTTATATGCCTTCTTTTCAAGGCAAGACGATAGCTTCCTGCCGATTATGGTCAGGTCGTTATGGCCGATTCCTTGACTGGCGCCATCTTGAAGGGTGATAATGCCCTTATATATTTTCAGCAGCAGGGAAAGCACCCGATCACCGAATTCCATTTGTTCGTGAAGCGGCCATCCGAAGAATTCATTGAGATGTAAGATCTCTTCCCGGGCAATTGGATATCTTTGAAACAGCTCCCTGGCCAGAGCCTCCTTCAGGGTTACATTTTTTGCGTAGAAGTTGATTTCATAGCGTAGATAGAAGCATTTCTTTATGAATTCAAATGTTTTGGCATCAATACCTTCATTATGCCTCAAAATGGATTCCATGGTAAATATGCTGGGATCTGTAAATGCAGGATTCAAGCCCTGACTGAGGATGAAATGCCGGAATTGATTGCAGAGCAGATCTTCCCGCGGTGCCAGGATGAGCATTTCGAGAAGAAGCATCTTGATGATCGACTTCAGGGGATGGGTCAGGGATTTGTTGAACTGCCACAGCGCGGCGCCCACATATTCCCTCTGTTCGACGGGTTCCATATCGCCAAGATCAATAAAATCGTTATCCCCATAAACATCACGCTCATATTCACAGCGTAATTGACAGTAGTCTACCGGACTATCACTGTCATGGCAAACCCACCAAAGAGGTATTTTACCGCAGATCATAATTGACGTCCGGTAAAACTCTTCCTTGAGAATATTCTTTTGCATGCTTCCCGAACTTTCATCATTGACATTGCCGAAATGGCAGTTTCTGATGTCGTCAAGATCACTGATGAAGAAATAGACCGGCATTTTCAGGTGCTCATCAAACCAATCCTTGATAAGATTTAGCTTGCGACTTAACTGACTTGACGCCTTTTCATCGAAGGTATTCCGGTTTATGCAGATCCATATATCACAGTCCGATCGTGAAGTCTGACTGCTGGTTCCCGCGCTGCCGATAGTGTAGATCCCATGAATCAGATTTACGTCGGTCGAAAATCTTAAAGTAGTTTCCTCCTTTTTCATTCCGAACGAAGTCTTGAAAACGGGTTCTCGTTTCAGGACATCATTATCCCTGTCAACTCCGTAAACCATGAAAGGTTTTACGATATCTCTGACATACCCGGGAAGGGCGCGATTGTTGACACTCAAAAGCCATGGCAGGAGGTAAAGAATCGCTCCGCTGTCCTTCGGGGCCAGTTGGGAAAACGCTTTTTTTCTGAAATTGTTATATGATAGATATATCTTCTTGTTTTGCAGAAATCGTGTGGGCAGCATTTATAAATGACTTCGGAATAATAGATTTTACTTGGTGTTAATTCTTATGGTTGCTTTACAAAATATTGTTCCTTTATCCCCGGATTTCTAACGCCTCGCGCTGAGCAACGTCCCGACGACCCTTTCCAGATGGACCAACGTATTGCATTCCTGCAATAGATGGCAATAAGGGGCGTAGGTCTTGATCTCGGAATCGCCGGTGCCCCAGAAAGGTTTGGTCTCGGGGTTAAGCCAGATCAGCCGTTTGCATCTTTCCCCGATGGCCTTGAGAACCTCGGCGTGAGGAGGGAAGAAATTGTTTCTAGCGTCCCCGAGGATCATTACGGTGGTATTTTTGGTTACCAGGTGCAGGTACTGATCCCGGAAGTTGGTGAACATGGTGCTGTAATCGCTTCTTCCTCTTATTATCGGCAAGCTCGCATCGGTCGTGATTATCGACATGGCCTCCTCGACACTGTACCGGTCGAAGATATGGCTGGCATCGAACATGTTCGAGTAGAAGACGAAGGTGTGGATCCTGCCGATCTGTTTGTTCAGGCCGTAGATAAAAAGAAGCAGAAAGCGCACCGTCCGCAATACGGAGCGGCTGATATCACAGATCACGATTACGTCGGGGCGGTTCTCCTTCTTCTTTTTCCACAGTGGGGCAAACAGGAAACCGCCGTAGGAAATGCTTTTGCGCAGCGTTTTCTTGTAGTCCAGTTTGCCGCGATTTGCGGTCTTCAGTCTTCGTGAATGCCTGTCTTCAAGCTGCCTGATGAGTCTCTGGATCAGCCCGTCCATCCGGTGAAGATTGCGCAACTCGATTTGGGACAGGGGCGTCGTTTTCAGGAACTGGTCCTTGGAGTCCGCGCCGTCGGCGTTCAGTTGAAGCTGTTGCTCCACGTACTCCTTTACGGTCTGTACCAGCTCGTCGCGGCCTTTTTCCAGCAGCTCCGCCGTCTGCTGGGAAGACCCTGATCCGGTGGAGTTCTTTATCTGCGCCACCATCGCCTCCATGCCCGGCATCCCCATCTGATTCAGGATCTTCATGGCAAAGAGACTTTTCTGCATGGGGGTTTTGATGGAGGAGACGTCTGCCATCCGGCCGGCCTCGGTCATGGCCATGGCAAGCTTTACCTTGTCGTCCTTTAATACGAGGGCGGAAAGACGGTCTTGCAGGGCTTCTGCGTGCGCCTCCGGATTGAGGGTGTTTGCCTTATGGGGGGACTGAAAAAAGTTGAAGGAAAAAAAGTTGTCGAAACAGGAGTCGAAGATTTTCTTTTCGGCATGGCTCTTGGCAAGCGATGCAGCCAAGGCCTCTTTAAACAGGCGGCGATTGTCATAACCCATTATCTGTGCGGCCTGCACCGCATCGAGACTTTCGGATATCGATATCCTCACCCCCGCCTTGCGCAGGACGGTTATGAAATCTCCCAGCGTGCCTTCCACGTCATGCTCCTACCATGCCAGCATCTTCCTTCAGCGCCTCCGCGGTGAGGCTGACAAGCTTCTCCTCGGCCACCCTTATATCTTCCTCGTGTTTTAAAATGATATTCAGGGTTTTACCAACCAGCTCCCTGTTCAGACTTTCCGCGTGCATAAGCAATAATACCTTTGCCCAGTCAATGGTTTCGCTTATGGAAGGTGGTTTCCTGATATCAAGCATCCGGACGGCCTGAATAAAAGCAACCAACTGTTTTCGTAACCTTTCTCCGATCTGCGGAAGGCGGGTCTTTATAACCTCCCTTTCCAGGGCGGCGCTCGGGAAGGGGATATACAGGTGGAGGCAGCGTCTTTTCAGCGCCTCGCTCAGTTCCCTGGCGTTGTTGCTGGTGAGAAAAACCAGCGGTTTGCGCACGGCTTTGATCGTGCCGATTTCCGGAATCGAGACCTGATAATCAGAAAGCACCTCCAGCAGGAAAGCCTCAAACTCCTCATCGGCCTTGTCTATCTCGTCGATAAGAAGCACCACCCCCTCCGGCTGCTCCAAAGCCTTGAGGAGCGGACGGGGTTCAAGAAAATGAGAGGAGAAGAAGATGTCGTCATATTGATGGAGCTTTTCGATTGAATCGGCAAGCTTGTCCTCCTTGTTCATAATCGTGTCGAGTTTGTCTTTCAGAAGCTGGGTGTAGAGGAGCTGCTTCCCGTATTTCCATTCGTATAACGCCTTTGATTCGTCAAGCCCTTCATAGCATTGTATTCTGATCAGCGGCGCTTCGAGATACTCGGCAATAACCTTTGCCAACTCGGTCTTCCCGACCCCCGCCGGTCCTTCAACCAAAACCGGCTTTTCGATATTATAGGCTATATATACTGTGGTTGCGACCTGGGAGTCGCAAATGTAATGGGCGGCCTTCATGCCGTCCATTACCTGTTCTACGCTTGAGAATTTGTCTGTTTTCCAATCCATGCTTATAACCTTTCACGAGGAGATCATCTCCAAATAAACGCCCTTTTTATCCGGGGGGATGTAATGTTTTACCGCTGCAAGCGAGCCCGTGTACATACGCTCAAGCCCGCCTAAAATCAACCCCAAAAGCAGAATGTCTTCAATCAAATACCTGTCCGTCAATTATGGTAAAAGAATCCCAATCACCGCCAAGATCATCCACCGGAAAAACGCTATGACTGGATCTAAGGCGCCGATGTAAAGCAAGATGATGATAATAAAAAATCCGTAAGGTTCAAGACGGGTTAAGGCGTCTTGAACTCTCTCGGAAGTGAAGCCCATAAGGATCTTTGACCCGTCCAGGGGTGGAATGGGAATCAGGTTGAAGGCAGCCAGCATAATATTTATTTGCGCCATATAATAGAGGATTTTCGCGATGATGCTTGTTTGGGGCGGGGAGAAGATGTGATAAATCAGCAGCGCCAGAAACGCGAGGATCATGTTGGCAATTATCCCCGCTGAAGAAATCAGGATGAAGCCTTTGCGAGCATCTCTGACATAACCGAAATTGACCGGCACCGGCTTTGCCCAACCGAAACCGAGCAGGAAGAGCATCAGCGTCCCGATTGGGTCAAGATGCTTCAAAGGGTTCAAGGTCAATCTGCCCGCCCATTTGGCTGTTGGATCACCCATCCGGTATGCCACCCAGCCATGGGCAAGTTCGTGAATGATGACAGAATAAAGCAAGGGGACGGATAACAGCAGAAACGCGATTGGGTCTTTAATCAGGAGATTCAGAAGTCCCATTTATTTAATTCAGTCGCTACAGCGGAGAAGTTTTATAAGTAAAGGTAATTTCTACTCTTCTGTTGGCATTCCCGGCTTCTTTCGGGAAGATTGCCGGCGATGTCCCCGCTCCGGATGCATTTAAAATCGAGGCATTTATCTTCCCCTTTTCCACAAGCAGATTTTTTATTATTATTGCCATCGCCTCCGTCGCCTTGACATCCTCATTCTTTGGTGGTGCGCCATACCCATAGACCTTCAGATCCAGTCTGTATTCGGGATTTTTCGCCGCCACGGCGGCTATATCGCCGGCTATCTTTTCCGCTCCCGGAACAAGCGCCGGACCCTTCTTTGCCTTCTTAACGAAATAGTCCCGGGGAATAACGACCGTCGCTCCCGCCATTGAGATCCTCGTCACTTGACCAAGCTTGCTGACATCAACGAGAAATTCCCTGGCCTTTGTGGCTGATGCAAGTTTAGACTGAACCTGCACGAACTCAACACCCTTCTGGGCAACAATGCCGTCCAGATCATCCTTGACCTTCTTGTTGTCTGCCGTCAGATCGCCAATGGTCTTTTCTTTTCCCGTGACATCTTTTTTGAGAAGGGCGTTTTCAGCTTTCAGGTCCGCAAGCTCCTTGCTAACCGAAGCCACAGTTCCTCTGGAACTTCCTGATTCCGCTTTCAGACGTTCGATTTCGGCGTTCTTGTCGTCAAAAACCTTTATTTTTGCCTTTATTTTCCGGATCGACTTGTCAATTTCTTCTCCTTCCCGGACTTGATTCGCCTTCTCAATTCTGCTCAAGACAATAGCCATAGTTGCATTCGCCATGTCGATATAGTGACTGACTGTCGGTTCCGCCTCATCCTTGAGGTTTCCCAATATTCCGATATTTTTCTTGTATTCACTTTCCGCAAGTTTCAGGTAATTCTGGGCGGTTATAATGTCATCCTGATACTCCTTAGCGCCGGCACTTTTGTCGATGACATTCCCAAGACTGGTTTTTGTATTTTCAATCGCCAGCAGGACTTTAGCGCTGTCTGCCGCCTGGGTTGCGGGAGATATGAACATAGTAAAGAAAAATAATGCGAATGATATCAAGATAAATTTTTTCATTTCCCGTCTCCTTTCCCATCGAGAATATTCTCAAGCCGCTGTTCCAACCTTTTGAGCTCCGTCTTCGCGACCACCGTCCTCTCTGCGGCTTCCCGTTCAATAGCAACCGCTTCCGCCAGGGTCATCTGTAGACTCACTAATTCAATGGCCTGTCTGGTCAGCTTTTCATCCCCTGACTCAATTGCCTTCTGGGCCTTCAAAACGCCGACATTCATGTTTTCGATAATATCCCTTGCATTTTTCCCGATCTTCGAAGCCGTCATCTTTTCAACAGCTTCTTTAGCCTGTCGGTAATCGTCGATTGTCGCCTTTGAAACCCCCTCACCGGCAACGGCTGCCGTTGTAAATATAAGCATACAAAACATAGAGAGCCACAGATTAATCTTCATTGCAAAACCTCCTTTTTCTGATCAACCTCTTGACCGGATTATAGGATATGAATGCTGTTCATGTCAATGAGGAAGCATTGGTTAGGTCGTCAAGGCAGGACGCGTTTTCCCAGTGGGCCGGTCTCCGGCAATTCGTAGCCTCTGGCCGTATAAAATGATGCCTTGTCAAAGAAAATGACGATGCGGCGGTCCAACTCCAGGGCCATGTAGATGTCAATGGTTTTTTGCCACATACCCCGGGAAAGGGCAAATTCCCACAGGTGTTTCTTGATGAGGCTCAAGGCGCTCAGGATCTCCCCCAGCTTGAATCCTTCCCGGCGGCGCTCCCGTCCCATATCCGTATAATAATCCTGAATGTCACGATCATCGTAACCGCCTCCCAGCCATTTCCCGAACTGGGAGAGAATGGTATGGACACGGCCGAAAAGCCGTTGCCGGTCGAAGTTATGGTAGCCGGGCGTCGAACGGTTGCTGGAGACGTCTTCGATCCAGAGGCGGGAGATCATCTCCGCGTTGGCCTCGATTACCTGGACAAGTCGGTCGGAGAGGAGGTTCTGTTTTCTGCCGCCGGCAGTCCCTTCCTCACCGGCGCCGGCGGTAAGGGAAAAGGAATCGACGATGGCCCAGTAGTCGGATTTGTTGCGAATGAATGTCTCCACCGCCCGGTTATTGGCGCTAAAGGCCAGGGAGGGAATCTTCCCGATGGGAAAGTATTTAGCCGCCACGGTATCGCCCCCCGGCTGCAGCCTGCCGCCCGCCAACTCCGCCTCGAAACACAGAAAGATCAAATCGCCGTAAAAGCTGTTCGTCCCCGAATCTACATCCACCAGGCCGATGATGCGCCCCTGGACGCCTGCTTCCTCTTCCAGTTCCCTCAGGGCGGCCGTTTCGATGCTCTCGCCGCTCTCCACAAATCCCGTCGGCAGGCACCAACGGCCCCGGTAAGGCCGCCTTCCCCGCTTCACGAGCAGGATGTCTCGATTCGCCGAAAGGAGGATGACAGACACGACCGGCAAGGGGTTTTCATAGAAGAAGGTTCGACACTTGGCGCAAAAATCCCGCTGGACATCCTCTTCCCACTCCCGGCAGATGGCGCCGCCGCAATAATGACAAAAAGTACGCTTCTTTTTCATGTCCCCCCTCCGGGAAAACGGGGTTGGCTGCAGATGAAAATCCGGTCATCCTTGGAAATGGTAAACCCCTGTTGTGACTGGGAAACATCCTTTAAATGGGCGGCAATCGCGTTCAGAATCCCGTCCCGTTCCCGGTCGATTCCCGTAAGGAAGAAAGGGCTCTTGAAGAGGAAGTAATTAAGGAGGAGGGAGACCTCGTCGGGTTTGAAGATTAGGGCGTTGGGATAATCAGCGGTGTCGATCCGGTCGAACCAGGGGCTCAGGAGTTCACGACCATTTTCAGCGCAGAAGCGGCCGATGATTTCTTCTATGGGCAGGCGCTCTCGATCCGACAAGAAGCCGATTCTTCTTAAAGATGTCCGGGCCGCCGCGATTAGTTCCCCCATATTATCAGAGGCATGGGTAATGGTTATGAAAAGGCCGGCGGGGGTGAGGAGTTGGGCGATCCGGGGGATAATTTCGGGAAAGAAATAGAGGGCATAGCTGCAAATCACCAGGTCCCAGTAACCCTCGGGAAGGGTATGGACATGGGATACCGGCGCCGCCAGGAAGCATCCCTGCACCCCGACTCGCTTGCAGACCTCCAGGAAGAGCGGCTCGTACGCCGGGATCATGTCCAGCCCCGTCACGTGAGCGGTGGGCGATACCTTGTTCCGGAGGGCCTCGGAGAAGAAACCGAAACCGCAGCCCAGATCGAGGATCCGGCGACAATGATGCAAATCAAGGTTCGCCAGGGCCTCTTCCCGAATATCCCGCTGGTTGGTAGAATGGCTCCGGATCAGCGCCGCCGTCTCCTGGTGGGCTGCGACGCCGGTAAAGACCTCGGCGACTTGCGACTGTTGCGCCTCCCTATTCATGGCTTCCCAATGCTCTGATAGGCATCATCATTCCCCCTTTCCCTCATCCCTGTCACCTGAAGACACATTCTTCTCCCTCCCCTTCAAGGGGAGGGTTGGGGTGGGGATGGGTTTGCTCCACATTTTCATCCCCCTTTGTGACGGCGTGCCGTCACGAGAGTTTCATTTAAAATCCTTCGTGATCAGAATATGGAAATTGATGAAAGATGTCAATATAATCCCTAAAAAAGTTCCGCATAATCCGGGAGGGTGTTATGGCATGGGTGGGACTTATGCAGTTAGTATTTAACCCCATCCCCACCCCCGTATCAAGTACGGAGCAGGCTCTGGCCCTCCCCTTCAAGGGGAGGGGAGAAAAGTGCGTAGCCCTATTCACCCTGCGAAATGTTTTACGCATTTCATGGGCGGAAAAGGGCATTTATCGCTAATGGGCGGCGCACCATCTTTACTGAAAAAGCATATGTGATTAAATATTTACGCTGTATTTCCATCATTGCGCCACTCCTGGCACACATTGTGATTAAGGAAAAGTCAGGACTTCGGCCTACCATAATCAACAATCAGCGAACAATTTTGAAAAGGAATAATAATCATGCCGGTTAAGCAGAAAAAGGAGGCAGTAATGGCAAAAGCAATACAGACGGCAAAGGCTGTGAAGACAGCCAAGTCCGTAAAAACGGTTAAAAAAGCGAAAAGGATCGAAGATGTCGATAGAATGTTTGAAATGGCCGCGGAAGAAATTCCGGAAAAATGGAAGGACAAACTGGAGGGTTTTTTTGAGGAAACGGAAGCCGGAGTCCATGATCACTGGCACCTCAAATCTGAAGAAGTCGGCAGTATCGATGTGTATCACACCTTTGGGCCATATGATATTACGAACCTCGTAGAAGGTAACATCAAGGTTTTCCTCAAAGGGCGGGCCGTAAAGATTAAGGGGCAAGAAACCAAGGTTTTCAAGATCGAAGAGGGATATATTCTCTCTCCGGCGGTTTATGAAAACGTCAATTGCTTCCGCTATGCCCTGCCTGGGGAAGGAGAATCGGCAGGAGAGTCCGCATAGCAGACCGTTAAGATAATCGCCAATCCGTAGTTATGGACGGAAAAAACAGGAGCCTATCCTTTTGGGAAGCTCCTGTTTTTTTTATGGTCTTTCTTGACTCTGAAGTCGTTTCCCGCTATCTTCCGGTAATGGATGTATATTGAACAAGAAACATTGAGGGTCCATGGAAGTTTTTACCTTAGCTATCGTCAGCCTGGCCATTGCCGTTTTCCTCTTTTTTACCAAGCGGCAGAACCGTATCCATCTGTCGTTTGCCTCTCTGTGCCTGGCCATCTTTTTCTATAAAGGGGGCGACTTTTTTTCCGTTCATTTCCATTCCGGCTTATGGAGCATGGTGGAAATGTTCGGTCTCCTGGCTATTCCTCCCCTGATCATTTCCTTTGGTCGGCTGCTGCTCAGCGATCAGAGTTTCCTGTCCCGGCGCCAGACCCTGGCGGCGGCATTCATCAGCATGATTCTATTTGTTTCCCTTTTTACTCCCCTGGCGAACTGGCCCTACTGGGGCATGCTGATCTATGTTTACCCCGCTTCCGTCCTATCCTTTTGTTATGGCGCCCTGATTCTCTTCATCCACAACAAGCCTGCGGGAGTGGAAAGAACAAGGATGCTTTATATTTCCATCGCCTTCGGGATGGCAGCCCTCATCAGCGCCTGCGATGTCATAAAGCTTTTCGGATATGATTTTTCTCCCCTCTACAACATTTTTATCGCTGTTCTTGTGTATATGATCTTTTTGATCGTCAATCACCCCCAACTTATGGAACTGCACGAGGTGATGGCCCGGGCCTTGATCACCGGCGTGCTGACCCTGTGCGCTACCCTGATCATCTATGTCTTTATCAGGCTCTTCGGCGGCCCCTCTCCCTCGTCGCTGACCTATATTCTGCTGGCGTCGTTTCTCATCGTCATTTCCATCGAACCGCTGAAACAGGTCCTAAAGAACATCTTCAGTTGGATCTATCCTGAGAGTAAAGAGGCCTTCAATTTCCTCTATGCCTTCGATCAGAAGCTGGAGCGGGAAAAGAGCATGCTTCTGGAAGAAATGGCCCCGGTGCTGGCCCATGAAATACGCAACCCCCTGGGGTCGATCAAGGGGGCGGCGCAGTACCTGCGCTCCGAGGTTATGACCGACGATGACAAGCGCCTCATCGACGTCATCATCGAGGAGGTGAATCGTCTCAATAGCGTCGTCAACCAGTTTCTTAGTTATGCGAAGCCCTATAGCCTCAATCTGAAGCTTCAGGATGTCAACACCGTCATTGCCAAGGCCATTTCAATCGTCAAGGCTAATGATCTGACGGAAAAGATCGTGATCGAAGAGGAGTTGCGGCAGGAGCTGCCGCTGGTCAATGTAGATGCGGAACAGCTCATCCAGGTGATTCTAAATATCGCCGTCAATGCCCTGGAGGCCATGCCCGAGGGCGGAAAGCTCGTTTTCCGAACCCGCCGGATCTACAGCGACCAGGGAGAGGCAGTGGGAATTTCCATTCGGGACACGGGAAAAGGGATAAAAAAGGATGAGCTGCGCAATGTCTTCAAACCCTTTTTCACGACCAGGGAACGGGGCGTCGGTTTGGGTCTGGCCATCTGTCAGCGCATTATCAAGAACCATGGCGGCCATATCCGGGTAAAATCCATTCCCGGACAGGGAAGTATTTTCTACATCCGCCTGCAGCGGGCGGTATTATCTTAGTGGAGTTTCTATGAGCAAGATTCTGGTCGTGGATGACGAGATCAATATGCAGGTGGTGCTTCGGGCCATGCTGAAAAAAGAGGGTTACGAAGTCCTGACAGCCCCGGATGGACGGGAGGCACTTAAGGTTTTGGCAGCCGGGAGGGGAAACATCGATGTGGTGGTTACGGATCTCAAGATGCCCAATCTGGACGGCATGGGGCTGCTGGAACGGGTAATGAAGGATTATCCGGCTACGCCGGTGATCATGATTACCGCCCACGGGACAGTGGCCACGGCGGTGGATGCCTTGAAAATCGGGGCCTTCGATTATGTTACCAAGCCCTTCGAGCAGGATGAACTAAAGAATGTCATCCTCAAGGCCATCAAAACGCGACGGCTAAGCGATGAGGAATTTGTCGCCAGTTCCGATGACATCGACCGTTATGGCATCGTCGGCGCCAGCGCTCCGATAATCGAGATATTCGAGACCATCAAGCGGGTGGCCCCGACAACGACAACCATCCTCATTTCCGGGGAAACAGGGACGGGGAAGGAACTCATAGCCAACGCCATCCATATCAACAGCCCCCGGAAGAGCAATCCCTTAATCAAGATCAACTGTGCCGCCATTGCCGAAAACCTGATGGAAAGCGAGCTCTTCGGTTATGAAAAAGGGGCCTTTACCGGCGCCGTCGTCACCAAGCCCGGACGTTTCGAACTGGCCCACAAGGGAACTCTCTTCCTGGACGAAGTGGGGGAACTGCCCAAAGAGATGCAGGTAAAACTACTGCGGGTCATTCAGGAACATTCATTTGAACGGGTCGGAGGGTTGAAGACCATCAAGGTGGATGTGCGCCTCATCACGGCGACGAACCGGAACCTCTTCCAGGATGTCAAGGAGGGTCGTTTTCGGGAGGATCTGTTCTATCGCCTTAATGTCCTTCCCATTCAACTGCCGTCCCTGCGGGAAAGAAAAGACGATATTCCTGCCCTGACCGACTTCTTCATCGACCGGTTCAACAACAAGTTATCCAGAGATATTGAACGGCTGGACGATGAGGTAATGGATCTGTTCGTGGATTATGACTGGCCGGGTAACATCAGGGAGATGGAAAATCTGCTCGAAAGGGTAGTTTTGATGGCCAGGGGACAGACGATAACCATCGAAGATATCCCTGGAGAAATCAGGACGGCCGTCTATGAACAATCCCTGCTGCCGCCGGAAAAACAGAAGAGCCAGTTCAAGGAATTCATCCGGTCCCAGACAGAGGAGGTGGAAAAACAGATGATCGCCCGCTGCCTCGACGAATGCGGCGGCAACGTCACCCGGGCGGCACAGCATCTGGGGCTAAGCCGCAAGGGCCTCCAATTGAAAATGATCAAGTACAACCTGCGGAAATAATGGAATCCCCGAAAGCATCAGCCTTGTAATCTCGATGTGCTCCTACAATAGCACGAAGGCGTTCCGCAGCGTTGCGAGACTCTTTGCCGGCCATCCCGTCGAGGAGAACGACAAATTCATCGCCCCCCAACCGAAAGACGACGTCCTCGGTCCTGACTGCGTCTTTGAGGATACCGGCAAGGGTGATCATCACTTCATCCCCGGTGCTGTGGCCGACCGAGTCATTTACATCCTTAAAGTTATCGAGATCCATATAGAGGATTGAACTTATCGACCTCAAGTCATATTACTCATTAAAATTAAGACAATTAATAACATAGAGTGATATGTCGTTGCAGCATATGCTCCATCGTGGATGCCGCTCTTTTTTTGGCGCGCTATCCCAGGGTCAACACCGTCACCTGGCTGGGACACAGGCAGACCCCCGGTGCGTTGGGCAGCATGGCCATGCTGTTCTGGCCGGTCACACTGGTCAGCCGCTGGGCCGGGGCGCCGTCCACAAAGATGGTGAAACATCCCACCAGGTATTCTGTCTGGCCGACTTCCATATGAGAGACGACACCACCCATAACCCCGGTGCAGTCGCCGAAACTGACAAGCCCCATAGACATCTGGTTGATGGTGGGCATACAATCCACCAGCACGTTGTAAGCCGCCGGGGCCGTCGCCGCCGACATATTGGTATCCGGATAGGGTATCGGCGTGGGCACCGGTCCCACGGGCGTGATGCAGACATCGGGAAACCCGAGATTCATCCCTGCGCCTTGCGATAACATGAACATGGCTGGTCTCCTTTCAGCACAAATGGATCTGCTCGGCGTTGATGCTCACCAATTCCTCCGCCATGTGCATGGCGTTTTTCGAGTGCATGGTAAGGTTTTCCTCGACGAGATAACGCGTGGAGCCGGTCTGGATTTCCTCGTGTTCCGAAACGAAACGGCAAGAGTTGGTAAGGCGTTCCGTGAGGCGCTGAAAGACATGCTCCACTTTCCCGGCCACGACCTTGGCCTCTTTCATCGTACCGTTAAAAAAGCTCGTCAGGAAAGAAAATCTCTCCACGGTGGCCTGGGCCTGACCTGCGTGGAGAGTCATTTTCGGCGCCGCCATCGCCAATTCCGTCCCGGCAGCAAAAGAAACAGCCTTCTCCGACGACAGGTTGAATCCGCCGTCCTGGATATGCATTTGGACGGGTCCGGAAAAGAGCAACTCGTTGGATGTGACCTTTTCCGCCTGGCGTTTGAGGACCGACAGGATGTAACAGTCCCTTTCTCCGTTAAGAACCGTAAGGACCTCATCGCCCACATGGGGGGCAAGGAGACAACTGACGGCCGTCTCGGTGCGGTATTCGCCAAAGGCGCCGGCCACGATAAAGAAGGCCCCTTCCCTGCCTGTCACCCGTCCATATTCCAGCGTTGGCTGGGTCAGTTCCGGCTTTTTAGCTAAGCTTAACATATTCTCTCGCCTCCTTTGATAATGGCTTACCTTCATAAAATAATCTATAATGGGGAAAATCTTTTATCAATGAAGAGTGACCTTCCCATCATCCAAATCATACTTTGCCTTCACGATCTTTATTTTCCCCTTCGCCACCATATGCCTGATCATGGGCGACTGCTTCAATATATTTTCAGCGGCAAGATGGATGTTATAATCAACAGCCTTCTCGACGAGTTCTTCCTTGGATTTCCCCTTCGCCTCCTGCCTTGCCTTCTTGACTGACGGTGTAATCGCTTTGATAATCGCCCCGATGTTTCCTTCCGGCTTGCCGTGAGCATCGACGGAGGCGGTGACGGCACCGCACCGCTGATGGCCGAGCACCATGATGAGGGGAGAGCCGAAGTGTTCAGCCGCATACTCGATACTTCCCAGGACAATGGGGTCAGGTACATTCCCTGCCACCCGGATAACGAAGATCTCGCCGAATGTTTTATCAAAGACAATCTCGGGAGGCACACGGGAGTCGGAACATGACAGAATTATGGCATAGGGTTTCTGACCCTTTGAGAGAATCTTTCTCGTCTCTTTTGTTGTCTGCAGGCAGGCGGTCATTTTGCTTTCAGTATATCTTTCATTCCCGTCCATCAGTCTCTTGATCGCCTCATCCGCTGACACATCCGCACCGCTGTCGGCAGCAAGGGCAAATGCTCCCCATGCAACCACAATAATGCCAAAAACAAACATCATCAGCCCTTTTTCAAATTTCTTCATCGTATTCCCCCTAACATTTTTTATCATTTTTTCGCCGATGACATTTCCGGTGGAGGCCGCCAGTCTTCCGCTTCGGCGATATCCTTGTTCGTCTCCTTGAGGAGCAGTTTGTTGGCTCCCGTCCAGATGGTGTGCTCTTCGATGATGCGATGGAGCTTCGCCGCATAGAGATTGGCCCCGGTGAAATCGGCGGCCGTCAGATCGGCATGGGAGAAATCGGCGTAGTTGCAGGAGGCGTTGGCAAAAATAGCGGCCCGACATTTGGCCTTTGTAAAGAGGGCGTTCACCAGGGTTGCGCCGGAAAAATCGGCCTCCTGGGCGTTGCACTCTCCAAAGAAGCTGTGGGAGAGATTGGCGTTGGTCAGATCGGCTTTTTTGAGAACGGCCCCTTTGAAGAGTGCATTTTGTCCATTCACTTTAACCAACTTAGCACCGGTAAGGTCGGCATCCATGAAGGTTGAAAAGGTGATGTCTGCACCCGTGAAATCCGCTTCCTGCAGATTGGCTTGGGCGGCATTGATCTGGGTAAATTTCACCCCCCGAAAGTCCTGGCCGCTGAGGTTGCATTTTTGGAAGAGAACCTTGAAAAAATGGGTTCCTTTGAATATGGCCCCTTCCAGATCGGCGCTGTTGAACATTACCTTGAGGAGGTCTGCCCCCGTAAAATCCGCTCCGATCAGTTTCGTATGCTGGAGGAGTGCCTTTTCAAACCGTGCCTGAGAGAAATTTGCCTTGGTCAGATCGGCATGTTGGAGGAGGGTCCAACTGACGAAGGTCCCCGAAAAGTCCGCCCCCGCCAGATTGGTCCGCGTCAGGAGGGTCTGGTGGAGGGTTGCCCCGCGAAAATCCGCTCCGGTCAAGTTCATCGTCATCAGGTTGACCTTGGTCAGGTCCGTCCCCTGAAACGAGGCGCCAGAGAAATCACAGCGCCGGAACCCCGTCTTCCGGATATTGGCCCCGGCAAGATTGGCGTTTTTCAGGCATACGTCTTCGAAGCGCCCGCCGGTCAGATCGGCGCCGGAAAGGTCGATGCCCGTCAGGTCCATCTCTTCAATGGTACGGTTCTTTTTAATTGCCGCCAGGATTTCTGCTCTTGTCACGTTTTTCGCCTGTCCTTGTCGTTCCTATGCATTGTCATGTTCAAACAGCTTATTTAAGCGGCTCCTGCCTGTTGTCTAACAGTTTGCGATGCTCATGAAGCATTGACATCTTCAGGTTCGCCCCTTCAAAGTTCGTTTCTCCCAAAATAACCTTGTAAAAATCGACGGCAAAGAGATTCGCCCCCCGCAGGTCTGCCTTCACCAGCCGTGCCTTGCGCAGAGAGCCCATGAGGAGATTGACGAAACGCAGATCTGCCCCTTCCAGATTCGTTTTAAAGAAGCGGCAGGTTTTCGCAGAAACGCCATAGAGGTCCGCACCGTGGAGGTCGCAGCTTTCCATCATTGTGCCGTCCAAGATGCCTCCCCGGAAAGACGCGCCTACCAGATCACTGTCCCGGAAGCTTCCGTTGGTCAGGTGGACATTGCGGAAATCAGCTTCCGGCAGGGAGCATTTATTGCTCATCCTTCCTTTTTCCAGCTCGGCCCCTTGAAAGCTCACCTCTTTTCCCTGCACTTCCATAAACAGGGTCGAAGAAAAGGCTGCCCGGCTAAAATTCGCCCGGTCCATAGTCAAGCTGCGGAAGATGCAGCGGTTAAACCGGCTCTCCTGAAAATCGGCATCGGAGGCGTCACCACTCGCCAGAGCACACAACTCCGCCTTAACACCTCCGAAGCGGGCCTTGATCAGGGGCGTCTTTTCCGTGGAACTTAGATAGAGGCTTGCCCCGGTGAAATCGGCCCCGGTCAGATCCGCCTCCATAAAGATAGTCTGTGATAACTGCGCCTCCAAGAGCTTGGCTTCCGTCAGTTTCGTCTTGATGAACATGGTACGTTCCATCTTGGCGCCTTGCAGGGATGCCTTGGCGAAATCACTTTCAATAAACATCACTTGGGAGAGATCGGCCCCGTCGAGGTTGGCGCCGGTGAAACGGGTTTTGAGGCATTGGGCCTGATGCAGATCAATCCCCCGGAGATCGAGACCGGAAAGATCGATCTCGGAGAGAATGGCGAAGGCCAAGCTCTCCCCCTCACCGTGCATGGCCACGACCTCTTCACGGCTCCGCTTGACCATGCGATCTGGGTCCATCCCGTACTTTTTGAATTTTGCCCTGCCGGCGGCCGGCATCTCACCGGCCTTGGCCTTTGTTACCGCAGTGGCAATCGTATCCTTTGCCGATGCGATGCGCGCCATCCCGGCATCGTACTGCTGCTGGGCCTGCCGCCCCTGGGCGAGGAGCCGTTCCGCCTCGTCGTTCATCGTCTTTTCCATCGCCGGGGTGAGGCCGCCGGATGACCGAACCATCTCTATCTGGTCCCTGATTTTAGCGGCCATCGTCTCGGCGGGTTTATCAAAAGACGGTGTGTGCGGTTTTTCCATTCCCGCCAGGACGGCTGCGGGATCCATGCCGGCGGCCAGGGCCGCCTGTGTGATCGCGGCCACCGCTTCCTGCTTTGCCGCCGCCATTTTGTTCAGATGCGGGGCGAGGGCCTTATCCTGAGCCGCCTTGATCTGCCCGCCCAGCTTGTCCATAAGAGCCTTCACGTCCACTTTGGGGATGGGAACGGTAAGTTCCTCTGCGGTAGGCGGATTCCCCGGCAGCGGCAGGATGGGTGCCACCTGATGGCGCTTGACAAATTCCGCAGGCATGGCCTCCATAATCCAGCCGCGAATATCGATCCCCAGTCGCTGGGCGGCAAAAACCGTGTCCCCCTTGGGAAGGGGGTAGGGCAGAGCATTTGGAAACTTGTCGGTCCAGGGTTTATGGTCTTTTTCACCGGCATTTACAGGTAGAATGACAATGAATAGCGGTGCATCCTTGATCTCTTTGGCCGCCACCTCGTCCGGCTTCTCGCTGGGATCCGCCATGGCGATGACGGAACAGGCGTCACCGATCTCCTTTTCCACATACCAGGCCTGGAGTTCATCGGCTACCCTGATAACCGGCGCACCCTCTTCACCGGGCAGAAAAAGGGGAATTGTGGCAGAACCCTCGACAAGCACACCGGAGGCGAGGTTTTCTCCCTGCTGCCAGCCCTCCGGCAGTATTAGTATCCGGTTGAGGATGGCTTCGTCGAAGCGGGGCAAAACGAGACCGGGAGGGAGGATAAGCGGCGTGGGGCTCCCGTTTTTATCCATCTCCGGTTTCAGGCCCCAGAGCGTCCGGTCGTCCGTCGTTCCTTCCCGGTGGAGGCCAAGCCAGGATTTCGTTATCGCCCGCTGGTCCAGACCAAGATTGCGGAGGGACTGTAGCGTCGGGGCATCCTGTTCCAGTTGGCGCCGCCACTGGACGACATGGGGAAAGCCCCGATCATGCCAGGGAGAGATATCTTTTTTAAAATCGAGAAAGGTGTCCGGGTCGATCCCCGCCTCGGTCAGAGCTGCCTTGGGAATATGCTGTTTCATCCCCGCAATGAGCTCCTGCTTGCCCTGCGCCACGCTGGCATGGGCTTCGTCAACGGCCTTCTCGATTGTTCCCAGGTCCCGGTCGATATTGGCCGACATCTGCTTCAGGGAGCCGCGCATCCGGTCGAACATGTCCAGATCGACCCGGACCAGGTGACCGAACTGGCCGTGGAGATCACGAGAATTGGCCTCCAGGCGATCCAGTAGGGCAAGGTTGTCATTGATCACCGTTTTGCCGGTTGCCGCCGTTTCCGCAGGGGTCCGGGGCATGAAGGGGGCCTTGCCCAAAGAGGGTTGAATGGCGGCCTCGATATCGGCGGGGATCTTTTTTAGACGCTTCATGGCGTCGCCTATCTGCTTGGCCCCCGCCTGGAACGGCCCCATATCGATGGGCACCTTCCGTTCTTTCGCCTTTTGCTGCTCTTCAAGATAATATTCGATGGTTTTGGGCTGATCCGCCAACCGCTCCGTGGCGACGAATATGCGCAGGACATCGGCGTATTCCTCGTCCAGAATCTCCGTTGTCCCCCGGTACATGACCACTCCCCGCAGGATAGTGGGAAACAGCCATACTGTGTCGATGTGTGTTGTGACCTCCTGAAAAAGATCTTCTTCTTTTTTCAGATCAGGCCGCTTCGTGACAAAGCAACGCATCCGCAGCGGGGGTAGATGGGAACTTATGATCGGCATATCCGGGTTCATGTTCCTGATTTCCAGCGTTTCATTACCTTTGAAAAATTCATCTATGTACTGATCATCAGGGGCGCAATTGAAAAATTCGTAGTTCATGTCGTCGGGAAACCAGGGCCAGTTTTCCCGAAGCCATTTATCGTCGTACGTACCCGTCTTTTTCATCCGCTGGGGCCAGGTCATATCCAGGGGACCGAAGCCGGCCGGTTCCGGGCGGTCCTTGGGAGCGGCGATGAGACGATTGGGGTGTTCGATATTGGGTAGCGGAATGTACGTCTTTCCATCCGGGTTTTTTATCTCAGAGATGCCCTTACCGGTTGGATTCAGGTCAAATTCCTTACCTCCAAAGGTGTTTTCGTACGTAATGGGCATTTCGGAGAACGGCTCCGGATCCGTCATGGTGGTAATCACCCCGCCCTTCTTTTGCCAGTGGCGATTCCCGAAGATGTCGAGGGTCTTGCTTAGTTCGCCGACACGAAATGATGCTATTGACGCCGGCCGTTTTTTACTGCGGGGAGCAAAACTTGAACCTGTAACGAGAACCTCCCCACGGGGCTTGGGCATTCCCTGGTCGAGGATGGGGGTCTTGCCCAGTTGTCCGGGGATGGTCTTCCACAGATCCTGCTCCGTCAGCGCCTCGTCCGGCGCAGTCAGGTCGAAATAGACGATAACGGTGACGGCCATGTAAAGGCGATCCCGAATGCCGAAGGGCTTGATCAGGAGGGAATGCTCTTTTTTCTTATAAATTTTCATGAGTTTCTTACACGCTTATTTCTTCCCGCGCTGGAGTATGTGAAGAAGCGGATAGGCTATGGTTCGGATGTCTGTTCACATAGTGGAGTGAAAGGCGTCCACATTTATTGCAAAAACCGTATCTAAATCATCATTGACGTGGTCCGTGATCTCTTCCATCGTTGCTTCCACGGATGTCGCCCCAATCGCGGACTTATTTGCGGCAGCCACTGCCTTATCGGCGACAGCCGACACATGAGTGGCGGCTGCGGAGGCAGTGCTTGCTGCGGCCGTGGTTGCGGCAGCGGAAACACCCTGCATGGCGGCGGCTAATTCGTCTTTTGTTGCCATTGCCTTGGTCTGGCTCGCAATGGCTTTCGTGTACTCGGCAATGAGTTCATTTCTCAGGGCGACCATTTGAGATTCCAGGGCGGCAGCCTGAACCTTATCGCCTAAGACCTTGTTAAGACTGGCAATTACATTGACCTTGTTTCCCGCCGTAAGCACCTTCTGGGCGCTGGCCCGCTCACGCATACCAACCCATTGCAGACTGAAGGGGCCGGCCTTGTTCTCCCCTCCGATGGGAAAGTTGAAGCGGGCGCCGATGGTTGTGTCCGTGCGGATGCCACCGACGAACTTGTTGTCGTCGCCGAGAGTCATGGCGGTGTTCTCACCGATAATCAGGGTGTTGGAGGTGCCCCCTGTAATGGATATGGCCCCGGAAGTATAGAGGGTGTAGCCATACTTGCCCCCCGCGTTAAGATCCGGGGTGGACCAGTCCACAGCGGGGTCATTGGGTTGGCCA
>Ga0247841_10002368_pt1 | contig 38052 bp, 37 predicted proteins | sample LaCruzMarch2015__2_FD_192410 | JGI IMG/M metagenome (GOLD analysis project Ga0247841, IMG submission 192410) | Freshwater microbial communities from meromictic Lake La Cruz, Castile-La Mancha, Spain - LaCruzMarch2015_18m | ecosystem: Environmental > Aquatic > Freshwater > Lake | place: Spain... | reverse complement strand
CGACCCGGCTGACGACCCAGCCGTGGGTGCGGACGAGGAATCCGCGACGGACGAGGAATCCGCGACGGACGAGGAATCCGCGACGGACGAGGAATCCGCGACGGACGAGGATGAGTTCGCGACGGATGAGGATGAGTTCGCGACGGATGAGGATGAGTTCGCGACGGATGAGGATGAGTTCGCGACGGATGAGGATGAGTTCGCGACGGATGAGGACGGCGAAGTTGTTGGCGAGGACGGCGAAGTTGTTGGCGAGGACGGTGAAGTTCCCGTCGAGGCAACTGACACTGGCACTGCTGATATTTCCATAGAGGTAATTGCCGAAATTGGCGCAGCGGCCGGCGATGCGACCGTACAGGTCAGCGCCCGTGGCTTGCTGCCGGGAAGTCGCGCAGTTCTCCTAGTATTTTCCGACCCGCAAGTTATTGGCGAAACCACCGCCGATGCTGCAGGGGCGTTGTCGATGTCGGCCGACTTACCCGATGACCTACCACCTGGTGACCACACCGTGGTCTTGCAAGCGGTTGATGCAACCGGCGCACCCACCGAACTTGCAACAGGTATTTCGATCTCTGCGGACGGCACCTTGGCTGCGGTAACCCCGAATGCGTCCACAAAGGGGTTGGCGATGCCGAAAATATCAAGTAATCCAAAAGTTCCTGCCTACCCAGCGGTCGTGGCACTTGATACACCGGCTGCGGTCGCGGCTACCTCAGTTGCGGCGCTGACGATTGCGACGGTCGCGTCGGCGGCCGCAGGGGCCGGCCTTGGCGGCGGGAGCGGTCATCGGATCGGCGGCGCAGGTGCTCAGGTTGGTCCAAGTGGCGAGAGCATCGACACCGCGGTTCGCGGCCGACTGGACGAACTTGATGATGTCGACGAGCCGGATTTGCCGGCGCGAGCGGGTGCGGTTTTAGCCCTTGCCGGGGCCGGTGGCGCGGTGGCCAGATTCAGCCCGCTACTTAGTCGAACCCTGAACGATGCGGCACCGGTTCGCGCCTTCACCGGAGTGTTCAGCTTGCTCTTGCCGCTGGCGGCCTTGGTGCTCGGTATCTTTGCCGCCGCCAGCGTCGGTGGCCGGGCGGAGCCGGCGATCCTCGCATTGATGATCCCGCTGCTGGTGATCGGTGTCTTCGATGCGTTTGCCGGGTTGATCGGGGCGCTGGCATTTGCTGTTGTTGTTGCAGTGTCCGGCGGTATCGTCGATGCCGCCAGCGTGCGCACATTGATCGGTGTCGGTTTGATCATGGTGGGCCCAGGTTTGATTGCCGGAAGTTTTCGTGACATTCGGCGCCGCCGGGTATTTGGGTCAGCGGCTCAATGGGAGCGCCTAACCGATCTGGTGGTGGTGCCCCTGATCGGCGCCTGGACAACCATCGCCATAGTCTCGGCGCTACCAGATCTCGGCGCCCTCGATTTCCCAATTGCCGACCAAGCCAGGCTGCTTGGTTTTGTCGCTCTGATCGCCTTGGTTTTCAAGGTGCTGCTCGAAGAGGCTGCGGCCCGCAAGGTGCCGGCGCGCATGCGGGCGCTTTCACCCAGTGATGTCCCGGAGCCGGGCACCACCCAGCAGGTGATATCCGCCCTAGTTCGCACCGGTGCGTTCTTGTTCATCGCTGCGGCCTTTGTTGGCAATGTTTGGCAACTATGGGTCGCGGCCCTTTTCTTCCTGCTGCCCGGTTTACTTTCGTTGCTCTCGCATCGGTTCAAGAACTCCCCGGCCATCTGGCAGGTGCTACCTGAAGGTGTGCCCCTCTTCGCTGCCCTCTTGGCGTTCGGGTTGATTATTTCAACAATCTTGGAAAATCTGCTGGGGGATGTTCCAGATTTCGCGCAGTATTTGTTCCTTTGGATGGCAGTGCCCGGGTTTGCGCTCGCCTTCATGGGGATGTTCGCGCGCGAACCCAAGCCCGGTGACACACGTTGGTACACCAGGGGGTCGATGACCATGGTCTATCGCGTTGGCGGCGTGATCATGTTGATCATTGCAGTTTTGCTCGCCACCCGCGTTTAAGTCAACTGGCCATTTACGCGGCGGGGCAGTGCCCACGGGTTGTCGTCCGAAATTGCAACCGGTAGGAGTTGGTCAGGGAACCCCTGGTAACTCACCGGTCGCTGAAACCGGTAGATGGCCAAGGTGCCGACCGAAGTGGTGCGGGAATCCGAGGTAGCCGGGAAAGGTCCGCCGTGGACCATCGCGTGGTTGACCTCAACACCGGTTGGCCAGCCATTGAAGATTAGCCGGCCGGCCTTGCGCTCCATTATCGGCATAATCGCTGTCACCTGGGCAAAGTCGGATTCCACGGCATGCACGGTCGAAGTCAACTGGCCCTGCATTGCTTCTAAGGTGGCCATTAAGTCTTTAAGATCGACATAGGTAACGATCATGGCTGATGCGCCGAAGACTTCTTCCTGTAAATCAGGGGTGGCCCGCAGGTGCGCTGCAGTGGTGCGGTAGATCGTCGGCGCCGGAGCATTTAGTGTTGAACCGGGCGCCCCGGTGGCGATGAGCTCAGCCCCACGGGTGTCAAGTCGCTTGTTACCCTCGTTAAAGGCGTGAAAAATCCCCGAGGACAGCATGGTCTGCCCGGTGAGTTCACCAAGTGCGGTAATGATTGCCTCGGTGATGCTTGGTGCATCTACCGGTATGAAGATCAAACCCGGATTGGTGCAGAACTGACCGGCGCCAAGGGTCAACGATGCCGCGAACCCGGCGGCCAGCGCCTTTGGGTCCTTGGCAATGGCGCCGGGGAAAAGCACCACCGGGTTCACGCTCGACATCTCCGCATAAACCGGGATCGGCTCGGTCCGCCCGGCAGCCGTGCGCATGAGGTCGGTGCCGGCGCCTTGGGAGCCGGTGAAGGCAATCGCTTTTATGGCCGGGTGCGCGGCGAGGGCCTGGCCCACACTTGCGCCCGGCCCGAAAATGATCGAAAAAACCCCGGGCGGCAAATTGCAGTCGGCCACGGCTTTGGTGATTGCCTGACCGGCGAGCTCGCAGGTACCAGCGTGCGAGTTATGGGCTTTGACAATCACCGGGCAGCCGGCGGCGAGGGCCGATGCAGTATCGCCGCCGGCGACGGAAAACGCGAGCGGAAAGTTGCTTGCACCAAACACCGCGACCGGACCCAGCGGCACCTGTCGTTGCCGGATATCCGGCCCGGGTGTTGGCAGGCGCTCTGGCAACGCGCTGTCAATGCGCACCTCCTGATGGGCCCCGAGGCGCAGCTCCTTGGCGAAGAGTCGGAGTTGATTCGTCGTGCGCCCGTGCTCGCCTTCAAGGCGGGCGGTGGTTAGGCCGGATTCTTGCTGGGCCCGCTCCACGATCTCAGCCTTCATTGCATCAAGATTGGCCGCGATCGTCTCGAGGAAAACCGCGCGGTCCGCCGGAGGCGTGCTGCGGTAGGTATCGAAGGCGGCCTGTGCTGCCCGCGCGGCCTGGTCGATCTCATCGACGTTGATGAAATAGATCGTCGGCTCCAACGCCTCGCCGGTGGCGGGGTTGACGGCATGTGAGGTGCCACCTTGGCCGCGCACCGCTTGGCCCGCGATAGTTGATTGACCGGACAGGATCATGGTGTCTCCTCGTTTCCCTGCTTGCTCGAAGGGTGGGCTGATTCCAACAGAACCTATCGGGTGGTGCCCGGGTGGCAGTGGCGGGCGAGTGGCACTGGGATTTGACTTTGCCTATACCCCTAGGGGTATGCTTTGGGGACCTGCTGGAGACCCCAACGAAATGGATGATCATGTGCCACCAGACCACCTGCCGTGCCTGCAAGAAAGCCACCTGGGCCGGCTGCGGCCAGCATCAGCAACAGGTAATGCGCGGCATCCCGAAGAACGAGCGCTGCACGTGTACCGCCGCGGAGAAGGCTGCCGCTAAGGGTGGCTTCTTCGCACGCATCTTTGGTGGTTGATCGGCCGGTCACTCGCAAGACATAGTGCGCTGGACCAGATCGCATTCCGCAAAACTTTAACCCCGTTGATCGCGCTGGTCAAAGAGCCAACCCGATGAGCCAGCCTTTGGTGTCGCGATCACGTAACCAAATCGCACATCGGTCCAAACGCTGGTGGGTGCCGGTAAGGAGCGGGCAGCCGGCGCCCGCGGCAATGACGGCCCGGGCGAGGAGCCCGGAGGGCACCTGCGAGGTGGGCGCGACGAGGGTGAATGCCGCCAGGCTCGAAGTAGTGGCCGACGTGGGTGCAGCCGCGGCTGCCCCGATGACTGGCCCGCTGGCGGCTGCCAAAGCAGCAAGAGTGACAGAGGCGACGGCTATATTGATATTTCTGCGCACGGGCAAAGGCAACTAGTGAGGTAGGGGGCCTGATGGCAACCACTTGGGTCGATCAGGGTTTCATCGCCTATGACACCGAAACCACCGGTATCGACGTGGGTGAGTCTCGAATCGTCACGGCAGCGGCCATCCACTACGTCAATCGCCTACCGGTTGCGTCCAGATCTTGGCTGATCGCGGTTGATGTTGAGATCCCCGAGGCCGCCAGCGCCATTCATGGTGTGACCACGCAAATGAGCCAAGACCAGGGCTTGGAGCAAGTAGCAGCTCTTGCCGATATCCGAGCCTTCTTGCTGGGCGCTGGCGCGCCGATCGTCTGCTTCAAGTCCGACTTCGATATCCCCGTGACAGATTCAAACCTGCTCCGGGCCGGGTTGGCGCCACTGCCACCTGGCCTTGCAGTCTGTGCTTATGTCATCGACCGGCAGTTCAATAAGTACGTCAAGGGCAAGGCGCAGCGGCGCCTGCAGCCGACCGCTGCGCGCTACGGCATCACCTTGGATGACGCTGACTGGCATGGTGCGCAAGCCGACGCCAGCGCCGCGGGGCAGATCTTCCTGGCCGAAGTCGATGCCTATCCGGCATTGACGGCCGTGAGCGCCGCGCAGTTGTCCGAGCAGGTTGACAGGTGGCGCGAGGAACAGGAAATCGATTTCCAGAAATGGCTGGCCCGGCAAGAGTCAAACTAGGGCCTAACCTAAGTTTTTGATCTCACGGATTGCCAACTCATCAAGTTGCACGCTGGCTCCGCCGCAGTTCTCCTCAAGGTGCGCGATTGAGCCGGTGCCCGGTATCGGCAGCATTACCGGTGAATGCTGAAGCAGCCAAGCTAAAGCAACCTGCGCGGGGGTGCAGCCCAGCCGGGCTGCGATGCCGGCGAGTGGACCATCGGCGGCAACCAATTCGCGGTTGCCGAGCGGAAACCACGGTATGAAACCAATCTGATTCGCGGTGCAGTGATCGAGAAGTTCTTCAGATGCTCGGTTACCGGCGTGATACAAGTTCTGCACGCTTACCACGTTGAAAACCTGCTGGGCACTTTTGAGATCAGCGACGCTGACCTCGGAGAGTCCGATATGGCGAATCAAGCCCTCGTCCTGCATTTCCTTGATGACACCGAATTGGTCCGCGGCCGGCACGTTTGGGTCAATGCGGTGGAGCTGCCAAAGATCGATGCGCTCAATACCTAGGCGCCGAAGTGACATCTGCACACATTGACGAAGATAGGCCGGATTGCCGACGACCTCCCACCGGTCTGGCCCCTGCCGGGTCAGTGCGCCCTTGGTGGCAATTAGTACGTCGCCATACGGGTATAGCGCCTCGCGAATGAGATCCTCGCTCACATACGGGCCATATGAGTCTGCGGTGTCGATGAAGTCGACACCTAGCTCCACCGCGCGACGTAGCACGTTGATCGCAACATCATGATCGGGTGGATTACCCCAGATACCGGCGCCCGTGACCCGCATGGCGCCAAAACCCAAGCGGTAGATGGCGATCGGATCATCGGTAGTCGAACCGAGGGTGAAGGTGCCGCCGGCGGCGATCGGGGCGGGCATTACTACGGCGCTTTGGTCATCAACGAATGCAGGACAAGGGTTTGCTTTCCGGCTTCATGCTGCGGATCCATATAGCCGATCTCCAGGCTCACCCCGGGGATCAGCACGCCCTCATAGGTGCCATCAGCGTCAGCGCCCAGAATGTCGATATGGGCCTCGCCGGCTACGGGGTTCATGGCGATCAGTTGCACGGGTGCTGGCTTGGACCACCTACCACCGGTTGGTTTCCATTGCCAGGTGCCTTTGGCGACACTGCCGTTGGCGGCCGTGATGATGATCTTCTCGGTGCCTTGTGAGTACTTGCCACCGTAATAGACGTCAGCAGTGCCCACCCAGGTGCCGACAAGTGGTGATGCCTGATCGGCGGCTGCTCCCGGGGCAGCGGCTACGAGCAGGCACGCGGCCAATGCCCCAGCTGCTAATGACGGGAGAATCTTGCCGGGGGTCCGCTGCATTTGGTGCCCTTCGTTAGGAGTCGCGCAGTAGCCTGCGCAGGATCTTGCCCGATGCAGACTTAGGGATCGCATCCACGAAAACTACGTCGTGCACCACTTTATAGGTAGCAACTTTGTCGTGCATGAAGGCGGTGACGTCAGCGGGCGTAAGTGTTTGGTCGGCCCGGAGCACGATGAAGGCGCGGGGGATCTCACCTGCCTCGGTATCGGGCACCCCGATGACGGCAACATCAGCGATCTTCGGGTGGGTGAGCAGCAGTGCTTCGAGTTCGGCCGGCGGCACCTGGAAGCCCTTGTATTTGATCAACTCCTTTAGGCGATCAACGATGGTGACGTGGCCGTCAGCATCGATAGTCGCAACGTCACCGGTCTTCAGCCAGCCCTCGGCGTCGATGGTCAGCGCGGTGGCCTCGGCATTATTGAGGTAGCCCGCCATCACCTGCGGACCCTGGACCCAAAGCTCGCCAACGCCACCCACCCCTTGGTCTTCACCGGTCTCGGGATCCACGATGCGGCATTTGGTATTGGGGATAGTGACACCCACGGTGCCGGGCTTGAACTGCCCGGGCCAAGTCACATGGCTCACCGGCGACAACTCCGTCATCCCGAAGCCTTGAACCACATCGCAGTCGATGCGCTTGGCCGCCTCCTGGGCAAGTTCAGCGCTAAGGGGTGCAGCACCGGAAAACACCTGCTTAAGGCTTGAGAGGTCGTACTTGTCAACCAGTGGGTGCTTGGCGAGGGCGAGAACGATTGGCGGGACGGCAAATAGTCGGGTGATCTTCCGTTCTTGGATGATGCTCAAACATTGCTCGAGGTCAAAGCGCGGCACGGTGACGATGGTGGCGCCGCGCGACAGGAACTCATTGAGCAGGACCTGCATTCCATAGATATGGAAGAAGGGTAAAACGGCAAGTACGATCTCGCCGTCTTCGATCGACAGTGCATCCTCGACCTGCACGAGGTTTGCTACCAGGTTGCGGTGCGTGAGCATCACGCCCTTCGGCAGCCCGGTGGTGCCCGACGAATACGGGAGCACCACCACATGGCTGCTCGGATCAACTTCGACCTGCGCAATCGGGGCACCGAACATGCTGGCGAATGCGGTGGTGCCCTCGGGGGCGTCACCGATGATGACGATCTCGGTGACCTCGGTTCCATGAATTGCCTCTTGGGCCGTTTCGAGGAACATGGCGATGGTGATGACTAATTTCGCGTCGGAGTCAAGGATTTGAAAGCGGATTTCCTCGGCGGTGTAGGTCGGGTTCACGGTACTGACGGCCACCCCTGCTACCGCGGCGCCGTGAAAGACGACCGCAAACTCGGGGATATTCGGTGAGATCAGCGCGATGGTGTCGCCCGGGCCGAGGCCGCGGGCCTGCAGGCCACCGGCGAACGCGTGGATCATGCCACTTAACTTTGCGTAGGTGTAGCTGCGACCGGTCGGCCCATCAATTAGGGCCTCGCGATCGGGTACCCGCGCGGCCTCTTGCAATACATAGGAAGTGATGGCGATCTTGGGGATCTCGACGTCCGCCAGGGGGGATGAGTGAATGATCATTGGGCCTCCGTGATTGTGTGCGGGAAGTCTCACAGAATCCGGTGTCCGGCGCGACCCGAATCAGTTAAAAACCGACCAGCAGCAAGAACAACAGCGCGAACCGCACTCGGGCCTTCGGGCCCCGTTCTGGTCGTGTTTCCCTATTGCTCTCGGGTACTTTTCGTGTTCCTATTGGTCAGGGCCGGTACCAGCGGCGCAACTAACGAAAGGAACCGTAATGCCAAATGTTGAGGTGAATACCCCGGTCAGTTCCGCGGCCAGTGTTCGGTTGGTTCTTGGTGTTGGCTGGGTGCGGCCCGCTGCGGGCAGTATCGGCGGCACCCTAAACCCAGCTATTTTCGGAAGCTCCGCACGTGTGCGGGTGTTTTGTTTCGAGGGTACTGAAGAGTAACTCACCAATCAACAGAAGCAGAGATGCCCATCCAGCCGGCGAGCAGCACCAGCAAGATCGCGAACCCTCGCTCCAGATAGCGCTGCGGGATCCTCGAATTGAAGGTAGCGGCAAGCACCGATCCGATCACCCCGCCGACGATTACCAGCAGGGGGATATGCCATGGGATTTGCTGCCAGGAGTCGTACTTGAAGATAAGCGCGGTGGCACTGTTTAGTGCAATGACCACGAGCGAGGTGCCGGTTGCAATTGCAAACGGAAATCCGAATACGAGAACCAGAGCGGGCACGATCAGAAAACCACCACCGACGCCGAATAATCCGGTGAGCAGGCCGATGGCGGTGGCAACCACGGGTAATAGCCAGCGTTTGGGCTGCAATATTGCGGTGTCGGCCACCTTGCTGGATTTGCGCCACATCGCATAGGCGGCGCCCAGCATTACGATTGCGAAGCCGGTAATGATCACTGACGCGGGGATAACCGTGGCTAGCCGGCTGCCCGCGAAAACCCCGATGATGCCAAAACCCCAAAACAACAGGGCCGGCCTGATGCGCACCTGATGCAGTCGCAGGCGCGGCACCGCACCTGATGCGGCAGATACGGTGACGACCGCGAGGGATGCGGTGGTGGCTTGCAAGGCGCTGAAACCGAAGAGGTAGATGAAGGCCGGAACGGCGATAACCGCGCCCCCAGCACCGATCAGTCCGAGAATGGCACCGATCGTGACCCCGACGAGTAGCGCTTCGATTACCGCCAACTTTGCAACCCTTTGCCTAGGTGGTGCCGCTGCTAGTCGGCGTACGCGGCACCGATGCGGTGCCCGTGTGGTGGCCTTTCGATTACCAGTCCGGCTTTTTCGGCATTCGGGAAGTCATCATCGACGTGGATAACCTCAACATCTGCGGCTTCAAGTAGTGACGCGCCAATCGACGCACGGAACCCGCTACCGCAGTAGACCCAGACCGGGCCGCTGCCGGCATCATCGGCTGCCCAACCCTTGATCTCATCGACCCGCCCGCGGAGTTCGTGGAGCGGCACATGTTTCGCGCCGCGCACGTAACCATCATCGAACTCACTATTGCGACGCAGATCCAACATTCGTAATTGCCCGTTGTCTTTCAGGGCTGCTGCCATCTCGATGTGTGTGACTCGCGGGTAGCTTGTGGTGGGTGTGCCCGGACTGGTTAAGTCACTTGGTGACCCAACCGCATGTGCAACCGGGCGGTCGATGCCGATCCGCACCAACTCACGTTGCATTGCTGCGATCTCGCTGACGTCGTCGCCAATTAGCGTGATTGGGGTACCCCAGTCGATCATCCAGCCAAGATAGGTAACGGCATTGCCGTAAACATCGAAGGACAAGGTGCCGCGGAGATGATCGGCGGCATATGCCTTGCGGTGGCGCAGATCAACAACCCACTCGCCGCGAGCAATGGCTGCAGCAATTTCCTGGGGGCTGGCTACCTGCGGCAGGGAGAGGTCAATTGGTCCGCCCCCGGCTTGGTTCGCTGGCCCCATATGCGCGTAATAAGTCGGGAAAATATCCAAGCCCGCAATAAGTTCCGATACATAGGTTTCTTCGTCGACGCTAAACGCCGGGTTGGTGCGCATCTGCTCGGCAACGGTGGATGAATTGCCCACGGTTGCGGTGGCACTGCAAAATGAGCCGAAGCCATGCGTTGGGTACACCTGGGCTGAATTCGTGACTTCACTGGCAATGCGCCGCATTGAGTTCCATTGGGCATGGGCAAGTGGTTCGGTCAATGCGGCCCCGAGTAGATCAGGTCGGCCAACGCTGCCAAAGAGAAGCGAGCCACCGGTGAAGAGGGCCACATCCGCACCGCCGGTATTGAGGGCGAATGAGAGGTGGTTAGGGGTATGCCCCGGGGTGTGCAGCACTCGAATGAGCGCAACATCAGCAGTGATTTCGTCCTTGTCACTAACCTGATTCGCGCTGAAGGCGATATCCATGCCTGACGGCACGACATACTCAGCGCCCAGGGCCCGCGCCAACTCGAGGCCGCCACTTACGTAGTCGTTGTGGAAATGGGTTTCAAGGACGTGTGAGACCGACCACCCACGTTGATCGAGGATAGATTCGACGCGGTCAATATCGCGTTGTGGGTCGATCACGATTGCCGAGGAGCCACGGCCGACCACGTAACTGCGATCGCCCAGGTTTGGAGTTTCAATTGAGACTACGTCGAGATTGGTCATTGGATAACTATGGCCCTTTCGTGTTGGCGATGCCTCTTGTTTGCAAGTTTTCCAGAACGGCTCAGGTCGATAGGTTTGAGGTCATCCCGGTTTCAAGGGGGTGCCCCTGCGCGCGCCAGGCTGACATGCCGCCCTCAACATTGCGCACATCAAATCCCTGCTGGGTTAGATACTGCGATGCTTGGAATGAGCGGGCCCCTGACTCACAGATGATGTAGTGCACATCACCATGGTCAAAGTCGCTGGTGCGAAGTGGCACCGTTGGCAGGGGGATTAGTCGGGCACCGGGAACGTGACCAGAGGTGAATTCATCTGCGTTGCGTACGTCGATCACGACCCCTTGGTCACCGGACGCCACGGCATGAAGTTCGGCAACTGAAATCATGGAAATCATGCTGATACCTGCTCTGCGGCGATCTTCGAGCGCACATCGTCCATATCAAGGGCACGGATCGCGGTGATCAACTCTTCCAGTGCAGGTGCCGGCAGGGCACCGGCCTCGCGGTAGAGCAAGATGCCGTCGCGAAAGGCCATGAGAGTAGGGATGGAACTAATCTGCGCTGAGCGAGCGAGGCCTTGTTCTGCCTCGGTATCGACCTTGCCGAACCTGATATCTGGGTGGGCTAACGAGGCGGCTTCGAAGACGGGGGCAAACATGCGGCAGGGGCCGCACCACTGCGCCCAGAAATCAACGAAGGTGATGCCGTCGCCGGATACGGCGGCTTCGAAGTCGGTGCCGGTGAGTGAAATGGTGGCCACTTTGTTCTCCTATATCGGGTTCCAGGTAGGTTGACTATATACCCAGGGGGGTATATTTCAAAATCGGCCCAGCCCGGTTCTTCTAGGATTCGGCTACGGCCTTGACCGGGCCGGGGCAGACCATTGGGAGGTACTGGAAGTGGACGGTGAGCCGGTGGAACTTCAGCCTGCTGATTTCGTCCCTGCTGATTTCGTTCCTGCTGATTTCGTCCGGGCTGATTTCGTGGTGCCCGAGCCGCCAGCGTTTGACTTCGGCGCCGTCACCATGAGATTGGCGCCCCTCGGGCCAGAGCACTGTGAACCGGATTTCGCTGCTTGGACCAACTCCATCGAGCACATTCGTTCTACGCCTGGGTTTCCGTGGCACGGCTGGCCGCCGGTCGATGGCACCTTTACGGTGGCCGAGAATCTGGCCGATATGCAAATGCATGCGGAGCATTTTGCGGCCCGCGTTGGTTTCACCTGGACGGTGCTTGTCGATGGCGACGATGCCAGCTGGCAGGTGGTGGGATGTGTTTATGTGTACCCCGACGCGGATCCGGCCTACGACGCCTATGTTCGGTCCTGGGTAATCAAGGATTACGGCGCCTGGGACGTGCAGCTGCGGGAGGCCGTGGTCGACTGGTTGGCCCGGGACTGGCCCTTCCAAGCGGGCCGCTACGACAGCTCGGATTAACCGGCGAATCTGCGAGATTTGCCGCAAATTCGACCGCTCTGAGTGATAGTTGGCTATGCGTCGAACTTGGCTAGCCGTTGCTGCCGCGATAGCGGTGCTCTTTGGTCTGGTCTTTTATCTGACCCAGAAAAGCGACACCGCTGACGTAGCCATGACCTCGTCAGTCACCGCGACTTCGGCACCACCCGCAGCCTCGCCGACCCCCGATCCGGCAGTGGCATTGGCCCGGTGGGCCGGCGGTGTTTGCGTGGCCCGTGATGGCGTCGGCGCAACCTTGATTGACTTTGGCAAGGATCTAACCTTCGATCCGAACTCTGGGGTTTCAGCGGCCGACCAATTCCAAGCGCAGCTAGATGCCCATCTGGACGAAATCAACGCGGCGATGGAAAACCTTGGTACCGCGCTCGGGCAAGTCCCGATTGATTACGTCGAAGCATCGGGAATTATCACCGAGGTTCAGGGCAGCGGTGATGAGTTGCTGAAGGCCCGCGACGAGACCGCGAAGCACATCGCTGCGGCCCGCGAAGCCGAGGACCCACTGAGTTTGGCCGCTGCTTTGGTTCAGGCCGGCAGTTCCGCTAAAGCAACCTTCGATGCGGGCAAGGAGTTCATTCGAGTACTCGACGAGGCCACTGGGCCAAAGCGTGGTGAGCTTGGTGATGCCTTCGCGGCGGCACCGCAGTGTCAATGACGTCTACGCAATCGCATGAGCGACTCCTGCACGACTGAAGCCACAAGTTGACCCTGTCGGTCATAGAACAGCCCCCGGGCTAGGCCGTGTCCGCCGCGGGCCACCGGGGTGTCCTGCGCGAACAGCAGCCACTGGCTGGTGTCGATCGGTGCGTGAAACCACATCGCATGGTCAATCGAGGCCAGTTGCAGTTCGTCGTGCATTTCGAAGTGAGGGCTAAGGGCGGTGCGGACCATCGTCAGGTCGGATAGATAGGTGAGTGCACTGGCCTGAGCCAACGGATCACTTGGGAGGGGTTCGGTAATACGCACCCATGACATGCGCTCGTAGCGGCCATCGCGCAGGAAAACATGGTGTTCGTGGTCAACAATGCGCAGATCGATCAATGCCTGATCCGGGTAGTTCAGGCTAAGGGCGCTATCGGGATCAAGTGCCAAGATCTCCGGGTAGGACATCTCCGGGACATCATCTGGCGTTACCACCTCGGGGATCTCAAATTGGTGCTCGGGTCCGACGTCGGTGACGGCGAAGGAGGCGGTCATCAAGAAGATCGTCTCGCCGTGCTGAACCGCTCGCACGATGCGGGTGGAGAAGGATCGACCATCACGTGGCCGATCAACCAAGTAGATGATGGAGTCCTTGGTGCGCCCAGGGCGAAGGAAGTAGCCGTGGAGTGAATGCACCCGCCGGGCCTTATCGTCAACGGTCATCCCGGCGGCCATCAAAGCCTGCGCGGCAATTTGGCCGCCGTAGGCTCGAAGTGGTGCACCCGCGTGGCAGGTGCCCGAGAAGATATCTCGATCCACGGTCTCAAGGGTCAGTCGGTCGATGAAACGACTCGTGCTTTCCGTCATGGCGCCCTCCGACCCGCTGCCCTTTGGCGAAGCACTGGATCAATCACCGGTTTAGTCCGCGAACTGGGTCACCATCGGTGACGGCCAAGCCTAGTAGAAGCAAATTGTTGCAGGCATCTCCGAATAAATCCGCAGAATGCTCAGCCCCACCGAGCTGCTCACCGGCTCTGCTGCGATTCTTAATTGACTCAAGAATCGCAGCGAGTTTGAAACATGAAAGAGCCAGGCAGAAGTCAAGGTAACTGGTATCAGCGTCGGTGATGGCGCAGTAAGCGGCGAGGAACTCGGCCCGGGTGTAATACCCGGGCGAGGAAGTAACCTCTAGTGCGATTGGGATCGTGTTTCGCAAGTTGTCGTTGCTTTCGGTCATATAGAGCAGAGTCAAAGCGACATCAAGTAGGGGATCACCAAGCGTCGACATCTCCCAGTCCAGAACCGCCTTTATCTCGATGGTGATTGGATCGATGATCGCGTTGTCGAGGCGGTAATCACCGTGCACGATAGAAGCCTTCGTCTGCTCCGGCACAGTAGTTACCGCCCGCTGCAGCCAATCGATTAGTAGATCGGCATTGGGGTAGTCAATCTTCTTCGTCAACTCCCACTGCTTAATCCACCGGCTCAACTGCCTTGGCAGGTAGCCGGCGGGCTTACCCAAATCCGCCAGACCGGCGGCCCTTGGATCTATGTCGTGCAAATTGGCCAAGCACTGCACGAAGTTCTGCGAGGCCTTCCGCGCCGAGATCGGATCAAGGCTGCTTGCGCTCACCGCGTCGGCAATCACCAAGCCGTCGACAAACTCCATCAGGACAAAGGGCGCTCCGATTACTTCCGTGTCCTCGCATAAGGCGACCGGCCTTGGTACCGGAAACCCAACCGCTGACAAGCCCGTCAGCACTTTGAACTCCCGACCCATGTCGTGGGCGGTCGGCAGGATGTGACCAAGTGGTGGCCGCCGCAGCACGAGTGGGCCGAGATCACCACCGGCTAGCCGGTAGCTGACATTGGATCGGCCCCCGGGCAGGAGTTCGGGGCTAAGTTCGACGATATTGCCACTGAGCTGGGTGTTCAAGTAGGTCGTGAGCGGCGCCAACCGCAGCCCGCGCGGGTCTTCGGCGGCTTTTTGTGGCATGGCACCCTTAGTGATCAACTCGGTTAGCAGTACTTCAACACCGAGCATGTACTGCACAGCCTGCATCCCGGCTTGCCTTGCAGCGACCACATTGCGGCGCATGTCGTCAACGAAAACACAATCCTCGGCGGCAACGCCAAGGGCTTCGATGATCGCCTCGTACGCAACGAGGTCGGGCTTGCGAACACCGGCCAGGTCAGAGAGCACTACCGCGTCGAACTGCGCGAGCAATTCGGCGGCATAGTGATCGCCATCCCAGGCATTTGACAGCACGGCTGTCTTCCAGCCGTATTCGCGGGCCAGTTCAACAACCTCCAGCATCGCATTATTTGGCTCAAGGTATTCGAACATCTTGGCCAGCAGCCCATCGGCCGAAACCGGTTGCCCGGCCAAGGTGACCAAGCGGGGGGCAAGTGCCTGCTCCAACTCGTTGACGGTGATCTCGCCGCGCTCACGGCGGTGCAGTGGGCTATCGGCGGTGTCGTGGAACTCGCGCATCACGCGCATGAATGAATCGGGGTCGATCTGGGCCGCCGCCAGCCAACTGTCGAAAGCCTCCTGCACCGGTGTGGTCAGCACCCCGCCCCAATCAAGCACCAGCACCGGGTTGGTGGGGTGGTGCAACTGCTCTTGGGGCGCCATCGGGCCAAGCCTCTTTTCGTCTAGCCCAGACCCTACCTAGCCGCGGTGGCCGACGGCTTTGACAGTGGCGCACCATAAACGCCCCGTGGGGTAGTTACGCCAGTCCCCGTTCTTCGAATGACATTGGTGTAACTGTCTGACCCCTGCGCTTTGCTCAACTTGGGACGCAAGCACGTTGAGCAGGGGGTAGCGGTGAAGGATCTTCGAACGGCGCGGCTGAGTATCAGGCTGACCCCGGGTGAGCAGGATTTGATCAGATGGGCGGCGCGGGAGCAACAGGTGCCGGTGACCACCTTCGTGTTGGGTGCGGCAATCGCGCGGGCGCGCGAACTGGCCAACGCCGCCAGCACCCGCCCGGTCGATCGGGTGGATTAATTCGGAGCGTGGCGGGCTGACCTGCCGGTTGGGCCGCGGCATACTGAAGGGGTGATGGGTGACCCTGGCCCGTGCCCGGCCTGCGAGACCGTAGCCCTTGAGCGTCGCGGCGGTAAGGATATGTGCCCTAAGTGCTATTACATCCAGCCCTGCTGTGATGGTGGAATGTGCAACTAGGGCAGTTCGTTAGCCAGGCTTGGGATATTGGCCCGGCCGAGGTGCTCGTTCGTCGCATTGAAGTCTCCGAGATCGCCCCAGGGAGCGCTTTGGCGAGTGCACCCTCGATGGGTGCGGCGCTGACAAGTGGTGAGCAAGTGACCTGGCAGTCACTTAACCCAGGTTCGAGTCGGCAACATGAGTGGTTACTTGGGCGGCTGGCGCTGAAGGATGTGGTGCGGGCCTGGGCGAGTGAACGCGGCCAGCAACTTGAACCGGTTGATATTGAGATTCATATCGATGACGAAGGAGCGCCGTTTGCTCGGTGCGCAGCGCTATCTGCCGTTGGTGGTTCACCGGTGATTTCCCTGACCCATAACTCTGGAGTGGTGGTAGCAGCAGCCGCTGATCCGGGTGCCTTAGTTGGTATCGACATCGAATACGCCGACCGGCGAATTGATGTGGTGGCGCGGGCTTTGTCCAAGACTGAGCAGGCATTCGTCGATGCCGAGGTGGCATCGGTACTTGACATCTTGGTTGCCAAGGAGGCGGCGACGAAAGCCCTCGGGGTGGGCCTTGGGGGCGGGGTGTCACGCTGGCCGGCGGTTTCAGTTACTTCGGTGCCGCAGGGCCTAGTGGTGGAAGTGACCTCGACAACGGATCAGGGCCTGATGCTGCCCGTGCTGGTATTGCATCCCTTGGATACGGTGTTAGGTATCTGTTACGTAGCGCCCGACATTGATGCGGCCTAGAAGTATGTCTGCGGATGAGCTGGCGGCGTTGAAGGCGCGTTGGAATGACGTCCTGTTCTATCTTGAATCCCAAAGCCGAGTTGCTTGGCTGCTTTACTTTGACGCGCGGTTGGTGTCACTTGAGGCTGATGTATTAACTATCGACTTCTCCGATCCGCAACGCTTTGACCAGAGCCAGACTTACCCGATCAGCACGGATGCGCGCCATAGCGATGCGCTATTAGCCGCCGTCACCGCGGTTACCGGTCAAGTGATCACCCTTCGGATTGCGTGAGCCACTAATGCTCAATGTGGTGACGGTAAACGTGAACGGCGTGCGGGCGGCCCATCGTCGTGGCGGCCTTGACTGGCTGGCCGATGCGAAGCCGGATGTTATTTGCCTTCAAGAAGTCAGGGCAACCCATGAGCAACTACATGCGACACTCGAGCAGTCGCCACTGCATGGATTTCACGTCGCCCACGCACCGGCTCCGCAACTTGGCCGCGCGGGGGTTGCCATCTTGACCCGCAAGAAGCCAACCGCGGTGCGTGAGGTGATGAAGGATCCGGTGCTCGCGAACTCCGGCCGCTGGATCGAAGTCGACCTCGATACCAAGGGCGGGCCGGTAACGGTTGTTTCGGTTTATGTCCATACCGGTGAAGCAGACACCCCTCGGCAGGTTGATAAGTATGAGTTCTTAGCCGCGATGGATGCGCGCCTTAAAGCGCTGCGCGCTCGAGCGGCCCGGGCGGGGGGCGAGGTGGTGGTTTGCGGTGATTTCAATATCGCCCACCATGAAGTTGATATCAAGAATTGGCGCGGAAATCGTGGCCGAGCCGGGTTCTTGGAGCAAGAGCGCGAGTATCTAGACCGTTGGTTTGCCGGGCAGTGGGTTGACCTCGGCCGAACCCTCGGGGGTGATGGCCCCGGGCCATACACCTGGTGGTCATGGCGCGGGCGCGGGTTCGACACCGATGGGGGCTGGCGCATTGACTACGTCATCGCGACCCCGGGTTTAGCCGGTAAGGCGGTGGCCGCAGTAGTTGGCAAGGCACCTACCTACGCACAGCGGTGGAGTGATCACGCTCCGCTGACGGTAACTTTCAAGCCGTAGTAGCCCAAGTCAGTTGGGCAACTAGCTCTGCGACCAAGGTTTCGGACATCAACTTGACATCATCATTTTCGTCACCTCGGTAGCGCAGGCTAAACCCGGCTTCGGGGATATCTTGACCAACCGCGACGAGCGTGCTGCCCCGCTCTAGCACCCAGCGCATCAACTCAGGCTCCCAACGAGACCCGGTGAGCAGCAGCATGCGGTAATCGGTGCTCTTGGTCAGATAGACATCAACGTGGCTCCAATCACCGGTCTCGCAGGCAACCGCCGGCAGGCGTGGGCCCTCGCGAAGCATCAGCGCCGACTGTTGGGCAGAGCTGAATCTGCGGTCTGGAGCGACAATGTGGGTGCCTTGCGGCCCGAGGATCAGTTCGCTAACGCGTGGTAACCAAGTGTCGCGGCGCTGGAGTAGATCGTCGGTGGCATCGGCACTGGCACGCAGCAGTGTTGGCACATCAAGGGCGCCGACCAAGTGCGACTGCAGGGAAAGCAGGAGCGCAAGGGTGTGTTGGAATGACCTGGGTAGTGGCCTACTTGATCCGGCCATGTTGTGTTGGGGGTTAAAGCGCGCGGCGCTGACCCGCGGGGTGCGAATCCACGAGGACACCGCCGTGACAGGTGTAGCTAGGTCCGGGGCCGGGGTCGCCATCAGGACCCCGCTCGGCGCGGTGCATGCAAAGCAAATTGTTCTTGCCACCAACGCGTATCCACCTCTGCTGAAGCGACTGCGGGCATGGGTCTTACCGATTTATGACCATGTCCTGGTGACTGAACCGTTGAACGCGAGCCAACTTGCCGACATCGGGTGGTCCGAAAACCAAGGCATGACCGACTCGGGCAACCAGTTTCACTACTACCGGCGCACCCCTGATGATCGCATCCTGTGGGGTGGGTATGACGCGGTCTACTACTTCGGAAACAAGACGGATGCGGCGCGCGAGCAACGTGATCGATCGCATCAATTGCTGGCCCGGCAGTTCTTCGAGACTTTTCCGCAGTTACGCGGGTTGCGCTTCACCCACCGCTGGGCTGGCCTAATCGATTCCACTTCAAGGTTCACGCCGTTAATCGGCACCGCACTCGACGGACGCATGGCCTACTCGGTCGGTTACACCGGCTTGGGGGTGGCCGCCTCTCGGTTCGGTGCGCGCACGGCCCTTGACCTATTGGCGGGCCGCGACACCGAGCGCACCCGACTCGGCCTCGTGCGAAAGAAGCCGATGCGATTTCCGTCAGAGCCACTTAGGTACCCGACGGTGCAGTTCACTCGCGCGGCCCTGGCGCGCGAAGACCGCACAGGTAAGCGGGGGTTATGGCTGCGGACCTTGGACCACTTCGGGGTCGGCTTCAACAGCTGACGCCGAGCAGCAATTCGCTAGTTGACCCGTGGTCGGTACCCGAGCTGCTATTCCTCGGTACCCTCGAAACTAAGGCAACTGCACCCGGGCGGGCCCAGCTCAACCCGAGGGCAAGTCGGTCCACTCGCTCTTATCCGTGGCGGCCAAAGTGGTTACTGGGCTCCGGTGACAGTGCTGTTGGAGCCCGGGATGGGCCGAATTCCGGGCAAAACTTCGGAAATCACCGGCCGAGGGATGGCCGTTGCGGGGGTTACCGGCCAGGGCGTGGCCCGCGCATTTGCACTCTAGGGGTGCGAGTGCTAACTTTTGTATTAGCACTCGACACCCGAGAGTGACAACTTACGGACGTTCCCGGAGGAACAGGCCCCATGGCAAAAATGATTGCATTTGATGAGGAGGCCCGCAGGGCCCTCGAGCGCGGCATGAACGTGCTAGCCGACGCCGTCAAGGTCACACTCGGCCCCAAAGGCCGCAACGTAGTCCTTGAGAAGAAGTGGGGAGCCCCCACGATCACCAACGACGGTGTTTCCATCGCCAAGGAAATCGATCTTGAGGATCCTTACGAGAAGATCGGCGCTGAGCTGGTCAAAGAGGTAGCCAAGAAGACCGATGACGTCGCAGGCGACGGCACCACCACCGCAACGGTGCTGGCCCAGGCGCTCGTGCGCGAAGGTCTGCGCAACGTGGCCGCTGGTGCAAACCCAATGGCACTTAAGAAGGGCATCGATCGCGCCGTCACGATCGTCTGTGATGAGCTGCTTGCGATGGCCAAGGATGTTGAGACCAAGGAGCAGATCGCTTCGACGGCCGCAATCTCCGCAGGTGGCGACCAGGAAGTCGGCGATCTGATCGCCGAAGCAATGGACAAGGTCGGCAAGGAAGGCGTAATCACAGTTGAAGAGAGCAATACCTTCGGCCTGGAGCTTGAGCTCACCGAGGGCATGCGCTTCGACAAGGGCTACATCTCCCCTTACTTCGTCACCGACCCAGAGCGCATGGAGGCTGAGCTTGAGGATCCCTACATCCTCATCGCTAACTCCAAGATCTCTGCCGTCAAGGACGTCCTGCCGATCCTCGAGAAGGTCATGCAAAGCGGCAAGCCGCTGGTCATCCTTGCCGAAGACGTTGAGGGCGAAGCCCTTGCGACGTTGGTAGTCAACAAGATCCGCGGCACCTTCCGTTCGGTCTCGGTCAAAGCCCCAGGCTTTGGCGACCGCCGCAAGGCCATGCTGCAAGACATCGCGATCTTGACCGGTGCGCAGGTAATCTCCGAAGAAGTAGGCCTCAAGCTAGATGGCACCACGCTCGACCTCCTAGGTCGTGCCCGCAAGGTGGTAGTCACCAAGGATGAGACCACCATCGTTGAAGGCTCAGGTGACCCGGAGCAGATTCAAGGTCGCGTGAACCAGATCCGTGCCGAGATCGAGAAGTCGGACAGCGACTATGACCGCGAGAAGCTGCAGGAGCGGTTGGCCAAGTTGGCCGGCGGCGTGGCAGTCATCAAGGTCGGCGCTGCAACCGAGGTCGAGCTCAAGGAGCGCAAGCACCGCATTGAAGATGCAGTGCGCAACGCCAAGGCCGCGATCGAAGAGGGCATCGTCGCCGGTGGCGGCGTGGCACTCATTCAGGCCATGAAGTCAGCAACCGCCAAGATTGATGCACTCGGCCTGACCGATGAGCAGCTCGTGGGCGCGAACATCGTTCGCGTTGCCGTGAGCGCACCGCTCAAGCAGATCGCGGAGAACGCTGGCCTTGAAGGTGGTGTGGTGGCTGAGAAGGTGCGCGAGCTCCCGACCGGTCACGGCCTAGATGCCTCCAATGGCGAGTACGTCGACATGATCAAGTCGGGCATCATCGACCCAGCCAAGGTAACCCGCTCGGCGCTGCAGAACGCAGCATCGATCGCCGGTCTGTTCTTGACCACCGAGGTTGTTGTCGCTGACAAGCCGGAAAAGGCTGGCCCGCCGATGGGCGGCGGCGACGGCGGCATGGGCGGGATGGACTTCTAACGAAGTTCGAAGTCCCAGGTACTCCAAGGGCGGCTCCCCGAAAGGGGGGCCGCCTTTGCCGTGAACGCGCACGTTATGGTCGTGAAACAGGGCAAATATCAGGTTTTCACGACAATAACGTGCGCGTTCAGCGGACCCGACTCAGGCAGTGTCGTGCCCATCTGGAATCTTGCACCATGACCGAAATACCTAGCCTCGCCCTTGTGACCGGTGCAAGTAGCGGCATTGGCGCCGCCTGCGCCCGCCAATTAGCCAGCCTCGGGTACGACGTGATCGCCGGGGCGCGCCGCGTTGACCGCCTTAATCAACTGGCCCTGGAGCACCCTGGCATCACGGCCCAGGAGTTGGACGTAACCGATCAAGGCAGCGTGGATCGATTGGCGGCCAAGTTGGGCGGCCGGCCGCTCGCTGTTCTCGTCGCCAATGCCGGTGCCGCATTCGAGGCCGAGCAGATCGAGAACGCGGACCTCGCCGGCTGGCAGGCGGGCTATGAGTTGAATGTCATCGGCTTGGTGCGCACGGTCAAAGCCTTCTTGCCAAGTATTGAAAGTTCTGGACATGGGCTGATCGTGCTCATGGGTTCAACCGCTGGGTATATCCCCTATGAGAATGCCGGCAGTTACACCGCGACTAAGCATGGGGTCGCGGCGATAGCCGGTACCTTGCGCCTTGAACTTTCGGGGCGGCCGATCCGCGTCACGGAAATCATCCCGGGCATGGTGCGAACCGATGAGTTCTCGGTCAAGCGTTTCGGCGGTGATGAAGCTCGGGCGGCCAAAGTTTATGAAGGTGTCAAGGAGCCGCTGACCGCCGACGATGTCGCGTCAGCTGTCGCCTGGGTCGCCGGCCTTCCCGCGCACGTCAACATCGATCGCATGGTCATCCGCCCGGTTGCGCAGGCCGCCCAACATAAGGTGCATCGGGTCCTGACCGACTGACGCGCCCGCACTGATGAACTGCAAGCGACATGGCAAAGTGACCCCATGAGTGTTGGTAAGTGGGAGATCCGTGCCGTTGATGGCGCCGAGGTTCGGTTGCGTAGCGGGCAGCTGGGGCTAATGAGCCTTGATGTCGTAGCGCCGGTGTCCAGCGGGTTACTGCACGTCACCACGCATGAGATCACCCTCACCTTGCAGCTGGCCCTTGATCAGCTCAAGACCGGGAACTTCCTGCTGCAGTCCGCCGCCCGCAGCATCGTCAACCGTTATCAGGCGCACACCTTGGTTTATACGGGCACCGGACCAGCTGGCGAAACCTGGTCGGTCGCCGGCTCTGCACAAGCCGGAACTATCGAAGTTGATCTTGGTTTGACCATTACCCCCGTTGCGTCACCAACCGCACCGATGGGGGAGATTGAAATCACCGGTAGCGCAAGCATGGGCACGGTGCATCTGCCGATACCGGGGTTGGGCACCATCGACAACTTCAGTTTCGATGTTGACGCAAAACTCGCACTGCGGTCGTCGGCCAGCTAGCCAACGCTGACGAGGCTTCTAACCACCTGCTTGATCTGCTGCACGGATAGCAAACTAGTTGAGAGATTGGCCGTGGTCGGCAGATGTCCGCCACTTGCCGGTAGCTTCGGGATCCAGGTTTCGCCGGTGCCGGGTTGCTGCTCCAGTAATTGCGCGGGAGTTGTTGTTGAGCCGGTGAGGCAGTCAGCTTCAGTTGTGGCGCTGGTGTTTGGGCAGGAAGTCGTGATCGTCAGTTGTTGGCCGAATGCTTTGAAGCTAGCGACATCGGCCATTGGCGCGGGCGGGTCGGTGCAGCGATAAGACTGGACCAGTACCACCATCGGACTCTTGCCGCCGCCGTACTGGGTGGTTAGGTAGTACGTGCACTTGCCCGGGTTCGGGCCGACCGCCTGTTCGCTGTATTTGCTCAAGGTGACCGATGTCAGTGGCACATGTGCGGTGAATTTCGGGGTGTAAATCGTGAAGGGGACCTGCTTTTGAATAGCCTTCAGATTAGTTACGTCCTTGGCTAGTGCGCCGGGAGCAAGAACGCATGCTGCCCCGAGAAAGGCAACCGCGGTGCAGACGATTAATTTTTGGCGTATTGCTATTTGAGTCACCGGCGTCCTTGCTAGTGGGAATACAACTACGTGGTTTTGAGCTGAACTACCTCGGGCCCTTGGACCCCGACGAGCCCTGGGTCAGAGTTACCGCAGGTGGCGGCAGACGCGGTGCAGGGGCCCATGCTCAGGCCGTAGTAGTACGTGCCTTTGACGCTCAGATCGGCATTGATAGTGAACGCGCCGTTCTTCTTGACGGGTGAGCAGGCCTTGGTGAGTGGGGTACGCGGCATGGAGCCGTCGTTATTGGCTTTGGCTGGGTAGCGATCCAGGCATACCGTGTTGGCCCCTGTTGTCCAGTCAGCCAAGGCCGACATGGCCTTGGAGCTCAAGGTACCGGTGAAGGTGGCTGGTTGGCCCGCTGCGACCGGTGACTTGGCCACGGCTAAGCAGGCATAGGTCTTGGTGGTGGGCTTGCCATTCTTGTAGATATATGAGCAAGCGGAGTCAGCCGGTACGAGTTTGACAGCCTGCACCGGAGCCGCGAGGGCGGTCGCCGCTACGAAGGCTGCGCTGGCAATTGTTAGAAGGTGCCTTAGCTTCATGTTTTCTGCATCTCCTTGGTCGCTGCCCTCTTGGCATCGAGTTTGTCTAGTGTCTGGCGGACTGCGAAACCCACAACCGCGCCCATGATGGCAAAGGGCGCGACAGCGACCCCTGATGAACTCAGCAAGATCATCGCCAGTAGCGCCGAGGTGAAAGGCAGCCGCAGCATCACCGTGGCGGTTGCCGCGATACCGGTTGCGGCCATGGCGGTGACTGACAGATCAGGAAACGCCAACGCACTGAGGACGCCGACGGCGACGCCTAAGAATGTGGCGGGGAAGATCGGCCCGCCGCGGTAGCCACCGCCAAGGGCCATGCCATAAGCCAGCATCTTGGCAACCAGCACCAAGACCACGGTGAGGGCTGAGGTCTCGGCGATCAACGATGACATCGCCGGTTGCCCGGAGAAGAGCACCATGTTGACATCGACGCCGGTAATTTCGGTGACGGTGATTGCTAGGGCTGCGGTGAGGAGGGCTACCGCGAAAAGAACTATGGCACGGTGCTTGGCGGCTACTGCGGCGACTCGTTCGCCGAGCTCGCGCGCGATCGCGGCGACGATGGATGCAATAACCGCGATGACAAGCCCGGCAAGTAACTGCGCCACCGTGAGGTTGTCATAACTTGGCAGCCCAGGCACAGCGAGGGAGTGGGTGCCAACGCCAGACCACGGCCCGACGCCGATCTGCACTACGTAGCCGGCGCCAAGGGCAACGAGAGCTGGCATCAAGGCAATTGACGGCAAGATGCCAAGAGCTGCAAACTCGAGCAACATGAAAGCCATCACGAATGGGTTACCGAATATCGCACCGATGGCAGCGGCGCCGCCGAGCAGCATGCCCATTTGCACCAGTTGCGGTGCTCGCCCGCGCATTAAGAGCGCACCGATCGTGGTGCCCATGATGATGAGCGGTGCTTCGGGGCCGAGCACGAATCCAAAAATCAAAGTACCGAGGGCGGCCAGCAGAATCGATGGGGCATTGATGGCCGGGGTGTCGAAATGAAAGCCCGTTAACGGGCTATTGCCGGTAGCACCGGGTAACCGCCACGCGAGGGCCACAACGCCCGCACCAATTAACAGCATGAGGACCACCCACCACATGGGCAATTCGGTGAACCCGAAGGCAGCCGGCAGGTCCTTCCAGATCCAGGTCTGGGCGGAGTCCATGAAGAGGATGAACACCGAAGCCCCAAGGGCCCCGAGGATGCCTAGGACAATTGCCAAGATGAAGGCCGTGGCTGGCAGTTTCTCGCCGAGTTCCGGCGCTGCGGGTGGCGGTGCAACCTGGCTCATACGGCTTCCCATTTCCCGGAGTGAATATCGTCCGCATCGATAATCCGGTAAGCGTAGCCCTGTTCAGCCAGGAACCGCTGGCGATGTTGAGCGAAATCTGCATCCACGGTGTCGCGCGTGACGATCGAGTAAAAATGCGCGGTGCGACCATCTGCCTTCGGGCGCAAGATGCGGCCGAGGCGCTGTGCTTCCTCCTGCCGGGAGCCAAATGTGCCGCTGACCTGAATGGCAACCGCCGCCTCGGGGAGGTCAATTGAGAAGTTGGCGACCTTACTGACGACCAGCAGTCTGATCTCGCCCACGCGGAACGCGGCAAATAGTCGCTCGCGCTCCTTGACCGGGGTGGCGCCGGTGATAATCGGTGCCTCGAGGTGCTCACCGAGTTCGGCAAGTTGATCAAGGTATTGGCCGATAACGAGGATTCGATCGTCTGGGTGATGGGCGATGATTTCTTCGACGAGCCGGTTCTTTTCCGGCGCGGAGGCAGCGAGCCGGTATTTATCTTCCTGCTCGGCCATCGCATAGGTCATGCGATCACTGTCCGGCAAAGTGACCCGCACTTCGATGCAGTCGGCGGGGGCGATGTAACCCTGGTTCTCGATGTCCTTCCACGGCGCGTCATAGCGTTTCGGGCCGATGAGACTAAATACGTCACTCTCGCGGCCATCCTCGCGCACCAAGGTTGCGGTCAACCCGAGGCGGCGGCGCGACTGAATATCGGCGGTAAACCGAAAGATCGGTGCAGGTAGGAGGTGCACCTCGTCATAGATGATCAAACCCCAGTCCCGAGAGTCGAACACGTCAAGGTGTGGGTAGATGCCCTGGCGCTTGGTGGTCATGACTTGGTAAGTGGCGATTGTCACCGGACGGATCTCTTTCTTCGCGCCGGAGTACTCGCCGATCTCATCGGCGGTGAGGGTGGTGCGCTTGAGTAATTCATCGCGCCACTGACGGGCAGCAACGGTGTTCGTGACGAGAATAAGCGTGGTGGCCTGAGCGAGGGTCATTGCTAGCGCACCGACAATGGTCTTGCCGGCACCGCAGGGCAGCACGACGACGCCAGAGCCACCATGCCAGAAACCTTCGGCAGCTTCCTGCTGGTAGGGCCGGGGCTGCCAGTCATCGGCGATGAGACCAATGGCATGGCGCTCACCATCGACGTAGCCTGCGACATCCTCGGCCGGCCAGCCGAGTTTGATGAGTGCCTGCTTTAGGTGACCGCGTTCACTTGGGTGCACCACAACAGTGGTTTGGTCAACGCGCACACCCAGCAGCGGTGCCACTTTCTTACTACGCAGGACTTCTTCGAGCACGGCTTCGTCAAGGGCCTGCAGCACCAGCCCGTGCACTGGATGGTTGTTCACCTGCAAGCGGCCATAACGTGACATCGTCTCGGCAATGTCAATAAGAAGGGCGTGCGGCACCGGATACTTCGAGTAGCGGATGAGGGTGTCAACAACCTGCTCGGCATCGTGCCCGGCGGCGCGTGCGTTCCATAGCCCAAGGGGGGTAAGGCGATAGGTATGAATGTGCTCGGGGGCGCGCTCAAGTTCGGCAAATGGTGCGATCGCGCGCCGGCACTCTTGCCCTTGTGGATTGTCCACCTCGAGCAGGAGGGTTTTGTCGCTTTGCACGATCAGTGGGCCTTCAGTCATTTACCTCTCCATTAAGCGTGGCTTTGATGATTCCGGCGGTCAAGGCGGCGCGCTCGGCCATGGCAGAGGCCAACGCCCATTCATGATCGGCGTGCGCACCATCGCCGACGGCACCGAGGCCGTCCAAGGTGGCCACACCGGCTGCGGCGGTAAGGTTGCCATCGCTGGCACCGCCGACCGCACATGATTGTAGTTCCGGTAAGCCAAGTGCTTGAGCGACTTGTTGAGCGATGGCAAATAGCTCCAGCGAAGCTGATGATTCCAGCGGCGGTCGGTCAATGCCCCCGTCGATTTCGATGCGTGCCTCGGGGTGGTTGGCTCGCCAAGTGCGCACCTTGGCATCGATTCGTTGCTGTTCGGTCGCAGTCCAGGCGCGAACGTCCAGGGTCAACTCCGCCAACACTGGGACGGTATTTGACGTAGTTCCCGCGTGCAGCAAGGTTGGGGTGACCGTGGTCCCTGCCCCTTGATCCCCCCAGGTCGCCGTCGCCATGACGAATGCTGCAGCCTCGACGGTGGCGTTAATTCCGCGCTCGGGATCTAGGCCCGCATGGGCCGCTCGACCGTGGAACTTGATTCGGTACCACGAGGTGCCCTTGCGTTCGGTCTTGAGGGCACCGCCTGCCGATGGCTCAAACACCAGCACCGCTTTGGCTTCGGTTATCGCCGCTGCGATTACTCCGCGTGAGGCCCGCGACCCCGTCTCTTCATCGGTGGTTAGTAGGAGTCCGACCGCTGAGACGTCGACGCCCTGCGAAATCAGTAAGGCAACGGCGGCCAAGGCCTGAACGATGCCGGCCTTCATGTCAAAGACACCCGGGCCGGTCAGTTGGCCGTCACTTAGTTCCGCGGGCAGGCGGCTTAGCGTGCCGGCCGGCCACACGGTGTCGAGGTGGCCGAGCAGCAGGACGCGCGGCTGCTCGGGGCCCCAACGTAGAACCGGGCAGCCGTCATGGACTTCGATTCGGGCCGGGCTCAGGAGCCACTCACCTGTCAAGGCGGCGGCGACTTCGGCGATATTCGCGCAGGCAGCGAGATCGTGGGTTGGTGACTCGGTGCGGACAAGTAACTGCACCGCTTCGATCATGCGGGGGAGCAGAGCGTTCGCTGATTCCAGGCTCTGGGGCACGCTGCTCCTTTTCGTGCTGTGTCTTATCGGTACGGTGGTGGCTGTGACTTTGGCGGATAGTGCGGCGGCTGATTTCCAGCGCGCACGAGACCGCGCCGGAGTCGAGGTCCGCTCAGTAGCAGACCCTACTGACTTAACAAGCACGCGGCGAATCTTCGATACGGTCTGGCCCGGTGAGGGCACCCAGGTTCAGCAGAACCTGCTGACCGCCTTGATCCACGCGGGCGGCTACTGCGCCATTGCGGAGATAGATGGTGAACCAGTAGGAGCGGCGCTGGCGGTAGTTGGTCGGCACCTAGACGATGGGTGGCAGGTACACCTGCATTCGCACATGGCGGCGGTGCTGGATGGCTTTCGTAACCGGCATATCGGTACCGCGTTGAAACTCCATCAACGAATGTGGGCCGTCGAGCGAGGCATTGACGCAATCTCCTGGACATTTGATCCGCTCGTGCGGCGCAACGCCATCTTGAATATCTGCAAACTCGGTGTCGATGTCAAAGGGTACGAAATAGATTTTTATGGTCAGATGCCCGATGCCATAAATAGTGGTGATCCCACCGACCGGGTATTCGCGTGGTGGCACCTGTCATCGGCCAAAGTTGCCGACGCGGTTGCGGGTCGAGTGCTTCCGCTCGACGCCGCGATGCTCACTCAGGCCGGACGAGATATTCACGTGGTAGAGATCCCGGCGGACATTGTCGAATTGCGCGGTGCTGATCCGGTTGCGGCAAGGCGGTGGCGGCTGTCGCTTCGTGAGCACCTGACCACAGCATTAGCCGACGGGTATTGCGTGATTGGCGTGGACCGTACCGGTAATTACGTCCTAGAAAGGGAGCGCGCATGAGCATTGAGATGTTTCGACTGCACCTGATCAACATGCCGCTCGTGCGGCCCTTCCGCACGAGTTTCGGTACCGAGTTGGTGCGCGAGGTGTTGATCGTCGAGGCGATCTCAAGCGGCGGTACCAGTGGTTGGGCCGAATGCGCGGCATCTTCTTGGCCCGGTTACAGCTCGGAGTACACGGCAGGGGTCATCGACGTGATGACCGATCACCTGATCCCGGCCTTACGGGAAACGACAATGGCCGCAGAGCCCGAGGAAGTACGGGCGGCACTTGACGTGATCCGCGGCCACCCGATGGCCAAGACGGCGATCGCGACCTCGATGCTCGACGTTTGGTTACGTGAGCGGGGCCAGTCGATGGCAAGTTTTCTCGGGTCGACCCGAACTGAGGTCGATTGCGGAGTCAGTGTCGGAATCCCAACGACCGAAACCTTAAGTGAGTTGCTAGATGAGGTAGGGATCTATGTCGATGCCGGCTACCGCCGGATTAAGTTGAAAATCGAACCCGGGTGGGATGTTGAACCGGTCGCCGCCGTGCGGGCCCGGTGGCCCGAAATGCCCTTGCAGGTGGATGCGAACCAGGCCTATACCCGTGCCGATGCCGCGCAGCTGGCGAAACTTGATGAGTTTGACCTGCTGCTCATTGAACAGCCGCTACCGGAAGAGGATTGGCTCGGCCATCGGCTGCTCGCCGAAGTTTGCACGACACCGATCTGCATGGATGAGTCGATCCTGTCGGTGGCCTCCGCGGAGTCGGCGCTGGAGTTTGGATCGGCGACCATCATCAACATCAAGCCGGGCCGGGTCGGCAGCTACCTGACCGCGCGCGATATCCATGACATGTGCATGGCACGCAATTCACCGGTGTGGTGCGGTGGGATGCTCGAGACCGGCGTCGGTCGTGCCGCGAACCTGGCATTGGCCGCGCTGCCCAACTTCACCTTGCCCGGTGACACCAGTGCCTCCAACCGGTACTACGCGGTCGACATCACCGAACCCTTCGTGCTTCAAGATGGGCGGTTGCCGGTGCCGCAGGGCCCGGGGATCGGGGTCGAGCCCGTCCCGGAGTTACTTGCAGATTTTCGGATTTGGCGCCGGGATATCGCCATAAGTACCGGTTTTTAGCAAATATTGACACCCGTATCAACTTGACGCTAGCGTCAGGTCTATGCCCCCCCGGATTCGCACCCACGTAGATACGCGGTCCGACCTCTATGCCAGCAACCGGGCGGCCATGTTGTCGGCACTGGCCCAGCTCGATGAGTTAACCGCCCAAATGGCCGGTGGTGGTGGCACCAGCGACCCGGCAAAGAATGCCCGCACGGTGGCCCGGCACCGCAGCCGAGGCAAGCTGCTACCCCGCGAACGCATCAAGCTACTGCTTGATCCCGGTTCGGCCTTCTTGGAGTTATCACCACTTGCCGGCTGGGGGTCGGCTGATTCAATCGGTGCCGGCATGGTGACCGGCATTGGCACCGTAAGCGGTGTTGAGGTCATGATCAGTGCGAATGACCCCACAGTTAAGGGCGGCTCCCAATCTCCGATTTCGGTGCATAAGGCCTTACGCGCGATGGATATCGCCCGGGAGAATCGGTTACCGCTGATCTCCCTCACGGAATCCGGTGGCGCGGATCTGACCAAGCAGGTTGATGTGTTTAATCCGGGCGGGGCAACATTTAAGAACCTCAGCCGGTTATCAGCAGCGGGGATTCCGACGATTACTTTGGTATTCGGTTCATCAACCGCCGGCGGCGCATACATCCCTGGCATGAGTGACTACATCGTGCTGCAAAAGGACGCGGCCCGCGTCTACCTCGGCGGCCCACCGCTAGTTAAGATGGCGATCGACGAAGATGCGGACGAGGAGTCCCTTGGTGGCGCCGAGATGCACGCGCGCACCTCTGGATTGGCTGACTACCTAGCGATCGATGAGCCTGATGCCATTCGCATCGGGCGCGAGATCGTCGCACACCTGAACTGGACTAAACAAGGACCAGGGCCGGTATCGCCGCCAAGGTTGCCGCTTTATGACGCCGAGGAACTACTTGGCATTGCGTCGGCTGATATCAAGATCGCGTTCGAGGCGCGCGAAGTGCTGGCCCGAGTGCTCGATGCCAGCGAGTTTGATGAGTTCAAGCCCCTTTATGGATCCACCCTGGTCACCGGCTGGGGCAGGATAAATGGGTATCCGGTTGGCGTGCTTGCCAACAACGGAATCCTGTTCAGCCAAGAGGCGCACAAGGGGGCCCAGTTCATCCAACTATGTAACCGCATGGCGGTGCCGATCCTGTTCTTCCAGAATGTAACGGGCTTTATGGTGGGGACCAGATATGAGCAGGGCGGCATCATCAAGGACGGTGCCAAACTCATCAACGCCGTGAGTAACTGCGGGGTGCCGATGATCACCGTGATGATGGGTGCCTCATATGGAGCAGGCAATTACGGGATGGCCGGACGGGCCTACGACCCGCGATTTATCTTCAGTTGGCCGAACCATCGCATCGCCGTCATGGGGCCTAAGCAGCTCGCGGGCGTGTTGTCGATCGTGGCACGGCAAAAAACTGAGGCAGCGGGCCAAGTTTTTGACGAGGTGGCCTTCGCGCCGATCCGTGATGCGTTTGAGCAGCAAGTGGAGGGTGAATCAACCGCATTGTTTGCGACCGGTCGCCTCTGGGACGACGGCATCATCGATCCACGTGATACCCGCACCGCGTTAACCCTCGCACTTTCGGCCGTGCATTCAGCACCGATCAAGGGCACCGAGTCTTTCGGTGTCTTTCGGATGTGATGGAGATGACTAACGGTGCGCCGATAACTCGCATACTCGTAGCTAACCGGGGTGAGATAGCCAGCCGGGTCTTTCGCACGGCAAGATCACTGGGCATCGCCACGGTCGCGGTGTATTCGGATGCCGACGCGGATTCGGCTCATGTGCGTGCCGCCGACCGGGCGGTGCACTTGCCCGGGTTCACCAGTACCGAGACTTATCTAGACGCTGAGCTCATTCTCGCGGCAGCCGTGGCAGCCGGCGCGGACGCAATTCATCCCGGGTATGGCTTCCTGTCCGAGAACCCCGCATTCGCGCGTGCGGTTCAAGCCGCTGGGTTGACTTGGATCGGCCCAACACCGCAGTCCATCGAGGCGATGGCGTGGAAAGTTGAGGCCAAGCAGATCGCCGAGAATGCCGGGGTGCCGTTGGTGCCCGGCGCGCAGTTACCCGACGGCATTTCAGAGTCCGAGCAGCAAAATATCTGCGATGCTGTGGGGTTTCCACTGCTGATCAAGGCCAGCGCCGGCGGGGGCGGCAAAGGGATGCGGGTGGTGCTCGGCCGCGATGACCTCATCACCTCGTTGCAATCGGCCCGCCGGGAGGCAATGAGCGCCTTCGGCGATGACACTGTTTTCGTGGAGCGCTATCTCACGGGTGCGCGGCATGTCGAAGTGCAGGTGTTCGGCGACACCCATGGCAATGTGGTGCATCTATTCGAGCGCGAGTGTTCTATTCAGCGTCGTCATCAAAAGATCATCGAAGAGGCACCGTCACCGGGGGTTACCGAAGCGGTTCGTGAGCGACTCTTCACGGCGGCAGTCGGCTTAGCGCGGGCTATCGACTACGTAGGTGCCGGGACGGTTGAGTTCATGGTGTTCGGGACGGGCGCAGATCAGGAGTTCTATTTCCTCGAGATGAACACCCGACTCCAAGTCGAGCATCCGGTGACCGAGGAAATCACCGGTCAAGACCTGGTGGCATGGCAGATCCTCGTGGCGCAAGGGCAGGTGTTGCCGCGCACCCAGGATGAAATATTCGCTGCGGGCCATGCAATTGAGGCGCGCCTCTACGCCGAGGATCCGGCAAATGGTGATCTCCCGGCTACCGGCAGCATCCACAAGTTCACCGGCAATGGTCGATCGGCGGCCGGCCAAACGCTAAGAATTGAATCCGGTGTTGGCGACGGCAGTGTTATCAGCCCCTATTACGACCCGATGCTGGCGAAAGTTATCAGTCATGCTCCATCGCGACAGGTAGCGGCGGCCGTGCTAGCCGATGGACTAGCCCGAATGACATTGCACGGGCCGGTGACCAACCGCGATTCGCTGGTGGCGATCTTGCGCCATGAGGCCTTTGTCGCCGGAGACACCAAGACGACCTTTCTTGACGAGCACCCGCAGGTCCGCACCCCATTGACTAACCCGCATGAACGACAACGCCATGCGATCGCGGTGGCATTCGCGCTTGAGGCCTTGGCCAATCCGGAGGCCTTGGTGCCAATTGGTTGGAGCAATGTGCCGGCGGCTCCGCAATTCTTCACCATGCGAGCCCGTGCTGCCGCTGAATTCACCAACGTATTCATTGGTTATTCCCGCGGGGGCGTCAAGGTGAACATTGCGGAGTCCGAGTCGGTTCCTTTTCGAGATGTCTTTGCACTTGAAGCAGCAGTTATCGAGGACGTCGATGCGCGCACTGAGGTGCTAGATGATTCACATGCCATTGTCACCGTCCGGATCGGGAGCGTAAGCGCTCGCTGCTCGATTGCCCGTTATGGGGACGAGATATTTGTGGATGATGGAGTGATTAACTCTGCCTGGATCCTCGCGCCCAGATTTGCTGATCACTCGGCTGATGCCATCGGTCATGGACCGGCGACCACTATGCCCGGCACGATCACGGCGGTTGAGGTAGTACCGGGTGATGCAGTGGTGGTGGGTCAAACCCTCGTCATGCTGGAAGCCATGAAAATGGAGCACCGAATCATCTCCGACGTCGATGGCATTGTCCTGCAAGTATTCGTTGAGGTTGGTCAATCGGTGGATGCGCACTTGGTTGTAGTTGAACTGGAAGAGTCGGCAGATGCAACGGAGTCTTCATGAGTGATCCCATCCGGATAGCGAACTGCAGTGGCTTCTTTGGCGATCGCCTTGCTGCGGCGCGCGAGATGGTTGATGGGGGTCCGATTGATGTCCTGACGGGTGATTGGCTCGCGGAACTAACAATGTTGATCCTCGCTCGCCAACGAATGAAGCATGGTTTCGGGTATGCACGCACCTTTATGACCCAAATGGAGCAAGTACTAGGCACCTGCCTTGACCGTGGGATCAAGGTGGTTAGTAATGCCGGCGGCCTAGACCCGCAGGGGCTGGGCGCGGCGCTCACTGAACTTGCTGCGGAGTTAGGTTTGTCGGCGCGCATCGCGGTCATAACAGGCGATGATCTGATGCCAGGCTTGCCCGCATTGCAAGCGGCAGGAGAGACTTTCGCGAACCTCGATACCGGTGAGAGCCTCGAGGAGGTTTCGATCACTCCGTTGACGGCCAATGCCTACCTTGGGGGCGCGCCCATTACGGAGGCACTAAGTGCTGGTGCCGATGTGGTTGTGACCGGGCGGGTGACGGATGCAGCTTTGGTGATCGGCCCGGCGGCTTGGCGGCACGGCTGGGATTACGCCCAAGGCGCCGCCGGTCACCAGGCAACCCTTGATGCACTTGCGGGCGCCTTGGTTGCCGGGCACGTGATTGAGTGCGGGGCTCAGGCGACCGGTGGCAACTACTCGTTCTTCAGCCAGGTGCCCGGCCTGCACCACCCCGGGTTCCCGATTGCCGAGGTTGCAGCTGATGGATCGGCCGTGATCACCAAGCACGCTGGTACCGGTGGCATGGTCACAGTGGGTACGGTCACCGCGCAGCTGCTCTACGAAATTGGTGGTTCGGAGTACCTGAATCCCGATGTGAGCGCCCGCTTTGACACCATTGACCTGACGCAGGTTGGTCGGGACCGCGTAATGATCAGTGGCACCAAAGGCGAAGTCCCACCTAAGTGTTTGAAAGTTGCGATGAACTACCTCGGTGGCTTCCGAAACACTCTCACGCTTGTCATTACCGGGTCAGATGTCGAGGAGAAAGCAGATCTCGCATTGCGCACGGTTCTCGGGTTGAGTTTGACGCAGGTACGGGACTATGGCGATGACTCCCGCCGTTTGGCGGCCGCCTCCCGGCTGGCTGTCGACGAGTTGAGCGTTGACCTTTACATCAATCAGGCGCATGACCCCGAGTTGACCCGTGATGCGCAGTCAACGCTGCGACTAACGGTAAAGGACAGTGATCCGGTGAAGGTGGGTAAGCCATTTACCACCGCACTAATTGAAGCCGGGCTTTCCTCCTACCCGGGTTTCTTCCCGACTTCGCCGCCGGAAGCCGGGACCCCATATGGCATCTATTGGCCGACTACGGTGGCGCGTGAGCATGTGCTTGTCGAGGTGCAGATATGACGGTCGTGAAGGCTCAATTGGGCACCTTCGTCGGCGCTCGGAGCGGGGATAAAGGTGGGAACGCGAATGTCGGCCTGTGGGTAATCGACCCGGTCGAGAGCGCTGCGGTTGCCCTTGCCCATGATGGTGACCAGAGCCTTGACCCGCCGGCCGCGCAGGTGGCAATTGCCGATGCGAGATTTAGCTGGCTGACAGACCTGATCAGTGATGCAAGGGTCCGGGACCTGTTGCCCGAAGCGGCGCATCTACCGATTGATATTCATGTCTTCGCTAATCTGCGCGCCATCAACCTAGTGATTCACGGCCTACTGGGGCGTGGCGTCGCTGAAACCTCTCGGGTCGACCCCCAAGCCAAGGGTTTGGGTGAACACCTGCGCGCCCGGATCGTGGAGATCCCGGCCGAGTTATTGCCGGTCGCTGATCGAGACCTTGGTGAGGTGACTAGATGACCACTGCGGCAACCGAGGGCGCGAGGGCACCACTTTCGACTCGTGGACGGCTAACTCGTGACCGATTGGTGAGTGCGGCACGCGTCGTTTTCGAAGAGCGCGGGTTTGACGCCACTCGGATGAGTGATGTGGCTGCCGCTGCGGGAGTCAGTCATGGCACCGTCTACACCTGGTTCGCCACTAAGGAGGACTTGCTGCATGGTGCCGTTGACTCAGTAACCGAGCAGATGTACGAGGTGTTAAGCACGCCGGAAGTCAAGGATCCGGTCCAGCGCATCGCGGTAGCGAATGAGCGCTATCTCGAGGTGCACCGTAAAACAGCTCGGCTGATGGAAGTAGTAGCGCAAGCAGCGGTAAACGATGAGTCATTTCGCGCTGTACTCACGGGTTTGCGACGAACCCATGTGAATCGCGTTGCCAAGACGATTCGGAAATTGCAAAACGACGGCCTAGCGGTCAAAACCCTTGATGCGCAGATCTCGGCAGCCGCCTTGTGTGCAATGGTCGAAGGATTTGCCCGCTACTGGCTAAGCAGTGACGGCGAGGGGATGGGGCAGGTAGCCACGGATTCGACGGCGCTTGCGACGTTGACGCAAATTTGGGCTCGGTCTCTCGGGCTCATCCAACCTGGAGGGCAGTGATGTTATTCACCAGCGAGCATGATCAGTTTCGGCAGAGTGTGCGACAGCTCGTCGAAGGCGAAATCAACCAGAAGGCGGACGAGTGGGAAGATGCTGGGATCTTCCCGGCCCACGAGCTTTTTCCGAAACTCGCTGCAATCGGCGCCCTTGGCTTGGAGTATGACCCGGAATACGGCGGCGGTGGGGCTGATCACTCGTTCACGGTGGTGTTGGCAGAGGAGTTAGGACGCGCCGATGTTGGTGGAGTCCCAATGGCGATCGCAGTGCAAACCGGGATGGCCACCCCGGCGCTGGCGCGCTACGGCTCCGATGAACTCAAGCGCGAGTACCTAGCGCCGACCTTGACCGGTGAGTTGGTCTGCTCCATTGGAGTCAGCGAGCCCGGTGCCGGTTCCGACGTTGCTGGCATCCGCACGAAAGCGCGCCGTGATGGCGATGACTGGATTATCAACGGGCGGAAGATGTGGATCACCAATGGCACTCAGGCCGATTGGATCTGCATGCTGGTGCGCACTGATGGAGATAGTGGTTACCAAGGCATGAGCATGATCATCGTCCCGACCGACAGTGCGGGCTTTAGCATCGGCCGCAAGATCAAGAAAATGGGCAACAACTCTTCAGACACAGCCGAGCTGGTACTTGACGATGTGCGCGTCCCGGTGCGTAACACTATTGGTGAACCAGGCCAGGGGTTCCAGATGCAAATGTCGCAGTTTCAAGATGAGCGGCTCTGGATTTCGTATATGGCGGTATCCGGTGCGCGTCGAGCCATTGACCGAACCAAGGAGTACCTGCAAGTTCGTGAAGCTTTCGGCAAGCCCTTGTTGGCTAATCAATACCTGCAGTACAAGCTGGCTGAGTTGGTGGCTGAAATTGATATTTTGCAAGGCTTCTTGCACCACACGGCAGCCCGGTATGTCGCTGGCGAGAACGTGACCCGTGCGGCAACGGTTGCAAAGTTGAAGTCGGGTCGGTTAAGCCGAGAGGTTGCGGATGCGTGCGTGCAATTCCACGGAGGCATGGGTTATGCGGAGGAAATGTGGGTAGCTCGGTACTTCCGCGATTGCCGGCTGGGCAGTATCGGTGGTGGCGCCGACGAGGTGATGTTGCGCATCATCACCATGATGGAAGACATGGGAAAGCCGCAGTAGGACGCATTAGTGAATTAATCAGTGAATTAGCGGTGCAACCCCGCTGATTCGCGAGACCGAAAAAGTTCGAACCTGCTCGGTGCGGTGGTCAAATGCGGTTACCGTGCCACCGCCCATGCGGATTGGATCAATGATTTGCTCGGTGGTGGTGCCATCGGCATCGGCGTAACCAATCCAAACCGGCGTGGTTTCGGCGATCGCGAGCTTTAATGCGGCAAGGGTGGCAGCGCTGCTGGTTCGCGGGACATCGTTGGTGCCGGCTGGCCCGACCACCATCTCACCGCGCGGCGCGCGCGCTGCTCGGTCGCCTGAGCGCAAGCCTTTTACCACGCTGGCGATAAGAGCGTCGCTGTCGCGGCGCGCAGAACTAACCTTGCGCACCAGCCGCGAGCGCACCCGGCGCTCGTCCGGGCGCAACACCACCACCGAGCCATCTGGGGTCTCTGCGGCCGGTGCATAGCCGGCATCGCGCAATGCGGCCATGAACTCGTGCGGGGTGGCCTGGCTGATCAAGATATTCGGGGCGGTCTGGGAAAGCTTCAGTGCTCGAAGTCGTCGATCACCGAGGATTGCAGAAATTGTGCCCTCGTTGTCGCAGCGCAGATAGGCGGATGCAGCCCCAACCCGGATGGCACCGTGGCGGCGGGCCAGATCATCGATCAGGTAACTAAGTGGTTGGGGCAGCCCGGTGGTCGAAGCGTCACTTAACACTGAATGGACTTTGGCCGCGTCCCAGCCGGCATCGAACGCGCGCCGCAGGGATTGTTCGGAAAGACGATAGACGGTGGCATGACCGCGGGATTCAACGTCAGCTAGCAACCGCAATTTGCGCGCGAGTTCTGGTGCGACCGGGCCGGGGGCGATCATTGTTAAATCCGCCTGAATGAGCACGTGATCAATCTCCAGGGGCATCAGTGCGGTGATTGCCGCGGCCCCGTCGGTTGCACTAGCCGCGGAGTCGGGGCCAATTAGTGCGCGCCCGGGGGTAGTCAAAGTATTGGCGCCCATCGGGCCGAGTAGCGTCGCTTCTT
>Ga0247841_10002367_pt1 | contig 38058 bp, 34 predicted proteins | sample LaCruzMarch2015__2_FD_192410 | JGI IMG/M metagenome (GOLD analysis project Ga0247841, IMG submission 192410) | Freshwater microbial communities from meromictic Lake La Cruz, Castile-La Mancha, Spain - LaCruzMarch2015_18m | ecosystem: Environmental > Aquatic > Freshwater > Lake | place: Spain... | reverse complement strand
TTTCCAATAATATCTTTCTTCGCTAAAACCCCCCAGCTCCTAGAATCGTAAGAATCATTTCTGTTGTCTCCCATCACAAAATATTCATCTGCCTTTAATGTAATTTCCTTTGACAATAATGATGGCACATATCCGTCAACTGATAAATAGCCGAAAGTTTTTAAATCTGCTGGTAAATATTTTTCATTCAATACTATTGTTTTTCCGTCTTTTGTTATCTCCACTTTACCATTTAATATATTAACCGTATCCCCCGGAATTCCTATAATTCTTTTAATAAACCTTTCTCCTTTATATTTATATTCTACGTTATTACCATTGCTAGTAGAGATAAAACTAGCATCAAACACAACTACGTCTCCCCTTTGTGGGCTAGAAAACCTATAAGAAAGTTCATCAACTATTAAATAATTGCCCGACTGGAAGCTAGGAACCATAGAAGCTCCGCTCACAATAAAGGGTCTAAACACATAGTGACGAATTGGCCAGACTATTATAAAAGCTATTAGAGCTATTTTAGCAAAATCCCAAACAAAAACTAAAACTTTTTTTAACTTTTGTTTAGGCTGCCCAGCTATTTCTAGACTATTTTCACTATTATTTGTGACATCCTCTTTATTGATTTCTTCCATGTTATATGGGTATACTGTATCATATTTTTCAACTAATTGCAAGGTCAGAGAAAAGTGGTATAATAATCCAAACAATACAAAAAATGACAATTATTATAGGGTTAGGAAACCCAGGAGATCAATACAAAAATACTCGCCACAACGTTGGCTTTTTGGCGCTAGACAAATATGCAGAAGAGAACGACTTCCCCGCCTTTGTTTTACAGAAAAAGTCTAAGGCCCTTGTTTCAGAGAATAATGATGTAATTTTAGCAAAGCCACAGACATTTATGAATGAATCTGGCAAAGCAGTACGCGAAATAGCTAAAAATAAGCCCGTTGAAAGCCTAGTTATAGTTCACGATGATATTGACCTACCCTTGGGGAAAATTAAAATCATTAAAGAAAGGGGCTCGGCTGGCCATAAAGGTGTTGATTCTATAATTCAAAACATTGGAAACGAAGGATTGATAAGAATCAGAATTGGAATAGGATCAGAAACTAAAACCGAAGCTATGAAAGTTGTTTTAAAGAATTTCTCCGCTGACGAAAAAGTTGTGCTAAATGAAGCTTTAGAACGAACAACCAAAGCCATTGATTCGCTAATTAATAATGGTTTAGACAAAACCATGAATGAATACAACAAATAAAGAAACAAACCAAATTTTAATCGTTGGAATTACCCCCTACTTTTTAGAAAAGGAGGCTTTTTGGTTTGAAGAGAACCTTCAACAAATGCTCGATGCCCGACATACACAAAATTTCTTTGAAGATAATATAATTTATTTACAAAAAGGTAGTACATACCAATTTTCTCAATTTTTAAGAAAAGTTGACGAAATGGGTTATGAAAGAGTTTTTAAGGTTACTGATCCGGGCGAGTTTGCACAACATGGGGGGATAATTGATATATTCCCTATCAACTCAATGAATGCTGTACGTTTAGACTTTTTGGGCAATGATGTTGATTCAATAAAAAATCTGGACATAAATATTGCAGATGAAAAAAGATCAAAGGAAATATTAAAAAAACGATTGAAGTCTCAAAAAATATATTCTGACTTAAAGGGTTTAAAACCTGGAGATTATTTAGTGCACTTAGACCACGGTATAGGGCAATTTATTGGAATAGAGAAATTTCAAACAATAGATAATGAAACGCAGGAATATTATGTTTTACAATATGACAAAGAAGATAAGCTCTATGTCCCAATCGGCCTAGAGAGGAAATTATCTAAATTTGTTAGCTTTCAAGAACCTAAAATTTCTAGACTGGGTTCATCGTTATGGCAAAAAACAAAACGAGCAATTAAAGAAAATGTTGAAAAGCTAGCAAAAGAGTTGTTGCAATTATATGCAGAAAAAGAAATAACTGAACGAACACCATATGCCGAAGATCGCGATTTAGAATCTCAATTTAAAAATAGTTTTGAATTTCAAGAAACTCCGGACCAAATTCAAACAATAGAAGACATTAAAAATGATCTTCAAAAAACAAAACCAATGGACCGCATTGTATGTGGCGACGTTGGTTTTGGGAAAACTGAAGTAGCAATGCGCGCTTCATTGCTTGCTGTTGCAAACAATAAACAAACTGCTCTCATCTGCCCCACTGCAATTTTGGCCAACCAGCATTATAATTCTTTTAAAGAAAGATTTAAAAATTTACCAGTAAGAATTTCTGTAATTTCTGGTCTGCAAACAAAAACAGAACAGAAAAAAATCACTCAAGATTTGAAAGATGGCCGAATAGATATTTTAATTGGCACACACAGATTATTGTCTCGCGACATTGAATTTAAGAATTTACAACTTTTAATTATTGACGACGAACAAAAGTTTGGAGTTAAACAAAAAGAAAGATTAAGGCACTTAAAAGCAAATTTAGACATTCTAAGCTTATCTGCAACACCAATTCCAAGAACAATTTACTTCGCCCTTTCGTCTTTAAAAAGTATTAGCTTAATGCAAACTCCACCAATGGGCAGGCAAGCCATTAAAACAGAAATTGTGCATTACAGTGACAAAATCGTAGAAAGAATAGTTAATTCTGAATTAGAAAGAAATGGCCAAGTATATTTTTTGCATAACAGAGTCCAGACTATTGAAACTAAAGCACATCAACTTAGAAAACTTTGTCCTAATGCTAAAATTGGAATCATCCATGGCAAAATGCCTGAAAAACATTTAATAAAAATAATGGATGACTTTCAAAAGGAAAAAATAAATGTATTACTTGCCACTACAATTATCGAAAACGGAATAGATTTTCCTAACGTAAATACAATTATTATTGAGGATGCAACAAAACTTGGCCTTTCTCAGGCACACCAAATTCGTGGTCGCGTTGGCAGATCTGGTACAAAAAGTTTTGCATATTTTATGTATGAAAATAGAAATTTAACCCCCTTAGCTAAAGAGCGCTTAAAAGTTTTAGAAGAAGCGCAAGAATTGGGTGCTGGTTACCGCATTGCCATGCGTGATTTAGAATTACGCGGAGCAGGAAATATTTTAGGCCGAGAACAATCTGGAGCAATAAATAAAATTGGTTTAAACTTATATTCTCAAATGATTTCTGAAAGCATAGAAAAGTTTCGCGAATAATTTTGCAAAAAAAATGCCCGACGTTGTATCGGGCCAAACATAAACAGCAAATCTACTTCTTCAAAAGATGATTCAGCTTAGGGCTAAAGGCTTTGAAAATGTTGCCAAAAGTCAAATCTCTCATACGAGAATTAGAAATGTCAGGTTGGATGACCTTAAGCAAGTCATTATACAAATGAAGAGAAGGAATCCCCGACATGTATGGAGATCCAAGCTTTTCACCCATAGAATGAGGAGCATGATCGGTTTCAATCCAATCAATATGTCCTTCAATCAAATATTGCATCAAAAGCAGTCTGTCAGCTTCTGTGCGAAGAGGTGGATTAACTTTTAAAAAGTTGCCGAGCATAAGTTGCTCTGCTTGCTTTTCGGTAGAGTACAGCAAATGGTGCGGTGTAACCCCACAGGTTATCCTTATTTTACCGGCCAGCCTTGCTCGAATTACCAAATCAACCGATTCGGGGCAAGACACGTGGCAAATGTGCAAGATACCTTTAAAACCAGCTTCCGTGGCAAACCCGATTTGGTCTTTAACAGATTTAATCTCCGCCACTTTTGGCCGCGCTAAAGAATGAGAAATAGGGAGTTTTGGATCCCACAATTTGGGGTCTAACCACGCTTCTTTCTCGCAGTGCGTTGCCACAACCCCCCTATAATCCAATCCCTGCAAGGTGTGGTAAACTGTTAATTGATCTTTTTCTTCAACCACCGACATGGTGCCAACCGATCGTCCAGCAAACATCTTAAGCCCAGCTACCTGCGGGAACATATGCCAGCAATTTGCAGCACAAACAATTTGGTCAACATCATTGGTCAATCCAACGTATGTATAATATTCCACCGAAGAATTATGATTAACCAAAGCCAATCTCCTTCTGACATCATCCGCATTCAAAGTTAGCGGATTGTTGTTTGGCATATCAAAAATAGCGCAAACTCCTTGGCGCTCAGCAATATCCTGCACTTCGGCAATAGTAGATTTATAGCTCCAGTCCTCTCCTCGGCAATGTACATGCGGGTCAACTCTCAGTTCTTCCGGTTTCATAACTTTGTTTCCGTATTTTGCTAGTTGCGAATTTTCAACTTGCTGGTTTATACACTACCTTAAAATTACAAAATTGCAATAATTTTGACTTATTATGTTATTATAAGCTAAACTGTTAAATAAAAATAAATATAAATTTATACAAATGAAAAGCTTAGTAATAGTAGAAAGCCCCACCAAAGCCAAAACAATACAGAAATTTTTAGGTAAAGACTTTGTTATTAAGTCTTCTTTTGGACATGTAAGAGATTTACCAAAGAGAGAGCTTGGGGTTGATGTAGAAAAGAACTTCAAACCAAAATATGTAATTCCAACAAAAGCTAAAAAGGTTGTAGCCGAACTCAAAAAAGAGTCAGCAAAAGCCGACATTACTATATTAGCTACTGATGAAGACCGCGAAGGAGAAGCTATTGCTTGGCATTTACAGGAGGCACTAAAATTAAAAGATCCACAAAGAATCGTTTTCCACGAAATTACAAAAACAGCCATAGAAAAAGCAATTCAAACCCCAAAACATATTGATATAAAATTGGCAGAAGCACAACAAGCTAGAAGAATTTTAGATAGACTTGTAGGTTATAAAATATCACCATTTTTATGGAAAAAAATCGCCAAAGGACTTTCTGCAGGAAGGGTCCAGTCTGTGGCCGTAAGATTAGTTGTTGATAAAGAAAGAGAAATTGAAAAATTTATTGCACAAGAGTATTGGAGCATAGAAGCTTTGCTTAAAAAAGATGCTAAAGAATTTAATTCTAGTTTATCTAAAATTGACGGTAAACCAGTAGAAAAATTAGAAATTAAAAATATAGATGAGGCAGACAAGATTTTTAACAGCCTAAACAATGCCGAATATATTGTAGAATCTGTAGAAAAAAGAGAAACAAATAAAAACCCTTCTCCCCCATTCACAACCAGCACATTACAACAAGCAGCTTGGCAAAGGTTTAAATTTTCTGCAAAAATGACAATGTCGCTAGCGCAAAGATTATATGAAGAAGGAAATATAACATATCACAGAACCGACTCATTAAATTTATCAGAAGATTCCTTAAATTCTGCGCGCGAATTTATTAACCAAAAATACGGTAAAAATTATTGGGCTGGCAAAGCATTAAAATATAAAACAAAAAGTAGCGGAGCCCAAGAAGCCCACGAAGCTATTAGACCTGCTTATGCCGACAAGACCCCAGAATCATTAGCTGGGTTAGATGCCAGACAATTAAAACTATATACATTAATTTGGCAAAGATTTATCGCATGCCAAATGGCACCCGCTACATTCGATTCCGTTTCAGCAGATATTAAGGCCTATTCGACAGGCTCAGGGCAGGCAAAATCATATACTTTCCGCGCTAATGGACAATCATTGAAATTTGATGGATTTTTAAAAGTGTACCCAACAAAATTTGAAGAAACTTTATTACCAGATTTAGAAAAAAATGATAATTTAAACTTAGTAGAGTTAAAGCCTTTGCAGCACTTTACCGAACCTCCTGCACGATACACCGAGGCCAGTTTAGTTAAAACTTTAGAAAAATATGGAATTGGTAGACCTTCTACCTATGCTCCAATTATATCAACGATACAGGCTAGAAATTATGTTGCCCAGAATGAACAAAAAAGATTTTTCCCAAGCGAAATGGGAATACTAGTTAATGATAGCTTAGTTGAAAATTTTCCTGAAATTGTTGATATCGATTTTACTGCAAAAATGGAAAAGGAGCTAGATGAAATAGCAGATGGTAAAGATACCTGGGTTAAAACAATCAAAGACTTTTACACTCCATTTGCAAAAAATTTAGCAGAAAAATATAAAGACGTTGTAAAAAAAGACCTAGTTAAAGAAACCGATAAAATTTGCCCGAAATGCGGTGCTCCGTTAATTGAGAGACTAGGAAGATTTGGCAGATTCTATGCCTGTTCAAAATTTCCAGAATGCAAACATACGGAATCTGTTGAAGAAGAAAAAGATGCTATTAGCATAACTTGCCCACGCTGCAAAGATGGTAAATTAAAATCAAGGAAAACAAAAAAAGGAAAAATCTTCTACGGCTGTAGCAGTTTCCCAAAATGCGACTTTGCATTGTGGGACAAGCCCATAGATGAATTATGCCCAAAATGCGATTCTATTTTGGTGGAAAAAAATAAAAAATTAATTAAATGTTCAAACAAGGAGTGCGATTATCAAAAAGATAGATAATTTTATTGAGCAATGGCAAATGAAATTAAAAAAATAATTGTAAAAAGTTCTGACCCAAAACTAATTGAATTAGCCTATGACTTTGCTTTGTCTGCGTATAAAGATAAATTTCGTCTTTCTGGAGAAAACTACATTGACCGCGCAACTCGCGTGGCGCTAATATTAGATAAAATGAGCCTTGACCCCACAACTGTGGCACTCGGTCTTCTTGCAGATGTTTTAGACGAGATGCCTAGTTCAGCAAAAAAAAACGAACTCGCCGAAATTGAAAGAAAATTTGGCAAAGAAATAAGTTTTTTAGTAGAAAAATTTTCCGATTTAAAAAAAATTCAGTACTCCTTATCAATTGATATTAAAGAAAAAAGATCTTTCTCCAGGGAAAAGGTCGAAAACCTTAGAAAAATGTTTTTAGCTATGGCAGGAGACTTAAGAGTAGTATTAGTAGATTTAGTTTTTAGATTAGACCAATTAAATTTTTTGCACTATTTACCAGAAAATCAAAGAAAGTTATTTGCATTTGAAACCTTACAAATCTTTGTTCCAGTTTCCAGGAGATTAGGTTTGTCTGATATAAGAAGAAACCTTGAAGACGTTGCTTTTTCTTACCTATTCCCTGAACGATTTAAATGGCTTAAAGAGAATATAACAGGTCAATATGAGGAAAGAGAAAGATATTTAAAAAAAATAATACCCCAATTTAAAAAAATATTTAAGAAAGAAAGAGTAAAATTTTTAGATATAAACTATAGAACAAAGTCCTATTGGAGCACTTATCAAAAACTCATTAAACATGAGATGAATTTTGATGAAATATATGATTTGCTAGCTCTAAGAATAATTACCAAAGATGTTGAGAGTTGCTACCGCATTCTAGGAATAATACACAAACACTTTAAGCCCATATCTTCGGAAATTAAAGACTATATTGCCAAACCAAAATTAAATGGTTACAGATCTTTGCATACAACTGTTTATTCAAAAGAGGGAAAAATTACCGAAATTCAGATACGAACTGAAGAGATGCAAAAAGAAGCGGAATATGGAATTTGTGCTCATTGGTCGTATAAAGAGAAAATTAATTTAAATAAAGAAGGTAAAAATTTAGAGTGGCCAGAGAATACTCCCTATTTTTGGAAAACGTTTAAAATAGACTTTTTTACACACAAAGTTTTTGTTTTTACCCCGAAAGGAGATATTATTGTATTACCAAAAAATTCTACACCAATAGATTTTGCTTATGCAGTACACTCAGACATTGGTAACCACTGTGAATCGGCTAAAGTAGATAATAAAATTGTTCCACTTAACTATGTTCTAAAAAATGGTGATATTGTAACAATTACCGTAAATAAGAATAAAAAACCATCAAAGGATTGGGCAAGGTTTGTTAAAACTTCTTTTGCAAAATCTAACATAAAAAAACAAACCGAGCCAAGTGTCTCTACATTCAAATTTCCTATACCAAATTTTATTAGAAAAAAAATTACGGAAATTTCTGAGGCATCAAAAAAGCGCTACGAGGAAAAGCAAAAAATGGGCGCTGTAAACGCACGACAAATTTATATAGCGGGGCAAAAGGGAATGTTAATTCACATTGCTAAATGTTGCAATCCTCAGCCAGGAGATAAGGTTAAAGCCTATATTGCCAAAAATAGAGCTACTGTTTTGCATAGAATTTCCTGCCAAAACCTAAAAAAAATAACAGAGAAATATCCTGAAAAAATTATCGACGCTTCTTGGTAGCGGTTGAAAAACTCTCTAGAGCGTGTTAGAATCGAATAAATTAAGCCGGAGTGGTGAAATTGGCAAACGCACGGGACTCAAAATCCCGCGATCGAAAGATCTTGAGGGTTCAAGTCCCTCCTCCGGCACACTTCGTCTGCACTCAGTGCAGGCCAACAAATAAAAACACGGCCTAGCCGTGTTTTTATTATATTTCGTATTCCTCTAATGGCTGAGAAAAAATTATTTTTAAGCCAGTGCCAGGAATTGCCTCTTCCACCCTTTTACGGGTTTCATCATTAAAGGCCCTTTTAAAATGGCCTAACGCCAGGCATTTTACGTTTTGCCTTTTTGCCATTTCAAAAACATCTACAGCAGCAACATGTCCCTTGAGCCTTACATCAAACATATAACACTCGTGCATTAATATATCTGCATCTTTATAAATTTTTTCAGTTTCTTCGTCAAAAGGCCCATCTCCACTATAACAAACAATGTTTTCACCGTCATCAATTCTAATTGCTAAATTATAAGCAGTATGACCAGTTTTAGCAAAAGTTAATTTTAAACCATTAAAATCTGTTTGTTGTTTGTCATCAACAACAACAAATTTTATTTCAAAACCATAACTATTTATTCCAAAATACGCATGCTCTGTTAATCTTTCAATATCTATTTTAAGTTGTGCCGAACAAATTATTGTTAATTCCTTTTTCCTTTCTTCTTCTAGCATCCTTCCCAATAAAGCTGGCACGCCAAACAAATGGTCCGAATGTCTATGGGTAATATACAGTGCATCTATTAAAGAATGATCTTTTGTATATTTCCATAATTGCCTAACTGCCGAGTCACCACAATCAAGCATCAACACAGCCTTTTCCGAAATAACTAAATGCGAATGGTTTGGATACCTTTCATCAAATGCTTCTCCATTTCCTAAAAATATTACTTTCATTGAAATATATAAGTTAATACATTATAAACTATCAACGACGAAATAAACCCGACAATTGATCCTGCTAGAACATCACGAAACCAGTGTACTCCACAGAACACTCTGGCTACTGCCACCAAACAAGATAACATTAGAAAAATTAGTGCTAAGACCGGACTATAAAAAAATAAACAAAAAGATATTCCAAAAACAAGCGACGAGTGGCGAGAAGGAAATGAAGGATTGTTAGGAACAGCAATTAAAGTTTTTGTACTTTTGAATTCAGCTGGCCTTCTTTCTTTATAAAAAAAATAAATAATTGAGTTCAAAACAAATGCTGCAAAAACTCCCGAGGCTAAAGGGAAAAAGAATACTCGCAGACTACGAATATCAAAAGCATATACAAATAAATATGCCAACATAAAATACAAAAGATATTTTGCACAAAAAATAGCAAACATATCGAGTATTTTTGATTTTCCAGCAAGACTATTTATGTTTTTAAATACCGAAAATGGCATATAAAATGAGCGAGGTAGTGAATTCGTAGCGTACCCTGCAGGCAATTTTGCAAGGTCCCGCGAAGCGGGAAAATTGCCGAAGCCTGAGCGAGTTGCGCGCTGGCACAACGAACGCTAGCGAAGAGTCACTACCGAGCGAAGTTGTTACTTAATGTTTATTTCGGAAGAGGAAACTTTTTACAAAGCCTAGTTACCTCTTTGTGTAATTTGGCTAAAAAATTTTCATCTGTATGGTTTTCTATTGCTTGCTTAATCCAGTTTGCAATCACTTTTATTTCTTTTTCCTCCATTCCGCGCGTTGTTATTGCGGGTACGCCAATTCTAATCCCACTAGGATCCATTGGTTTTCTAGGGTCATCGGGAATCATATTTTTATTTACTGTAATTCCAATTTTATCTAATGCTTTTTCTGCTTCTTTACCTGTAACATTTTTACTTGAAAAAACATCTACTAAAACCATATGATTATCTGTTTTTCCAAACATTATTCTAAAACCATATTTTTTTAATTCCAACTCAAGAGTTTTGGCATTCTTTATGGTTTGCTTGGCATAAGCCTTAAATGATGGTTTAAAAACTTCTCCCAAAGCTACTGCTAGCGCTGCTATGTTATTCATGTGAGGCCCGCCCTGAAACCCTGGAAAAACTGCTTTATCGATTGCTTCAGCATATTGCTGTCTGCACATAATCATTCCCCCTCTTGGCCCACGCAAAGTTTTATGAGTAGTAGTTGTTACAATATCAAAATATGGAACAGGATTTGGAATTGCTTTCCCAGCAATCATGCCCGCTATATGAGCAATATCAAACATTGTTACTGCTCCAACTTTTTCTCCAATTTCTTTGAATTTTTTATAATCGATTTGTCGCGTATAGGCAGAAAATCCAGCTAAAATTATTTTTGGTTTTTCAACAATAGCCATCTTTTCAAGATCATCGTAATCAATTTCGCCAGACTCATTTGTTTTATATCTTACAAAGCGATAGATTTTAGCTGCTAGGGTCACAGGATGACCATGACTTAAATGACCACCGTGCGACAAGTCCATACCCAAAACAGTGTCTCCAGGCTTTAAAATGGCGCTATAGACTATCATATTAGCTGGACAACCAGAAAGTGGTTGCACATTAACGTGTTCTGCGCCAAAAATTTTCTTGGCCCTTTCAATAGCTAAGCTCTCAACAACATCTGTATATTCTTGACCACCATAATAACGCTTTCCAGGATAACCCTCAGAATACTTATTAGTAAATATTGATCCTAACGCCTCTAGTACTGCAGGAGAAACATAATTTTCCGATGCTATAAGCTCCATCCCCTCTTGTTGTCGTTTTGTCTCGTTTATTATTGCGTCGTATACTTTTTTATCCTGTTTTTTTAATTTCGACATGATTATTTCCTAATTATATTTATATTATTATCGGTTAAGTCTATTATGGACGAAGGCTTATTTTTTGGCAAATCACCAACATCAACTATTAACACGTCCTCATTTTTAAATTGCCTTAAAATATATTTTATTTTTGTGGTAGCTGGCTTCCCCGAAATATTAGCCGACGTTTGAGCCAGGGGCCTATTGAACTTATCTAAAATTGTATTTAATAACTTATATTTTGGAATTCTAATTCCAATTGTATTTTTTTTATAAACCAACTTTGAAAGATTCTTTTTTCTAGTTTTTAAAATACCTGTTATTTTATTATCCTTAAATATTACTGATTGATCTTTGCCTAAAATGGCAAATTTATTAATATCGTTTACGCTTTTAACAAAAATACCCAATGGTTTTGTTTTCTCCCGTTTTTTAACTTTAAATATTTTTTCTACTGCTTTTTTATTTGCTGCATCACATATTAAACCATAAACCGTATCTGTGGGGAAAACCAAAACTGCTCCTTTTTTAAGAGCAGTAAATATTTCTTTTAAATTATTTTTTTTGATTATTTCCATTTACAAATGTCTCTAATTTATCTACATCCTCTGGCTTCCCAAAATCCATCCAAAAACCCCTTATTTTATTTATTTTAACTTTATGATCTTGCGCCAACATTGAGACCGCGTCTGTAATTTCATATTCACCTCTAGGAGATTTTTCTATTTTATTTATCTTCTCAAAAATTTCTGGGGTAAATTTATACAAACTCACATTCACCATATTACCTATAAATTCTTTTGGTTTTTCAACTATTCCTGTTAAAAATTCTCCTTCACTTACCAATACTCCAAAATTCTCTGGAGCGATGCTTTCTATGCCCGAAACATAGTTAAAATCGTCCTCAATGTTAATTGCTTTCAAATCTTCAACAGAATAATAATTATCTCCTGAAATATATATAAATTGTTCTTTAATATTCTTAACTGACATTAATGGGCAAGCAGTTCCATTTTTATCACTAAAATCAAATTGATTGACTATTTTAATTTCAAGACCTCCCTGCTGGGGTGGAGTGTAATTATTACTGAAATCCTCCATCTTCTCATACATATAACCTGCCACCAATGTTATATCTCTATATCCAGCAAAATACAGATTATCTAAAAGATAAGACAAAAATGGTTTTCCATTTACTTCAATTAGGTGCTTAGGTTTATCTTTTGATAAATCTAGCATTCTAGTGCCCTTACCTGCAGCTGCTATTACAACTTTTTTAATTGCCATACCCTAGTTCAAAAGCCTTAATATTTAATTCTAAATATTTCTGTGGAATAATACTATTCAACGCTTTTAGTACAGATTCCTTTTTAATTGGCATTAATTTTTTTGCAACAGCATATCCTATAAGATACATTGTGCATACAATTTCATTTTGTAATTTGTCTTTACACTCCACAGAGGCCGGCACTAAAAAAAGCTCTTTTTTAGTTTCTTTTAACTTTTTTAAAATTTCCTCTCTTGATGGAGCCCCTATAAGAGGAAAAGTATAATCATTTATTAAAAGCTTCGTTTGCCTACCTGCTTTTGCCGATTCTCGTAAGCCTTCAAGCACCTCTAGTCCTAAAATTAAATCTGCTGAACCGTTAGAAACCATTGGAGAATCAACTTTTTTCCCAAATCTTACATGCGCCTCAACGCTTCCCCCTCTTTGCGAAAGTCCGTGGAGCTCAGAGGACTTAACATCATAACCTTCAACAAATGCAGATTCATCTATTACCTGAAGCAATGTTATTATTCCTTGCCCACCGACTCCAGTTAAAATTAAATTAAATGTTTTTTCCATATTGTTATAATTTTTTTTGCCTTCTCTCTAGGAGAGCACAAATTCTTTTACAAATTATTAATGAAACTTCATCTTTTTCTAAAAATTCCTTAACCGTATCTTCAAATTCCAATCTATTTATTGGATCTAAAACTTTTACATGCTTTACCCCGCAAGCCTTAGCTATTTCTTCTAGACTTATTTCATCTGAGTTTTCCCCCATTAAAGTTTTTCCCATTCCAGGGTTTGGTTGATGACCAGTCATAGCTGTAATTCTATTATCTAAAAGAATAAATAATGGATGCGATTTGTTATATACGGCGTTTATAAGAGAAGAAATTCCTGAATGGAAAAATGTTCCGTCTCCCATAATAGAAATAACCTTTTGATTTGTTGATTTTGAAACCCCATGAGAAATACCCAAACCAGCCCCCATTGCAAACATATAATCATCCAAATCATGAGGAGCAAGACTAGCTATCATATTGCACCCAATATCACCGCCATAAATAGCGTCAGGGGCGATCCTCTTTAATACAGGAAAAACATACCAATAAGGACATCCGTCGCAAAGCTTAGCAGTTCTTTTTAATAGATTTAAATCTTTTACTTTGAATCCAGAAAACTTCTTTCCAGTTATTTTAGCCAAAGCAATGCAGACTTTTTCTACATTAAGTTCTCCAATTATAGGCAATAAATTCTTTCCAAAAATCTCTAATTTAGCATTTGCATTTTTTGCTAAAGCTGTAATTTCTTTTTCTATAATCCCGTCTAATTCTTCCACAACTAAAACTTTTTTTAATGAGCCAATAAATTTCCTTATCTTTTCATCTGGCAATGGGTAGAAAAAACCTAATTTTAAAATTGGCAAATCCAATTTCAATTCCTCTAATGCTTCTTTTACGTGCAAGTAGGCAACTCCTGAAACTATAATCCCAAACTTATTATTAGATAAATCAATTTTATTTACTTTAGATTTTTCTACATAAGCTTTAATTTTCTCAACCTTATCTAAAAGCTCTTTTTTCATCTCCAATGTTCTTGGAGGCATTGTCACATACTGACGATGATTTTTTATAAAATTTCCTTTCTTAAATTCGCTGTCTCTTTTTTTACCTTCAAAAACTACCGGCATCTTTTGATGATTAACTCGGGTAACAGTATGCAAAATAACAGGTGTATTAAATTTTTCCGATATTTCATATGCCAGCATTGTAAAATCATAGCATTCTTGAGGGTTTGCTGGCTCTAAAGTTGGTATATGGCTTAAGTGTGAATAAAGCCTTGAATTTTGCTCAGTTTGAGCCGAACTCCAGCAAGAAGGATCGTCTGCTATAACAATAACCATGGCTCCTTTAGTTCCTGTATAGGCTAATGGCAACAGGGAATCGGCACAAACATTAATACCAAAACTCTTCATATTTACAAGCGATTTTAAACCAGAAAAACTAGCGCCAATTGCTGACTCTAAACCCACTTTTTCATTTGTTGCCCATTCTACATAAACTCCATTTTCAGCGGCAATTTTAGCAAAGTCGTCTCCAATTTCTGCTGAAGGGCATCCAGGATACCCCGAAACGTACGATACTCCTGAATCTAATGCTGCTTGAATTATTGCATGATTTCCTATTAAAAGTTTTTTCATTTTAAATTACTATGTTAATTAATTTATTTGGAATAAAAATTATCTTTTTTATTTCCACATCGGCTATTAAGACTTTAATTTTATCTGTGCCTAAAACTATCTTTTCTACTTCTTTTTGCGATACTCCAGATTTCATTTCTATCTTGTCCCTTACCTTACCATTTATTTGAACAATCAAAAGAATATTTTTTTCTTCAATCAACTTTTCATCATACTTAGGCCATTTCTGTTGACAGCATAAACCTTTCATACCCATATTCAACCAAATCTCTTCTACTAAATGAGGAGTAAATGGAGACAATATTCTTAAAAAATCCGCCAAATCTTTTTTATCTAAACCAGCTTCCGACGATTGCCATGCATTTGCGAGTTCCATCATCGAGCTAACTGCTGTATTAAATTTTAAATTTTCAATATCCTCACCAACCTTTCTAATAGTTTTATGTAAAACTTTTCTCAAGGCCTCATCAGTTTTTGCTGGCATGATTTTTTGGGTAGCCAAGTTGTAAACCTTCTCAACAAATCTTCGGCATCCCACAACTCCTTTTGTGTCCCAAGGAATCATTTGTTCAAACGGCCCCATAAACATTTCATAAATTCTTAAGGTATCAGCACCATATTGTTTTATAATTGTATCTGGGTTTATTACATTTCCTTTTGACTTTGACATCTTAATACCTCCTTCACCTAAAACCATTCCATGAGAAGTTCTTTTCTTATATGGCTCAGATCCAACAGAAGTTGGAACGGCCTTAATGTCCCATAAAAATTTGAAAATAAATCTTGAATATAATAAATGCAATGTTGTATGCTCCATTCCCCCGTTATACCAGTCAACTGGCATCCAATATCTTACAGCTTTTTCATCAGCTAATTTTTTATTATTTTTAGAATCCACGTATCTTAAATAATACCAATTAGAACCCGCCCAATTTGGCATTGTATCAGTTTCTCTTTCTGCTGGGCCTTTGCAATTTGGACAATCTGTTTTGACCCATTTATCAATTAAAGAAAGTGGAGACTCGCCAGTATCACTTGGTTTATATTTTTTTACATTTGGCAATTTAATTGGTAAGTCTTTTTCTTTAACTGGTTGCCACCCACATTTTTTACAAAAAATCATTGGAATTGGTTCGCCCCAATAGTGCTGTCGTGAAAACACCCAATCTCTTAATTTATAAGTAGTTTTAGGTTCTGCAAAGCCCAAACCGGCCAACCATGATGTTATTTTTTGTTTTGCTTCATCAGATTTTAATCCATCAAATTCCTGAGAATTATACAAAGTTCCCTCTCCTTCAAAACTTTCTTCTAAATTTTTTGTTTTCTGCCACAGCAATTCATCATCGGGTTTTATTGATGTCCTTAAAGGAATACCATATTTTTTTGCCATTTTGAAATCTCTGCTGTCGTGAGCATCGGCAAAAACAGCTCCTGTTCCATAATGGCCCAAAACAAAATCCGCTGTCCAAACTGGCATTTCCTCATTTGTTGCTGGATTTCTAACTGTAATTCCTTTTAATTGAACTCCTGTAATTTCTTTATCTTGATTTGTTCTATCCATATCAGAAACAATTTTTGTGTCTTCTCTGTATTTTAATACCTCATCAATGTTTTCTATTTTGTTTTTATATTTATCAATAAAATTGTGCTCTGGTGCTACAACAATAAATGTACCAGAAAAAATAGTGTCTATTCTAGTTGTAAAAACTTCTATATTTTCTTCTATCCCCTCAACTGCAAATTTAACAATTGCTCCATGCGACTCCCCAATCCAATCTTTTTGTTGAGTTTTTATTTTTTCTAAATAATTAACCGAATCTAAATCTTTTATTAATCTTTCAGCATAATTAGTGATTTTTATCATCCATTGATCCTTTTCTCTTTTTTCAACTTTTTCCCCACACCTTTCACATTTTCCGTCTATAACTTCTTCATTAGCCAATCCAATTTTATCATTAGGACACCAATTAATAGATATTTTTGTTTTATAGGCTAATCCATTATTAAATAATTGAATAAAAATCCATTGTGTCCATTTATAATATTTAGGGTCTGTTGTATCAATTTCGCGAGACCAATCAAAAGACAGCCCCAAATTCTTCATTTGGCTTCTAAAGTTATCCGTATTCTTTTTTGTTACTACCGAAGGGTGAACTCCTTTTTTAATTGCGTAATTTTCTGTAGGCAAACCAAATGCGTCCCAACCCATTGGATATAAAACATTATAGCCCTGCATTCTCCTTTTACGAGCTATTATGTCAAAAGCTGTAAAGCTACGGCAGTGCCCTACATGAAGCCCATCTCCCGATGGATAAGGAAACTCTACCAAAAGATAATATTTCCTCTTTTTAGAGCCATTTTTAGCCTTAAAAGCGCCTATTGAGTACCACTTATCCTGCCATTTCTGCTCTATTTTCTTTGGATTATATTTAATCATAGTATTTTCCTATAATAGCATAATCGCACAAATTTTAAAGCCCCAATAAAAAAACCTGCCTCATCGGCAGGCAGGCACGCATAGCTGTTGGCATTACGCCCTAAATATTAAATATTAAACAATTTCTTAGCGTTTTCTGTAGTAGCTCGTGCAACTTCGTCAAAGCTCAAACTTTTTAAATCAGCTATTTTTTGGATAACGTGTTTAACAAATATAGGTTCATTTCTAGTGTCCTTCCCCTCAGGCATGGGCGTTAAATATGGACAGTCGGTTTCAACAACAATTTTATCTAATGGGATATTTTTTATAACTTCGTCAATATCAAATTTAAAAATTATTCCGTTAATACCAATATAAAACCCTAAATCTAAATACTTTCGTGCTTCTTCCCATGTGCCAGTAAAACAATGAATAGTTCCTGCCACTTTATGTTGCGCCAAAATTTTTAGAGCATCTTCATGCGCCATTCGGCAATGAACAATTACTGGCAAGCCCAATTCTTCTGCCAATTCTATTTGTTGTATAAAAACTTTTCTTTGATTTTCTTTAAACTCTTCTTTTTTTGTTGTCCCTTTTGGTTTGTAATAATAATCCAAACCAACTTCACCAATCGCTACTATTTTATTTTTTCCTTCGGGGCTCCTGTCTTTAATTACAAGCTGTCTATACTTATCAGCATCATATACTTCGCCAAATGGAGAGAAATTTCCCTCTTCTTCATCTGTGTGCAACTTCATTAAATCAGTTTTTATATGAATTGGGTGCATTCCAATTGCAGCATAAATTCCTTCATTCTTTTCTGCCAACTCAATTGCGCTTTGTGAAGTTTCATATTTTGTTCCAACATCAATACAAACCACCCCCGCCTCCCGCGTGAGCTTTACAACCTCCTCCCTATCAGCATCATACGCCTTAAAATTTAAATGACTATGCGTATCAATTATCATTTTTATTTTACAATTCTGGGGAATAAATTTTCTGATTTTTTTGTTTCAACTGAGTTTTTAATTTTTTCTGAGGTTTCTGGCAAAAATGGTTCTAACAAAATTCCGATTTCTTTTATGGCAAAAAATAAGTCGCTTATAACTTGTGGATTTTTAGATTCCCACAATTTTTCTTCGTTAATATATTTGTCGCAAAAACTTACAATTTCCCAAACAGTTGCTAATGCTTCGTTAAATTTATATTCATTTAAATAGTTTTTGTAGTTCTGTTTTATTTCTGTAATTACTTCTGTTATTTTGGCAGTTGGTTTAGACTCCTTAAATTCTATTTTAGATGAAATGCCCAATGTTCTAGCAACTAGGTTTCCAATACCTCCGGCCAAGTCGGCATTGTACCTTTGCTCAAATTTTTCATAGGTAAAGTCACCGTCTTCTGTTGATACAATTTCACGAAGCAAATAATATCTAACTGCATCAACACCATATTTTTCAACTAATTCAAACGGATTGATTACATTTCCTAACGACTTAGACATTTTTTGGCCATCAACGTTAATGAAGCCATGAATAAAAATTGTTTTTGGCAATTCTAATTTAGCAGATAAAAGCATTGCTGGCCAAAAAATTGTGTGAAACTTCATTATGTCCTTACCTAAACAATGAACATCTGCTGGCCATAGTTTTATAAATTGTTCTGCTTCTTGGTCATACCCAATGCCAGAAATATAATTTGGCAAAGCATCGCACCAAACATACATTACTTGTTCTGGGTCCCCTGGCACTTCAAAGCCCCAATATTTATCTTTAGTTCTTGAAAAACTAACATCTTCCATGCCCTGCTTTAGCATAGCCAAAGTTTCATTCTTTTTTCCTTCTGGAATAATTTCTAACTCCCCACTCTTTATTGCTTTTTCAATTTTCTGTGTATATTTTGAGAGTTTAAAAAAATAATTTTCTTCTTCAACTAATTCTAATTCTTTTAAATGAATTACGCATTTTCCATCAACAATTTCTTTTTCTGTTTTAAATGCTTCACACCCCGGGCAATAATAACCCTGATATTTTTTCTTATAAATATCACCGCTTTCTTCTAATTTTAACCAAAGTTTTTGTACCGCTGGCTTATGTCTAACTTCATCAGTAGTTCTAATAAAATCATCATTAGAAATATTTAAAATTTTTGTTAAATTCCTAAATTTTTCTGAAATTTCATTAGCATATTCTATTGGCTCTTTACCAAGCTCTCTGGCCACTCTTAAGGTTTTTATGCCGTGCTCATCTGTTCCAGTCAAAAAGAACACATCTTCGCCAAGAGCCTTATGATAACGTGCTAAAACATCTGCCTGCACAGCCTCTAGAGCGAAACCAATGTGCGGGGGCGCATTTGTATAGGGAATACTTGTTGTTATATAGAATTTTTTAGTTTTGTTTGTCATAATGTATTAATTATATGATTCTATCATTTTTAAAATAAAATTCCATGATTTTACTCGTACACATGATATTTGGGGCTGCCCTAGGCTATGCCGCAGGAAACATCTATCTAGCCATAATAGTCGCTTTTTTAAGCCATTATTTTTTAGACTTATTCCCTCATATTGAATATAACATTAAAAGTGCACATGAAAATCCTTGGAGAAAAAAATTGCCAGCCATAAAAAAAATAACCGTAGATCTTTTTTTGGGTCTTTTACTAATATGGATATTTTCTAAGAATCAGCCAATTATCTACCTATATGCTTTTTTTGCTATTGTGCCAGACGGATTAACTGTTCTAGGCAAGTTAATGCCAAATAAAATTTTAAGAATCCATACATATATACATACTGAAAAAGTTCATTTCTTGAAACATAAAAAAATCTCCACCTTTTGGAGACTTTTAAGTCAAATATTGACAGTTATAATTTCTATAATTTTATTGAGACTCTAAACCTTCTTGTTTCCTTTTTTCCAAAAACTCTTTTACAAACTCATAGATAATACCAAAAATTGGAACTGCAAAAATTATTCCCAAGAATCCAAATATTTTAGCTCCTATAAGCAAAGAAACCAAAACTAAGACCGGTGGAATATCGGTCATTTTTTTCATTAGTAGCGGGGTTAAAAGCTTATTCTCAACTTCTTGAACTAAGGTTATAGCAATTAAAACATACATTACCATTGTCCACGACCCAGTAGAAACAGCTATAATAGTAATTAATAAAATACTCGTTATCCACGGTCCAATATATGGTATAAAGTTTAAAAATCCCGATATCAAGGCTAGTAAAAGAGCATATTTAACTCCAAATATGTAAAAAACCGCATATGAGCCCATGGCTATAAAGATACATGCCAACAACCTTGCTGCAAACCAACCAGCTACTTTTGATTGAACTCTTTCAAATATGCTTTTTATTTGTTCTTCATATCTAGGCGGACATACTAATAATAAAACTTTTTCTACGGCCCCCTCTTCAAGAGAAAGAAAAAATGCCATTGTCAAAATTGATATTGTAGCAGCCAAACCTCCAAAAAATACCATTAAAGCTTTTATAATACCTTGTGAGCTTTGCTGTAAATTTTCCGAAAGAACACTCGTAAAACCATCAAAATTTTGAGCTGTATCCACTCCAAACTGTTTTAAAATGGGACTTATTTGTTCGAAGTAGCCAGGCAAATATTGAAGAAATTGACGTATTTCAGAAACAAAAAGAGGAGCTGTAATATAAATTAAAAGTCCTAAAACTCCAAATATCGATATATACACAAAAAATACTGCTATAATTTTTGGTACATGCCACCTTCTTAAAAAATAAACCGCAGGATCTAATAGAATAGAAACTGCTACCGCAGAAAAAAGCCATATTGCTATTTCCTTAGCTAAATAAATAAAATACAAAGCGAAAATAGCTACAAATATTTTTGCTATTGTCCCCCATGAAATTTCTAAAACATGCTCGTTGGCCATTTGTATTATTTAAATTATAATTTTAGCAATTTCTTAATATTATCTGAATCTTTTTCTTCATATGGTCCGATTATAGCTAGATTCAATTTTTCTGCTTTAAAAATATCTTCGGCTACTTTCTTTATATCATCTATAGTAACTTTATCAATTTTTTCAAACTTTTCATCGGGCGTTAAGATATTCTTTTCTAGTAATTCTTGGCCTCCATAAAAGGATGCTAAGCTGTCTGAAGAATCCAATGACAAAGCAGTTGTACCTTTTATATAATCTTTTGCTTTTTGTAGCTCCTTTTCTGTTATTTTTATATCCCTTAAATCCTTGTACTCTTCTAAAATTAACTCCACAGACTTTTCTAGGTTTTTATGGTCAATTCCCGCCTGCGTTACCAAATATCCCACATCTGTAGCCGTGTCTACGGAGGTGTGGATTGAATAAGCTAAGCCATTTCTTTCTCTTACCTTAATAAAAAGTCTCGAGCTCATATTTCCACCCAAGATGACAGACAACAGAGACAATGCATATTTTCTCTCATCAAATAAATCATATGCCCGAACACCCAAACAAAAATGGGTTTGATCTGTTTTCTTGTAGTGCAACAATATTTCTGGTTTGGATTGCTCTTCTTTTACTTTAAGCTTTGTCCCCTCGCTATTTTTTTCTATAGTCTTAAAATAGTCTTTAATTTTTTGCTCCATATCCTCAGAACTCATACCCCCAGCCATACAAATAATTACGTTTGATGAAGAATAATGCGATTTATAATAATTGATAACTTGCTCCTTAGTAAAACTTAATATGTTTTCCTTTTCTCCTATAACTCTCCAGCCTGCAGGCTGATCTCCATACAAAAGCCCCTCCCAAAGGTCGCCAATATAAGCAGTTGGCGTATCTAAATACATATTAACCTCTTCAATTATTACACCCTTTTCTCTTTGCATTTCTGTTTCATCAAATTGAGAATTTAAAAAAATATCTGAAATCCAGTCTAGTGCAACATCAGCATGTTTTTTATCAACCTTTGCCCAAAACCCCGTGACTTCTTTGGAAGTAAAGGCATTATATTCTCCACCAACTGAATCAAGTGTTTCGGAAATATTTAAAGTAGTTGGCCTTTTTATTGTGCCCTTAAAAAACATGTGCTCTAAAAAATGGGAAATTCCATTTATTTCTTTTGTTTCATATTTTGAACCTGTTCCAACTAAAACTAAAACTGTGACACTGTTTGCAGATTCAACGGGGATAGTGATAACTCTAAGTCCATTATCTAATGTTGTTTTTTTATAATTTGCCATTAATATAATTTATTAAATTTTCTATTTTTATTCGCTCTTGCTTCATTGTGTCCCTATCTCTAATAGTGACATCATTATTTTCTAAAGTATCAAAATCAATGGTTACACAAAATGGAGTTCCAATTTCATCTTGGCTGTAGTATCTTTTCCCAATATTACCCCTATCATCAAATGCCACATTAAATTCATTTTTCATCATTTTATAGACCTCTTGAGCTTTTTCTACTAACTCTGGCTTATTTTTCAATAATGGGAAAACAGCCACTTTATAAGGCGCTATTTTAGCATTTAACTTTAAAACAATTCTTTCATCTTCCTGCACATAGGCATCACAAAGCACAGCCAAAATTGATCTATCTACCCCCAGGGACGGCTCTATAACATGTGGATACAGCTTCTCCCCCGCTTCAACGTCTTCGTACGGTTCTTCCTCGAAATGATTTTTTAAATCAAAATCTGTTCTATAGGCTAGTCCATAAAGCTCTTTTCTGCCAAAAGGATAATCGTATTCAAAGTCAATTGTTTTTTTAGAATAAAAAGCCCTATCTGCCTCCGCAATATCTAACTCGTGAATATTTTTCTCGCTTAAACCCAGGTCATCTTTCATCCATGCCCACATTTCCTTTCTCCACATTTCAAAAGATTTTTTCCAATCATTCTCTTTAATAAAATATTCCACTTCCATTTGCTCGAATTCTCTCGTGCGAAAAATAAAGTTTCCTGGTGTAATTTCGTTTCTAAAAGCCTTTCCTATTTGCGCAATCCCAAAAGGTAATTTCTTTCTAGAAGTATTCAAAACATTTTTAAAATCTACGAACATTGCCTGAGCAGTCTCTGGTCTAAAATATACTACGCTTTCCTCGCTTTCAACTGGCCCCAAAAAAGTCTTTAACATTAAGTTAAATTGTTTTGCAGGCATTAAATCTCCTTTACAGTCGGGACAATTTTTACTATCTAAAGTGTCTTCACGAAATCTGTGGTGACATTTTTTACATTCAACCAATGGATCAGAAAAATTATCTAAGTGCCCTGAGGATTGCCAAACTTTTGGATTCATTAATAATGCTGCATCTATCCCTACCATGTCATCTCTTTGTTGCACAAACCTTTTCCACCATAGGTTTTTTATATTATTTTTTAGCTCAACTCCCAATGGCCCATAATCAAACGAATTCGCTAAACCACCATAAATTTCAGACCCTGGAAATATAAAACCGCGCCTTTTGCATAAGGATATAATTTTTTCCATTAATTCTGGTCCCGCTTCATCTTTTTTCATATTTTTAAATTTGTATTTTTATATTAAGTAATCTTACCCTTTTGAGCTCACAAATTCAATGTTTCAACTAAAAACCGCCACTAATGGCGGTTTATATGAACCTAATCTAAAGATTGTGGTATTTGGTCTGGAGTTGTTGATGAAGAGAGGGGTAAAATTTCAGGCGGAGAAGTTGGTGGAACTATCTGAACATTAGCACTAACTTGTTTTATCACTACAAAATCACCACTGATCCATTTTCCCAGTGACGCTAAAAAAGTTAAATTTTCGCCAACTTTAGCAGACACTTTGCCAGAAATATCAATTTTGCCACCCTGGTTTTTGTTCAAAGTGTCGATTTTCCATTCTAGATTATCTAATGACTTTGGCTCAGACGAAACAAAATCAAAACCAGGAGTTGGGTCAATTTTTATACTAAGGTTTTCTAAAGGATAATTTACTCCTGAGGAATAACTAATAAAATATTGCAAACTTCTATCCTGTTCAGCTGTAGCTAACAAATCATATTTTAAAACTATCGAACTTGCGTCAATTTTTGTCGTAAAATCAACATTTGTTTCATAGGGCGCGGTTATGTTTTCAGGCACATAAGTAAGCGTCGCTTTAGCAATTTTTAAATCACCTTCTTTTCCCAATAATCGACCCTTAAATTTTACGAATTCGCTAGTTCCTGGGGCTATATCTTTTAAACTTTGTGTAAACATTCTTTTTCCATCTTCAGTTAAGGAATTTTCTGGCAGCTCAAAAACTAATTTAGCTTTCTGTAAAGTAAAATTACCATCATTTTTATAGTTCACCGTGTATTCAATTTCATCTCCTATTTTTGCAGTTTCTGGCCCAGAAATTTCAAGCTTTAAAATTTCTGTTGAAAACATCCCTCCCCTATAATATGAATACGCACCCATTCCCAGAACAACAGCTATAAATATAATTATAAGTATTTTTTTCATAATTTATAATGGTTAAAATTTAGTTCTGTCCTAAAAAGAAATTTTTAAGTTTTGAAATCTGCCATATCAAAATAGTATTGAGAGCTAAGATTATTACAAAAATCAAAATTAATGAATTTCCTCCCAAAAATATACCACCCATAATAGCCACAATAGATGCTCCCATAGTTGTAACGATATTATCCATTGCGACACCAACTAGGGCGTCTCCAATTCTGCCTTTTGGATTCACTGTAAAATTATGAACAACTATCATTTCCCCTATACATCCTATTAGGCCAGCAAGAACTCCTGCTACCACAAAGGGTGTCCCAGTAATTGAGCAAAATACCTCTACGGACTTAACCATACTCTCGGCTGCAAATAATATTGCCATTCCAGAAATTATTAAATAGAAAAGAATAACCCATGTTGACTTCTTTTCAAAATATTTCTCTTCTTCCATCTCCTCAGTTAATGTATTTTCCCTTCTTGTTTTTCTGAAAAAATACATAATGAAAATACATATAAAAAAAACAATAAAACCAACTGGCCTGATTAACTGATAAAGATCGCCCGGCATATTTATGGGAGGATTTTTTACTTGACCAAAGATTACCATAGATATTACGACAAATGCAGTTAAAATGGTCAAAATATTCAAAATATCTAATGATGAGTCCACCTCTTTCAACGATGGCTTTCTTTTATGATCCTTCATTGGAGTTACCATTCCTAATTTTTTGACTCCAGGAAACATAGCTACTGCAAACCCCTTAGCGTTAGCTATATTCTGTCTAAAAACGCACCAGGAAGCATATCCTATATTGTAAATATTAGAGCCAAACGTAGTTGATGCAGCTATAATAGCAAAGTTAATAGCCAATCCATAATTTTCTTCAATAAGACTTAAACTTATTACTGCAGATACAATACCTAAAACCATATCCGGGAAGGCTGTTCCTATAGACTGCAAAAGTCCACTGGCTATTTTCGTCCTGTGACTTAAAACTGCTGTGGTCTCTTCAATAATTTTTGCCACACCTTTCAAAACAAAAAATGCACCAAAGACTATTATTAAAATGACGCCCGTCATTCTCAGCCATAAGTCATTATCTTCTCCTAAAAAATTAGATATGTAAAATTTTAAAATAAATGCACACAAGACTAAAACAATTAGGTTTGCGAAACTACTGATTTTCATTTTCATAAAATTGTACTTTATTTTAATAATTATTTGGACAAAATGACTGCGCGGCGCATTCAGAAACTTCTAATAATAACCTACGAGTGGACGGTTCGGTTTTTAGCTTATATAGCATTTGCCAGTTTTTCGATAAAATTATTCTTAATATTTTTACTACATCCGCATTTATTTTCTTTGCAAAATTTAAATTATTTTCATTTTTCTCAAAACATTTTTTGCAAATGATTCCACCCTGCTTACCAGAAAAATAAACTTCCTCAGGAATCAATAATCCATGGCACCCTGCACAACTTTTAACTTCCGAATGGTAACCTAATAAAGAAAGGGCATTCCATAAAAAATAGAAATAAACTAATGAACTCTTTTCACTAGTCAAATTGATATTATTTAAATTATGAAAAGTCTCACCTAATAAAACAAATAAGTTATGATCTTTTTCTTCTCCTTTTATAAAATTATCTAAAAAATCCCCTATATCGGCGGCAACTGTACTTTTTTCTAAATTCTCTGTTATATTATTATACTTCTTTATTATCACCGAATCTGTAAGCGTTTTCTTATTTTTTCCCTGTATAAACTCAATTTCTGACAAATAATAAAGATCCATTCCACCTCTTAATTTAGACGTAATCTTTCTTATGGCTTTAGCAAAAATATTTAACCTCCCAAAATCATCAGTAAATACAGAAAATATCCTATCTGATTCATTTATATTATTTATTTTAAAAATAAGAGCTTGCGTTTTATATTTAGTTGTCATTTTATGCCACCAATTTTTTTAAAAAATTTTATTTCCTTTCTAATCTTTTCATGAGATTTTGCATCATTTGTACTGTTTTGCATCTTTCTATTGAGTTTTCTAAGACTAGTTTGCAAATCCTTTTTAGATATATTTACGCCATATTCCGGTGAAAAAACTTCTTTTATAAGCTTAGATCTTTCTATCGGACTTAAATTAAGGCCTATGGCCCTACTAGCCTGCCATACCTTGGGGCTTACCCTAACTTCGTGCTCTATGTGTCTTCTAGATACCTCTTGTTGGCCCTCAAAAATAGTTCCGTCATCTTTCGGCGCACTTTTATCTGATGTTTTTTTAAGCACGGTTTTTTTTATTTCCCCCTTTTCAAAAGACTTTTCATTTTTTTTGATCTCATTGCCAAAAATATCTTTTTTGCCAGTGCCACCTACAAATCCTCTCTCTTCATCATTCTTTACAGTTTCACCTTCTTTTTTAGTAAAATCCTTCGGCCTATTTATTTTAATTGGCTGATGGCTAAGATCTTCAACCTTCGGCCCGCGCGCGGGCATTTTCGATTCAATCGTGTCCTTGCCTCTATCCTGGTCCGCCTTTAATTTTCCAAGACTCTCTGATATTCCTTTTGCTTCTTTTTCTTTATAGGATTGTTGTGATTCATTCTTACCTTCAATTTTTTTATCTCCAAGCTTAAAATTGGCGGTTTCGGTAGCTTTTTGCATTGGGGATATGCCTGCAACTTTAAAATCATTACCACTAACATTTTCACTCCTCTTTTCAGTAGTATTTATTGTGTTACCTGATTGCTCTCCGCCGATTGCTCTTGTAGCCGAAAACTCATCATTAACACCCTGCATCGCCTTACTTTTTTCTGGACTGATTGCACCGCTCTGAACCGATTTAGATTTTTTATTTTTTGCACCAAGAATCTTTTTAAGGAATCTTAAAATGAAATTATAAATTTTATTAACTATAATCAGGCATACGACTAAAAGAATTATTATTACTATAAAAATTATCCCTGAAAATAACAAATTATCTCTGCTTGTAAAATCAATATTTTTAAATAATGAAAAATCTACATTCATTATTGAATAAGACTAATTTTAATGGAATAAGACTTGCCTTTATTTTTTTCCTCCCCTGACTGCTGTTCCTCTGCGATAATATCGACGGCTCTAAATTCCTTCAATAAAATTTCTTTATTTTTTTCTATTAATAATTTTTCTTTTTGTGGCACAGACATCCAAACAGAAATCTTATCCTGTAATACTAATTTTTGCTCTTTTCTTTCTTCTTGAACCGCTCTAATTATTTCTCTAATTATTCCTTGATCCTTTAGCTCTTCCGTAATATTAACGTCCAGCTCAACCTCCTTTTCAATTGATGAATCAAAAAATATTTCTTTAATATTAACCTCGTCTTTTATTAGATCTAATAATTCATTTTCACCATTAATCTTTGATTCCATATTTTTTATCTTTAGCGAAGCCAATGGTTGCTTTACTTTTATTCCAGCTAAAGTTCTTTCTGCCAGAGCCAAATTTACTACTGCTCTAACTTCAGACATTTTTTCTATAATATTTGCGTTAAATTTTCCTATGGCTGGCCAGATTTCTAAGTGTACGCTTTCTTTATCATTAGACCTTTTTGTTTTTTGAAATAGATATTCGGCGAAAAATGGCATTGAAGGAGCCACAACTTTTGAAAGAGTATTTAATACATATCTTAATGTTGCAAGCGCATCTTTTTTATCTGGACCCTCATCTTTAAAGCGGTCCCTGCTTCTCCTCAAATACCATACAGAAAAGTCATCAATAAAATCTGTCAGGGGTCGTACGGCAATATCAACTCTATAGTTTTCATAACCATCTGTTGATGTTTTTACTACTTCCATTAATCTTGCCATTATCCAGCAATCAAGAACGTTATTACTCTTATTGCTAGACTCTATATTATTTTCATAAAGTTCATAAAATGACAAAACATTGTATAATCTACTAATATTTTTTTTAGCAATCTCATCAACGCCCTTTTCAGAGAATGCCAAATTTTCCGCTTGAACAACAGGAGAATTCAACATGTAAAAACGCATTGCATCTGCACCATATTTTTCCATTACCTCCGTTGGGTCTGGATAATTTTTTAACTTCTTAGACATTTTCTTCCCATCTTCAGCCAATACAATTCCAGTAACAATACAGTTTTTAAATGCTTGTGTCCCAAATAATGCTCCAACTAAAACATGCTGATAATAAAACCAGGCTCTAGTTTGATCTTGAGCTTCCCCAATAAAATCTGCTGGTAATCTTTTCTTTAAATTGTTTTTATTTTCTAAAGGATAATGCAAAGAAGCAAAAGGTACCGACCCAGAATCAAACCAAGTATCTAATACATCGGGAATTCTGTGCATTATGTCGCCACAATCACATTTAAAAGAAACTTCATCAACTATATCTTTATGTAAATCATTAACTTTTACTCCACTAGCTTTTTCAAGTTCCGCAGCTGAAGCAAAAACAACTTCTTTTTTACATTTATCACATCTCCACACAGGAATAGTATTAGCCCAAAAACGTTGCCTAGAAATAGACCAATCCCGCGCCCCCAAAAGCCACTGCCCAAACCTCCCCTCTTTTATATGTTTTGGAGACCAATTTATTTTTTCTGCAGTTTTTAATAATTTAGATTTTATTTTTTCAACTGCAACAAACCAGGAATTCGTAGCATAATTTAGTAATGCCGTATCACATCTCCAACAATGAGGATATGAGTGCTCATATTTTTCCGAGTAAAATAATAATCCCTTTTGTTCTAAATATCTAACAATTGAAAGGTCTGCTTCACGTATCTCTTCTGGTTTATCTTTTGCACGCGGCTTTAAATCAAGACCGGAAAATTCTCCATTTTCTTGCATAAATGTTCCATCCATTTTTACGTGCTGAACAAATGGCAACTTTTCTTTTTTACCAAGCAACATATCATCTGTCCCAAAAGCGGGAGCTATGTGCACAATACCGGTTCCCTCGTCTGTTGTAACAAAATCTCCCACATAAACTTTCCAACCATTTTCATGATTTTTTAAATTTATATTTGAATAATAAAAATCAAACAATGGTTGGTATTTTAAACCTACTAAATCTTTTCCTCTTAAAATTTCCGAAATGTCATTTTGTTTATCTTTTAGAACTTCTGCTATTCTACTTTTTGCTAAAATAAAAATCTCTTCACCCGCCTTAACTTTTGCATATTCAATTTCACTTCCAACTGCAAGCGCAACATTGCCAGCCAAAGTCCAGGGCGTAGTAGTCCATGCTAGAAAGTAAACATTTGATTCTCCAATCACCTTAAATTTAGCTATGGCTGATAAGTCTTTGATGTCTTTATACCCTTCAGCAACTTCCCCTTGGCTTAATGTTGTCTCACATCTTGGGCAAATATGCATAGACCTATAGTCTTCATAAATAAGCCCTTTTTTATATAATTCCTTAAATGCCCACCATTCTGATTGCATATATTCAAAATCCATTGTTTTATAAGGCTTTTCCATGTCAGCCCAACGCCCAAAACGAGGAATAACTGTTTCCCACTCATGCATAAAGGTAAAAATTTGCTCACGGCACAGGTCATTAAACTTTTTCACGCCCATGGCCACAATGTCTTTTTTTGATTTTGTTCCAAGTTCTTTTTCAACAATATTTTCTATTGGAAGACCATGACAATCCCAGCCCCACTGTCTTTCAACATAAAAACCTCTCATCGTTTTATACCTAGGAATTGCATCCTTAATTACACTTTGAAGCAAATGGCCGTAATGAGGAGTTCCTGTAGCGAAAGGAGGGCCATCATAAAACACAAAAGGTTTTTTATTTTTTGTTTGCTCTAACGACTTTTCGAAAATTTTATTTTCTTCCCAAAAGTTTTGTATTTTATTTTCTTCTTCCGAATAATTATATGGCATATTAATTTAATTCTCTAATTTCTGCTTTATGAATTCTCTTGTCTAACAAAACATTTTCAATTGTTTCTTTTACTGACAGCCCCATTGCCCTTCCCTGAAGTAAGAATAATGGACCCTCATGACTAACTAATACAACAATTCTGCCTTTATATTTTTTTTCAATATCCTTTATAGCTCCCATAATTCTTTTCACAATTTGATTATATGATTCTCCGCCTGGAGGGGCTTTTTTTATTCTTTCTTCCTCCTTCTTAAAAAATTTCCACATTCCTATTAAATTTTTTCCGTTATAAACTCCAAAGTTTATTTCCCTTAATCTCTCATCAAACTTTGGTTTAACGCCAAAAATCTTTCCCACAATATTTGCAGTTTGTTGAGCTCTTAATAAGTCAGAAGAAAATATCAAATCGACTGTTTGGCCTTTTAAAATTAAACTTTTTTCTAGCTTTTCTGCAGACTCCCTAACCATTTCCTTGCCATATATAGTTAATGGATTTTTAAATGTTTCTGGCCAGCAAGAACAAACCTCTTTAACATTAGATTTTGCTTGGCCATGACGCATTATATAATAATTATTTCGTAATTTCATTTTTTTTCATTTCCTTAGGAGCAGAGACTCCCATTAACTGCAATGTATTTTCCAAAACAAGCTTCACTGCTAATAATAAAGACAATCTTGCTTCTGTTAATTTTTTATCTTCTGTTATCACCCGACAATTCTCATAAAATTTATGAAATGCTTCCGACAAATCAATTGCATAAGCTGACAATCTTTGTAATTGATAGTCTTTGGCCGTGTCTTCAATAATTTCTGGAAATCTTATCATTTGCTTAATTAAACCTAATTCTGAATTATCTTTTAATAAATCTAAATTTTTACAACTTGGTTTAATTTTTGTTTTTCCTAAAATGCTATTTATTCTTGCGTTAGCGTATTGAACTTTAAAAACCGGATTTCTATCTGATTTCTCTTTTGCCAAATTCATATCAAAATTAAAATGAGTATCTAAAGATCTTGATAAAAAGAAAAATCTAGCAACATCCAATCCCGCTTCCTCAAGCAATTCATCCATAGTTACATATAAACCAGCTCGTTTTGACATTCTAACTTCTTTGCCATTTTCAAAAAGTCTAACTAACTGCAATACAACAGCGTCAATATCTTTTTTGTCATAGCCCAAAGCCTGACAGGCGGCTTTTAATCTTGCCACATATCCATAGTGATCTGCCCCTAAAAATATTATTAACTTATTAAAACCTCTATTAAATTTGTTTCTTAAATAGGCAATATCTGAAGCAAAATAAGTTTTTACTCCATCGGCTCTAACTAAAACCCTATCTTTATCATCGCCCAACTCTGTAGATTTAAACCACAAGGCACCATCTAGCTCATATGTAAATCCATTTTTTACTAATTCTGCTATAGCCTTATCAACTTCTTTACTTGTATATAACGTCGTCTCAGAAAACCAATTATCAAATTTGATTCCCATTCCTTTAACTGAAGGCTTTAACATGGTTTCTAAAATAGTTTTGGCCGCCCCTCTACCAATTAATTCTACATCCGTACCCTTAACTTCTTTTCTTAATTCATCAATATAATCTCCTTTATATACGGCCTCATCGTCGCCAATAACAGAATGCCCCAATTTAGTGATTTGAGCACCCGTATCATTTATGTAATATTCTCTAAAAACTTTATAACCAGCTTTGGATAAAACATTTGATAAAACATCTCCGCCAAACCCTCCCCTTCCATTCCCTAAAGTTAAAGGCCCAGTTGGGTTTGCTGAAATAAATTCAACATTAACATTTATCCCTTTGCCAATTTTTAAATTCCCAAATTTACTTTTTTCTTTTAAAATAAATTTTAATTGCTCTTGCAAATATTTTTCTGAAATAAAAAAATTGATAAACCCATTTACAACTTCTATTTTTTCAAAAATATTGCTATTAATTTTTGACTTTATTTCTTCTGCTACTTCTATTGGATTTTTACCATTTTTTTTACCCAAAATTAGAGCTACATTAGTTGAATAATCGCCATTTCCCTTACCATTAGATACTTCAACTGAAAAATTAGGATTTTCTCCGTTAATAGTTTTTTTAATTATTTCTTTTATTTCCTGTTTCATATTTTACTGAATAATAGTTCCAACAAAAGACTTATTATTTAAAAAATCTTCGAGTCTTTCCAGTTTTTTTCCATTTATTATTATTACCTTTAACTTCATACTTCCTGCCAATTTCGACGCTCTTGGATCGAATGGCATTGAGAGGCCCGGCTCCCATTTATCACCCACTATAAGCTGAAAGCTTTTCCAATCTATTTCTTTAAAATGTTTGGCATCAGGATATTTTCTAGGATCCTTATCGTGGACATAATCAATGTTACTTAAATTAATTATTGTCTTAATTCCATAATTTTTAGCTATTAAAACCGAAACATAATCTGTTGACCACCCTGGTTTATAGCCCGCGCCAACCATAATATCTTTATTAGTTTTTACTTTTTCATTAGGGTTTTCAATAGTTTTAGGATAACAATCCCCCTTAAATAGCTCCTTCATAACTTCTGCGTTGAGCCTGGTAACCTTAATACCAATCCAGTCTCTGTTTATACTTTTTGCCCCAAATTCCAAAAGTGCCTTTTGATAAACTCTGGCTACTTTTCCCCCACCAACTATTATAAAAAACCTTTTATTGCCTAAATATTTTTTAATAGTAGTTTTAAAGCTTTTTAAAAACCCTATATCTATTTCATCTGGAGCCATTAGCGAACCCCCCAGTGAAATTATAATTGTTTCTTTTTCCATATTATCTCTTAGTTTATCTTATTTCACCCAAAAAATAAACCCCATAAATTACAAAAAACACAGCGATTATCCGTTGTCAATAGGATGATTTTGTGCTAATGTGATACTATTATTAAACGTATGAAAATATATAGTGAGAATAAAAAAGCTTTATTTGACTATGAGGTCCTGGAAAAATTTGAGGCAGGGGTGGTTTTGTTTGGGCAAGAAGTAAAGTCTATAAGAACCGGGCACATAAATTTGTCGGGCACATATGTTACCTTTTTTAAAAGTGAACCATTTTTAGTAGGCGTAAAAATACCTGCCTACCAACCGAATAATATGGGAAGCGACTATAACGATGAAAGACAAAGAAAAATTCTTCTAAACAAAAAACAGATAGATTATTTGATGCAAAAGACTAAAACTAAGGGTTTTTCCCTTATACCCTTGAAAGTTTACGACAATAGTGGTAGAATAAAACTCGAATTCGCATTAGCTAAAGGAAAGAAGAAATACGATAAAAAGGAGAAAATTAAAAATAGAGACATAGATAGAGAAGCTAATCGTGAGTTGTCAGATAAATAGTTGCACATGGGAGTGCACGTTTCGATGACTGGTTCTTTTAAGCAAGGCAAGTTGAGCTTTCTTCGGGCTCATTAATCTTCGAGGAAAAAACATAATTGCAAATTTATTTAATAAGCAACCTGCGTTAGCTTTCGCTTAATGCGGCATCTTCCCCATCCACTCCTGATAGGTGGACGAAGGTGTTATATATCAGGATAGATAATTTGACTCTCTGACTAATTATCGAAATAAAGGAGATAAGGCATTAAAAATTTTGTTAATTATTTATTTAATGCTCGAAATTAAAATTAACTAAACTTGTAGAATTACTTTTAAAAATTTTTCAGACGCGAGTTCAATCTCGCCACTTCCACACTTCCTGCGTCTGTGCAGGACATAAAAATAATACATTGGACAAAACATTAATAAACAATTTCATAAGGGCTAAAGAGGTAAGGGTAATCTCTGAAACAGGCGAACAGCTTGGCATAATGAATATTTTTCAGGCTATTGATTTAGCAAAACAAAAGAACCTGGATTTAATTCAAGTTACTGAAAAGGTTGAACCACCGGTTTGCAGAATTGCTAATTACGGAAAATATCTTTATCAACAACAAAAGAAAGAAAAGAAAATTACCAAGCCAAGAGGAGGAGAATTAAAAGAAATAAGATTAACTTTTAATATTTCACCTCACGACATGGAGACCAGAGCAAATCAGGCAAAGAAATTTTTAGACGAAGGAGATAAGGTAAAAATAAACATGTCGTTGCGAGGCAGAGAAAAGGCAATGGGCCAGTTCGCAACAGATAAGGTAAAATTATTCTTAGAAAATTTAAATTCATTAATACCAATTAAAACTGAGAGGGAATTAAAGCGTGAGCCAAGAGGTTTCACAATGATTGTCTCCAAAAAATAATATGAATAAGACAAAGAAGGCATTAGTTAAAAGATTTAAAATCACCAAAAATGGTAAAATTTTAAGAAGAGTAGTTGGCCAAAACCACTACAGATCGAAAAAAACAGGAGAACAAAAAAGAAAAGGAAGAAAATGGGTTCCCCTTTCCAAAGTAGAAGCACAACATTTAAAAAAATATTTAACTAAGTAGAAAATTAAAGTTTTAACAAAATTATGTCAAGAATAAAAAGAGCCGTAGGAGCCAGAAAGCACAGAAAGCATTTAATGAAGCATGCCAAAGGTTTTTCATTCGGCAGAAAATCAAAATTTAAATTAGCAAAGGATGCATTAAGACACGCTTGGACGTATGCATATAGAGATAGAAAAGTTAAGAAAAGAACTTTTAGGGGTTTATGGAATTTGCAAATTAATGCGTTGGCCAGAGCAAACGGCATTACTTACAGTAGGTTCATTAACGGATTAAAGTTAAAGAACATAGAACTAGATAGAAAAGTTTTATCTGAATTAGCAAATGAACACCCAGAAGTATTTATAAAAATTGTAGAAGAAGTTAGAGGAGAAGCTAAAGCAGTTTAATAAATTCCGGCCCCCTGGCCGGTTTTTTGTTACAAAATTAACATAAAAAAAGGCCGCTCTCCAGACTGGATTGCGGCTATGAGTGTTTGACCTTATTCCGATGGTGGCGGAACAGGATAATTTCCGTCAAAACATGCTAAACAAAGATCTTTTTTTTCGATTCCTGAAGCTTCTATCATGCCATTAAGTGACAGATATCCTAGGGATTTTGCTCCAATCTGCTCCCTAATTTGCTCGAGAGAAAAATTAGCAGCAACTAATTCATTTTTCGTAGACATATCAATAGCATAGTAGCATGGATTATAAATAGGAGAAGAACCAACCCTCACATGCACTTCTGTTGCCCCAGCTTCGTAGCACATCGCGACTGTTTCCGGGCAAACATTATTCCGTACAATTGAGTCTTCAAGAATGCAAACCCTCTTCCCCCAAAGAATTTCTGAACAAGGATGCAATTTAATTCGTTGAGCTTTTCGTCTATTAGTGCCCCGCGGTAGCATGAATGTTCTTACTCCAAAGCGGTTTTTGAATAAAGCTTGTCTAAATGGAATTCCTAATGCAGAAGCATAAGCCTCAGCAAAAATGTCTCCACCGACAGGAGCAGATATTATTAAGTCTGCATTAACGGGAGATTCTCTTGCAAGGATTATTCCCGCTTTATTCCTATAATAATAAGCGCTCCTACCTTGGCACAACCTGCTATCTGGGCGCGCGAAATAAACAAATTCAAAAATGCAGAATTTACTATCTGATTCTTCTGTCCAGTTAACATATTTTTCAATGCCCTTAGTACCGATAACAACGATTTCTCCTGGAAAGACATCTCTAACAAATTTTGCACCAACTGGATAGAAAGCACAACTTTCAGATGATAAAATATAGTCCTCCTCATTACGCCCTATGCAAAGCGGACGAATTCCATGACTATCACGAACGCCTATTATTTTTCCATCATAAAGAAAGATTATTGAAAAGGCTCCCTTAAGTTGAGGCAAAACTTCTCGAAGTGCTTCAATAAAATCAGTTTGTTCTGAAGTAGCAACAGCTGCCAAAATTACTTCTGTATCAGAAGACTTTAACTGAAATCTCCATCCAGCCCTTTGGCATTTTTTCTTTAGCAAGGAGTAATCATAAATATTGCCGTTATATGTTAGTCCAAAAGGCTTGCCATGAAAACGAGCCGTCATGGGCTGAATATTTTTTGGTTGCCATTTTTGGCCACCCTTACCTACCGTTGAATAAAGCGCATGGACAATCCCAGTATCACCTTTAAGTTTTTTGGCAAGTGTTTTGGCCACCTTTTCAGTGACTCCCTCGCTAAACCTTCCTTCTTGCTGGTGTAATGATTGCTTGCCCATATTCGAGGTTAACACGCCCCAGGCCTGCTCTCCTCTATGGCAAATATCATTACCACAAGTCATTAAATTTGAAAAAGCTTGTCTATTTTTTCTATGACAATTACCACAAGATATTCCTAATATACCGCACATAATTTTGGTTCTATGGGTTTAGTTTGGTTGGATAAAAAAATTTCAATGATCTGGTGCCAACACCAATGTTGACGACTTCTTGTTAACACACATATTACAATAAGTAAATAAAAAGGCGCTGAGCGCCAATTATACATATTTACTTATTTTTCCGTTTTAGCTATAAATTCACTTGCTTCTTTCAATAACTTTTTAGAATTTTTAAATGTCGTTTTTTCAATGGCCTCATTTATGGGCAACCACACAAAACCTTTGTGCTCGTGGGAAATTTTAACTTCTTTAATCTTTGTTTCGGCAATAAAAAAAGTAACTAACTTAAATATCCATGGTACTTTGCCTATTTTCTTGTCTGCATCAGAAACTCGATCTTTATATTGTCTAAAAAAATACTTTATGTATTTTTTGAATCCCGGTAATATTCTTATGTCATTTATCCCTGTTTCTTCGATTACTTCTCGTTTTAAAGTTTCCTCCTCTGTCTCCTTCCCCTCTATGTGCCCCTTAGGGAATTCCCAATGACCCGAAGGGTAATGCAAAAGCAGATAATAAATATTACCATTTTCTTTTCTATAAATTATAGCTCCTGCTGATTTTTCTCGTGGCATGATATTATATTATATCACTATTATAAGAATTTTAAATAAAAAAAATCCCGCAATGCGGGATTTTTATTATTTTATTGACCAGACATTTCTTTTGGTAATTGTGAAATATCTCCTATTCCGAGTGTTGATCTACAAGCTGTTGTTGCTGTCTTATATTGCGCCCAGGCAGCATTTTTAGCCGTCTTCCATGTTGCTGTAACACTTTTTCTTGCTACGTTGAAGTTTTCCCAAGCTCTTTTAACTGCAACTTTAATAGCCTGCACATCTGACAGGGCATATGCAGCTGTCAAAGCTGCTGACCTAGCCTCATAAGCAACTTTCATTGAGTTAGCTTCTACATTTAACGCTGTCATGAGCGCTGTTTCCCTTGCACTTGCTGCAGCCCCGATACAGGCAATTTTTGCTACCACGTTATCTTTAACAGTAGATGAACACTTTGCAGATTTAGATTTACCGTTAGATGAAGCAATTACAGTTACCTCTTTCTTTCCTAATTTGGTTGTAAGAGGATATGTTGCTGTTACAGTATTAAGAGTTAAATTGCCTGAAAGATCTGACCCACTCCAACTATAAGTGACTGTTTCATTTCCACCAGTGGAAACAGCAGTATAGGTAACAGACTCTCCTGGAAATACAGATGCTACTGATGCTGTACAAGTAACACTAATTGGCGTTACTACAACTGCATCAACTGCCCTAGCCTGATCAACAACAAATAATGATACTACTAATAACACTGAAGCGAATAAAATTAATTTAATTTTCATATGAATATATGTTTAATATTATTGTTTATTTAATAATACTCTTATTAAAAACCTCCGTCAATTTTAATTAAAATATTTTATCAACTCCTCAATAGGTAGAGTATTAAC
>Ga0247841_10002365_pt1 | contig 38088 bp, 8 predicted proteins | sample LaCruzMarch2015__2_FD_192410 | JGI IMG/M metagenome (GOLD analysis project Ga0247841, IMG submission 192410) | Freshwater microbial communities from meromictic Lake La Cruz, Castile-La Mancha, Spain - LaCruzMarch2015_18m | ecosystem: Environmental > Aquatic > Freshwater > Lake | place: Spain... | reverse complement strand
AAAAATGCTTTACGAAGGAAGCAGATTAGGCGGAAATAAATTAAGTTCAGACTTAACTGAAATTAATGATGTCTGGAAGGTTGGAGTTGTTCCTTATGATTATTTATCAGCAGGAGGTGAATTTAATTCAAGCAATGTTACGATACTTGAAGGAGAAGAACAATTAGAATGTGGAACAATAAGCTCTCTTGGAACTTATAATTTGACTAAAAATTTAACTGCAACAGGAACATGTTTCAACATTACTGCAGATAATGTTGTTATTGAAGGAAATGGATATACGATAATTGGAAATATCAATGCTTCTAACTCAACAGGAAGAGCATGGACTGGTTTGAATTTATCTGATGTTATAATTAATGGTAGTGTAATAGCGATTGGCGCAGAAAATACTGGGGCAGAAGGTTTCATGGGAGGAGCAATAACTGCTACTAATTCTAACATAACTGCAATAATAACTACGGGAGGTTCGGATATGGGCGGATATGGCACAGCAGGACAAGCAGGTTCAGTAACTGTCATTAATTCATCTGTAATAACAATAACTGCAACTGGAGGGATAGGTCCTGCAGGAGGAGCAGGTGCAGGAGGAGCAGTAAGCATACTTAATTCAAATATAACAAAAATAAATGCTACGGGGGGGTCAGGAAATGGACTTGGAGGGTTGGGCGGAACAGTAACAATTACAGATTCAACTATAAAAACAATAGTCGCTATGGGTGGAAATGATGCAGGGGACTGGGCAACAGCAGGACAGGGCGGAACAGTAACAATCACTAATTCTGATATAACAAACTTAACTGCATCAGGAGGAGCCGGAGCTCATAATGGAGGGATAGGAGGGCCAGTAACAGTTATCAATTCTAAGATTATCATAATAAAAACGATAGGCGGAGACGGAGGTCCGACAAATTTTGGTGATGGGGCAACAGGAGGAACAATAACCATAACTAACTCAAACATAACAGACTTAACTGCGTCAGGAGGAGCAACAGGAGGTAATGGCGGAGGAGATGGTGGCCCAGTAACACTAACAAATTCAACTGTAAGTATTATCACTTCTGTGGGCGGAACTGGGACAGCAGGCAATACAGGAGGAGACGGAGGAAAAGTAACAATAACAAACTCTACCATCTCTTCAACAATAACCACGACAGGAGCGAATGGTTACTTTGGCGGAGGAAAAGGCGGAGCAGTAAATATCACCAACTCTAATGCAACATCAATAAATGCAATAGGTGGAAATGGCGGAACAGCAGGGTCTGGTGGAGATGTAATATTGATAGGTTCTAATATAACAACAATAACTGCCAATGGAGGTTCAGGGGATGTGGCTGGAGGAGCAGGAGGAGCTGTAACTATTACTAATTCAACTTTAATATCAATAGACACAATAGGCGGAGCAACAGGCGGAGATTCACCAGCAGGAACTGGTGGAAAAGTAATTGTCTTTAATTCAAATATAACAACAGTAACGACAAATGGTGGAAGAACAGATTGTACTACTGGAGGAACATGTGTTCCTGTTAATGCTGGAAATGTAACTCTTATTGATTCTATCATTATTAATTCTACTTCTTTCAATTTAGTTGGAGGAGAGTGTATCGTATATTCTGGAGAATGTTCATCTTTACAAGGAACAAACGGAACTCTTAAACTTAATCAGTCATCTTTGAAAAATAATTTTGGAGATATAAAGTTTAGTTATGTAAGCACGACACGAACAATATTTTCTTCAATATTATCTGTGGGGAATAATTCAGCTTATGTTGATTCTTTGAATTATATTGATTATAATATCTCTGCAAATGTAACTTTATTGAATCTTCCAACATTTTCAAAACCAGAGATCAAAAAAGATGATGTAAAATGTACAGACTGTTACAACTTTACATCTTTAAATGCAGGAAATGTTACATTTAATGTAACTTCTTGGAGCAATTATAGTATTGGAGAAGAAGAAATAATAAACATACCTCCAAACATAACTTCAGTGGAATTGACAACAACAAATCCTCTGACAAATGATACTAACCAGAATCTTACAATTTCAAGCATTTCTGCAAGTGACACAGAAGGAGACAATATCACTTTTGCTTACAATTGGTATAAAGAAGAAAACAGTAGCTCGTTGACTGGAGCTGAAAATCTAATGGCTTACTACAAGCTGGATGAAAATACCGATGATGTTCTAGTATCAGATTCTTCTGGCAATGGCTATAACGGGGTCGCATCGGAGAATACTCAGAACATCCATGTTCCAGGTAAGATTGACGGCGCATTCAACGTCACTTATGATTACCCCCAGGCTGTTACTGCAAACGGGTCTTGGTCACAGATAAGCTCAGAAGGAACAATCTCTGAATGGTTTTATCTGAACGATATTGATCAGCATTTTATGTTTTTCCACGCGCCAAATGTATATTGCTATAGACTGGGCATTTCTCAACATGTTTTTGTAATTAATAGCCGCTTAATTGAGTCATTCGATCCAACAGCTTCAACCTGGCACCATCTAGTAGTTTCATGGTCTGATTCAGGAGCAAATACTACTGTTTACATCGATGGGAACGTCTCGTATTCGGGTTCTTCAGCCATGGGCTCGATAGGGGATGGAGATTTTATACTTGGTGGGCAGGGTCTTGGAGGTAATTCTGGCGCTTGGGACGATGTTCGCGTATATAACCGCTCGCTTTCAGCAGAGGAAGTAAATGCAATATATGATGGAGAATCCTTGGAGCATGTTCCAGTGAAGGAAGCAACCTCACTTATTACAAATGGGCTTGTTGCATATTATCCTTTGAATAACGATACGCTGGATTATTTCGGAGGAAATGACGGAATAAATATTAGTACACCTGTAAATAATGCTACTAATGGCAAGATAGGAAATGGATATGGCTTTGATGGTGTAGATGATTATATCAGAAGTACTAATCTTAATGGTGTTCCAATAGGCAATCAACCAAGAACTATAAGCGCATGGATTAATTATTATAAGGGTAAAGATGCTGGTTGGCAGACAGACAACATAATCTCTTGGGGATCACACGGAACCATGAGTCATACCCTCTCTAATGTCTTTATTATTAATTCTAATCTTGCATTTGCAGGAAATTATGCGGATTGTATAGGCACTAAGAATATCTCTGAAAAAGAGTTCCATCATATTTCTGTAACTTTCGATTCAAGTACTCTTAGTTTATATGTGGACGGAGTTTTTGATACGAGTTGCAGTTTCTCTTTAGACACATCAGATTCTTCATATCTAACAATAGGGGTACTCAATTGGGGTACTTCTGGATTTTGGAACGGCTCCATAGATGAAGTCCAAATCTATAATCGTTCTCTTTCCGCAGACGAAATCAAGCAGCTTTACGAAGGCTCTCGCCTTGGCGGAAATGTTCTTGATGCTAATCTAACTGAACCGAATGATGTCTGGAAAGTTGGAGTTGTTCCTTATGATTATTTATCAGCAGGAGGTGAATTTAATTCAAGCAATGTTACGATCCTTGAAGCAGAAGAACAGTTAGAATGCGGAACATTAAGTTCTCCTGGAGTTTATACTTTAACTAAAAATCTAACTGCTAGTGGAACTTGCTTCAATATTACTGCAGATAATGTTACGATCCTTGAAGCAGAAGAACAGTTAGAATGCGGAACATTAAGTTCTCCTGGAGTTTATACTTTAACTAAAAATCTAACTGCTAGTGGAACTTGCTTCAATATTACTGCAGATAATGTTGTTATTGATTGCAAAGGATTTAGCATTACTGGAAATGGAACAGGCTATGGAATAAATGCTTCAAGAGCAAATGATAATGCTTATACAAACCTGACTATGCAAAATTGTACGATAAGCAATTTCACAGCAGATGTTTACGCACAAGGGGCATCTGGAAAGATTGGAGGAAATGTGACAATCTTTAATTCCGCTATTGATTCAGTAACTGTTGCTGGAGGAAATTGTACTAACTGCAATGGTGGTAATGGCGGAATGGTAATGTTAACAAACTCAATTGCTACAATCGTCAATGCATATGGTGGAACAGCTACAACTGGAGGTTCTCCAGGAGTTCATGGAGGTAATGGTGGATCTGTAACAACATCCAATTCGAATGTAACTACTATAAGTACTATAGGTGGAGAAGGTGGATTCTTTGGATTTTCTGGGTGGCTAGGTGGAGCTGGTGGACCTGTAATAATATCAAATTCATCAAATGTATATTCAATTAATGCAACATGTGGAGCAGATGGTGCTCCTACAGCTGATACTATAACAGGAGGAACAATAACAATAACAAATTCTAATGTAACAACCATAATTTCTATGGGTAGTGGAAGTGTAGGTGCTGGAAGAGGAGGAGGTTTAGCAACAATTACCAATTCTACTATCTCATCTATAACAACTAGTGGTGGTACTGCTACTTGCAGTGGTAGTTGTGTCGCAGGAAAAGGTGGAAATCAAACAATTATAAACTCTAATATTTTATCTGCAATAAATGCCAATGGTGGAAATGAGGTTGGTTTATTAACCACTGGTGGCGCAGGAGCTAATGTCTCTTTGATTAATTCAAATATTAGCTTATCTGCTACAATAAATATTGCTGGGGGAACTGGCGGATCAGGAAACGGCACAGCAGGAACCCTAAAACTAAATCAATCTGGATTCTATAATACAAACGGAACAATAAAATTCAGCTATGTCTTAACAAATAAAACAACTATCAGTTCAATATTATCTGTTGGAAACAATTCTGCTTATGTAAATTCAACAAATTATGATGATTATAATGTCTCTGCGAATATAACATTAGACTTAACAGGATGGAATTTCACAGATCCAACAATATTAAAAGATGATGTTCCTTGTCCTGCTGATCAATGCCATAATTTTACTGCTTTGAATGCTTCAATTGTAATATTTAATGTAACTTCTTGGTCTAATTATAGTATTGGTGAAGGTCCATTAGAATGCGGAACATTAAGTTCGCCTGGAACTTATATATTAAGTAAAAATCTAACTGCAGCTGGAACTTGCTTTAATATTACTGCTGATAATGTTGTGATAAACGGAAATGGGTTTACGATAACTGGAGATATAGATGGTCAAAATCTTACTTATGGCGGTAATGGTCATTTGTTTAATATAACTGACTGTAATATTAATGGCAATATCCTATCTATGGGCTATGAAAATATTGCTGGTTTTCAGGCTGGAAATGGAGGTTTTGTAACTGTAATTAATTCGAATGTATCTTTGATAAATACGACGGGCGGTAGCTCTAGTGGCGGCCTTGCAGGGTTTGGAGGGGATATAACTCTACTAAATTCAAATGTAAACTCTTCAATAATTGCTTCAGCTTCCCAAACTTCAGCTCCTCTTGCAGGCAATGGTGGAGATATAATTATTTCCGGTTCCAATGTTCAGTCTATAATTTCCCGTGGAGGACCTTCTTCTTTTGGACCAAATGGCAATGGTGGAGATATAATTATGAATGATTCACAGGTTTTAGATGGAAGTATAATTGATTTAAGCAAGGGCTTTGGTTCAGATGGAACATTAACTTTAATTCAATCTGGTTTTTATAATTCAAATGGGAGTATTAGATTCAGCTATGTTTCGACAAAAAATACAACAATAAGCTCAATATTGTCTGTTTCAAATAATTCTGCTTATGTAAATTCAACAAATTATGATGATTATAATGTCTCTGCAAATGTAACTTTATTGAATCTTCCAACATTTTCAAAACCAGAGATCAAAAAAGATGATGTAAAATGTACAGACTGTTACAACTTTACTTCTTTAAATGCAGGAAATGTTACATTTAATGTAACCAGTTGGAGCAATTATAGTATTGGAGAAGGAGATTTAGAATGTGGAACATTGAACCAAACAAATACAGTTTATACTTTACAAAATAATATAACAACTAATGAAACTTGTTTTAATATAACTGCAGATAATATAACTATTGATGGAATGGGCTATACTATCAACTCAAGTAGCGGTAATGGGGTTTATGCAAATGGGGTTAGAGACATAACAATAAGGAATTTAACAATAATCAAATTAAATTCTGCAGGAAATTATGGTATTTCTTTTGAGAACACATCTAATTCTTTAATAGATAATGTAACCACTATAGATTGTTATTATGGATTTCACATGTATACTAATAGCAATAATAATACAATTATTAATAGTAAATCTACTGGTGGAAACAGATGCTTATATATAAGATTAGGATCAAACAGTAATTATGCTTCAAATAATAATTTTTCATGCAATTTTTATAGCGTATACATATTTAGTTCTAATTACAGCAGCATAATATCTAATTACTTTTCGTCAGATACAGGTATACAGATTTTTTCTTATTCAAACTATAACAATATATTTGGTAATACAATTAATTCAAATAAAGGAATCAATCTTTTTACAGGTCCACCAGGCCCAACAAATAACATAATATTGAATAACATAATATATGATGGTTCTGGCGATGAAATAATAGATTCTTCTGGTGGTCCAAACTATCTAATATACAACAATTCGTTTGGTGAAATCAAGTGGACAGACAATAATTTCTTGCAAAATATGGATCTTCAGGGAGCTTTAACTTTCCCAGGTAATATAACAATTGGAAACAATTCTGCTTATTTCAATCCTTCTGCGTTTACTGGGCTGATTAATTCATCTGCGAATGTAACTCTTTATGGAATAGGCAACAGAGGATATTTAAATCCAACAATCTTGAAGGATGGAGTTGCATGCGGAAGTGCTTGTACGAATCTGACTCCTTTAAGCAATTATGCTTCTATGATCAAATTTAACGTTGCATCTTGGAGCAATTATAGTATTGGAGAAGGAGATTTAGAATGTGGAACAATAAGCTCTCCTGGAACTTATACTTTGACAAAAAATCTAACTAATAGTTCAGACTGCTTATATATTGATTCTAATGATGTAATCTTAGATGGAAATGGGTACTCAATAAATTGTACAGGGTCTTTCATAAGCGGCATCAGGACAACGAGCGGAAAAACAAATGTCACTATAAAAAATTTCAAGAATATAAGCAACTGCTATTATGGAATCTATCTATATGGGTCCTCTAATGATAATATATTTAACAATACAATCTCAAATAGTAATATAGGTCTTCACCTAGATGTTACATCTTCAAATAATAGGCTATCTAACAATACTATAGTCTGGAGTACGTATGGTATATATATCCAGATGAGTTCATCAAATAATCTTATCAATAACAACACAATCACAAATAATAATTATGGTATAACAACGGCGTATATGTCTGGAACAAATACTTTCTTAAACAATAATATATACTCTAGCGGGATTAGAGAAATAAATTCTATAATGGCAGCTATGCCACCTAATGATGAGAACTATCTAGTATATAACAACAGCTTTGGTGAAATAAGATGGACAAACAATGCTGATCCAACAGGATTCTTAAGGAATATGACTACAAAAGGAGCACTGACGTTCCCTGGAAATATAACTATCGGAAATAATTCTGCTTATCTTAATACTGCTGGATTTATTGGAAGCATCAATTCAAGCGCAAGAATAAATTTATATAATATCGGCAACAGAGGATTTGCCAGACCAACAATATTGAAAGATGGAGTTCCGTGCGGTTCAGCTTGCTATAATTTTACACCTTTGAATGCTTCGACAGTTATATTTAATGTTACATCTTGGTCTAATTATAGCATTGGTAATAATACTGCACCAAATATAACTGCTATAATATTGAATACTACAAATCCTTTGACGAATGATACTAATCAGAATCTAACTGCTTATATTATCAATGCAACAGATGCAGATAATGATAATATAACATTTGCATATAATTGGTATAAGAATGGAACTTTGAATGCAACTACTTTGATTACAAATGGACTTGTTTCTTACTGGAGCTTGAATAATGATACTTATGATTACTTTGGAAGTAATGATGCAATAAACAATGGCGCTATTTTGAACACTTCAACAGGCAAAGTTGGAGGCAATTATAATTTTGATGGAATAAATGACAATATTTCAAGTACAAATAATATAGGAATAACTGGAGGAGCAAATAGAACTCTTGCTGCATGGATAAAAATTAACAAACTTCCCGCTGCAAGCAGGATTATGGGCATAGCTGACTGGGGTGAAGGTTCTTCTGGTCCAAGAAACTTTGGAATGCTAATAAATGGATATCAAAGCAATAAGCTAGACTGCTGGTACTGTGATCCTACTGCAACTAATGCTAGCTCAACTATACTCCAGATAGGAACATGGTATTTTGTTGCAGCCACCTATGATGGAGTTCGTGTAAGAACTTATGTAAATGGAAATCAAGATGGTTCAACTACTTCTTCCAACTATAATGTAAATACTCTTGACGGAGCTTTATGGCTTGGAGGATTAGGCGTAGCTCCTGGTCCTGATAGAGATTATTTCAATGGTTCAATTGATGAAGTACAAATTTTCAACAGAACTCTTAATGACTCAGAAATAAAGATGATTTATGAAGGAAGCAGACTTGGCGGAAATATCCTTTCTGAGAACCTAACAAAAGCAGGAGATGTCTGGAAAGTGGGAGTCAAACCTGCAGATTATCTTGCATTTGGAAATGAAGTTAATTCAAGTAATATAACAATTTTGAATACAGTTCCAAATATTACTTCTGTAATATTGAACACAACAAATCCTTTGACTAATGATACAAATCAGAATTTGACTGCTTATGTTGTGAATGCGACTGATGCAGATAATGATAATATAACATTTGCTTATAATTGGTATAAAAATAATAATTTGAATTCTACTACTCTTATCCAAAATGGGCTTGTTGCATATTATCCTTTAAATAATGATACGCTGGATTATTTTGGAAATAATAATGGCGCGAATGTCAGCACTCCAATTAATAATGCTACTAACGGAAAAATTGGAAATGGATATTATTTTGATGGGAGCAATGACTATATCGAGATTCCAGATAACTCCACATTACAATTTACAAATAATATGTCTATTTCAGTTTGGGTTAATCAAGCTAGCGGTTCTGGTACTACTCAAGATTGGGTATTAGGCAAATGGGATGAGACTTCAAATAAAAGAGGGTATCACATATCAATGTACCAAGGACTACTTGCTTGCTGGGCTGGTTCTGGCAGCGGCGGACAAAATGTTAATATCCCAACCCCTGTATCGTTTAATACGTGGCATCATGTAACTTGTGTTTATAATGCTGGAAATATGAGCCTTTATCTAGATGGTGTACTAAATCAATCGGGTCTTTTAACAATAACTTCGCTAAATGCTGCATCCGGAGTAAATGTAAGAATCGGTGGCGGAGGAAACTATCAGTATGGCGGAGGAACAAATAGGTACTTTAAAGGGGATATAGACGAAATTCAATTATTCAATCGTTCATTATCTAGCTTAGAAGTCAAGCAGCTTTACGATGGATCAAGACTTGGTGGAAATGTTCTTGATGCAAACATGACTTCAGCAAATGATACCTGGAAAGTTGGAGTTAAACCTGCAGATTATTTAGCATGGGGGAATGAAGTCAATTCTAGCAACTTAACGATATTGGGAAGACCTGGATTTGAGATTTGCGGAACATTGGATCAGGCAAATACAGTTTATATTTTAGAGAATAACATTGGTTCTGTTGGAGATCCTATTATTGGAACCTGCTTTACAATTGCTGCAGATAATGTAACTTTGGACGGAAATGGAAAAACTATAACTGGAGGAGAAATAGGAATAGAGGACGGTGTCTATGCCGAAAGCAGAAAAAATATAACTATAAAGAACTTGAATATTGTTGATTTCTGGAATGGAATTAGCATGAAGTATACAAATGATTCTTTGATATTAAATAATACTGCTGTTTCAAATGGAATGGAAGGAGTAAGGCTTTTATCATGCTCAAATAATCAAATAATAAATAATACTTTTATTTCACAAAGCAGCGGAGTATGGGTAATTGACTCTAGCTTAAATAATTTGATTGAAGGAAATAATGCCACTTCTAATAACTTCGGTGTATGGTTTTATCCTAACTATGAAAGCGGTTCTCCTTCAGGTAATATTCTTTTGAACAACATTCTTTATAGCAATAGCGGTGGAAATATAAAAGACGAAACAACAGGTGGATCTACTAATTATCTTGTTTACAACAACCCATTCGGAGAGATTAGTTGGACAAATCAAAGTTTCTTATCAAATATGAATGTTGCTGGAGCATTAACTTTCCCAGGCAACATCAAAATAGGAGAAGGTTATGCATTTGTAAATGCATCTGCATTTACATCTGGAATGATCAATTCATCTGCAAATATTACTCTTAATAATCTTATATATAACGGAAGTTATCCTTTGATATTAAGAAAGATATTAAGAGATAATGTTGAATGTCAAGATGGATGCTCTAATATAACTGCAATGAGCAACCAAAATATAACATTTACTGTTCCACACTGGTAAGATTTTTATATAACAATGATAATAAGGTGATAGAAATGAAAAAAGAGATAAAAAATAGCATAATAAGTACACTATATATAGTGTGTATCCTATTATTCGCTTTATCTGTCTCTGCTGCTAATTATTCTATAGGTAAATATGTGCGTGATTCTAGCAATGTAACCTTAAATTCTGGATGGAACATGATCTCTATAACTTTAGAAAATAATGATGACAGCGGAAATAAAAGCATAGCCTTAACTCAAGGATGGAATCTGATAGGTTATTCTTCTGAAAATGGAAGTTCACAGCAAGATCTTGTTTTTGTAAATTCAAGCGGAATCTCAAAAGCATGGAGTGTTGCAGTTGCAGAAGGGGATGTTAACCAACAATTAGCTTCTTATGTGAATGATGGAACAACTAAAAAATATAGATATATTCCTTTACAAGAGAGCAATTTAAGCCTTCACAGAGGATATTGGGTTTATGCTCAAAAAGCAGGCAATCTAACAGTCCAAAATGTTGGCGGAAGCTTACAAAATGAATCTTATATTGTATCTGACCTGATGTTTTCAAATGGAACAACTGAATTAAACATCACTAATGCTCAAACTGCGGGCTGGATCGATGTTTCTATAAATTACTGGAATACTGGATTAAATCAATGGTCTTTAAGCAGTTTAATCTATCCATGGCAGGGTTATCTGATAAGAGCATTCCAGGATAATATCAAGTTGATGAGACAGAACTAAATCTTTTTTCTATATTTTTATTATTTTTGGTTATATTAATACATTTTTTTCTATTTAAAACTAAACTTCTGTCACTTCGTTCCTAACTTTTGGTTTTGCATAGCTTAACCAAAAGCTTTATAAATAAAGGTAGTATTATAGTAGTATTACTTATGCCGACTGAAAAGAACATGGTCCATGTTTATCTGGACGATGTAGAAAAGAAAAAAGTAGAGAAATTAGCAAAAAGACTAGGCATTTCTGTGTCATCTTATATCAAAGTCAAACTGTTTTCAGAGGGAAAACTATGAGCCAAGAAAAACATTTTAAAAAATATGTTCTTGAAGTTTTTATGATCTTAGCTCTAGGCAGTTTAGTACTCTTTATGAAAGGAGGTATAACCGGTTTTAGTGTATATTCTGATCCAATCGGCATAACTGTCTCTGAAGATATGAACTATACCTGGAATCCTTCTTCACAAGGAAATCTGAATTCTTTAGCTTTGACAGGATCTTTTTTAGGAGATTCTTTTTCAGCCTATCTTTTTGATAAGCTTGTTTATGGATATGGTTTAGAATCAAATATTCCTGCTTCTACTATTTCATCTGGTTCAGGAGAGATTAGTTTAGATTTCAGATATGGAAATACTCCTGGATATGATAATAATAATGACGGAATAACCTCTTTAGATAATGTTATTGACTTTAATGTTGAAGCAATATTTGATTTTGATGCTTATGAAGATAAAGTATGCACAAAATATACAGTTGAAAATATTGATGATAATAGTGAAGAATATCTATGCTTTGGAAGTTCTGATTGCTGCTCATTTTTGAATCTAGAATCATCAGGTTTATGGAATGATATCCTTTATTTAAACAAAGGAAAATATAATGCTGGTTCTGAAAATAAAGTTAGAGCTCAACTTATCTATTATGATGTTAATTTTACTGAATTTAAAACAGATATATTCAATTCTGATATCTTAGAATTAGATGCTAATTTTGCTGATGCTATTGATTTTACAGATGCTTGTGTTGCTACCTGTTCATTAACTGGATATAATTCAAGCTCTTATAATCTAAGATTTGTTGTTGATGGTAATCTGAATGTTGATAGGATTGATTATGAAGTTGGAGAAAATGTTAATGATACAAACATAGTTGTTTTGAATGAAAGCGGATTTGAAATACAAGGAGGAATGTGTTATGTTTTTGGATGCGAAGGCTTCAGCCCTAGGAATATTGAACCTGATTTTGGTACAGATGCTTCTACTTATTGTTGGTGGGCTACACCTGGTTGGGCGAGCTATGATGTCTGCCAGCAGGGTTATGACTGGAATTTTAAAGGCCCAGAACCTTATTCATGCAGTCGATGCACTTCTGATGGTTCTTATTGTCAGCAGATTGATGAAACAATCGGTTGGACCCCCATATGCTATTTATGTGATTGCAGAATGTACTTAAGTGGATTAGGTCCTAGCAACTGTGGAAATGAGATATGCGATTCTGGAGAAAATAATCTTTATTGTCCTTCTGATTGTGCTCCTATGTGCGGGAATGGATTTCTTGAATTTGGAGAGCTATGCGACGATGGAAATTCAAATAATGAAGATTATTGCAAAAATGATTGCACTAACAATATTTGCGGCGATGCAGTTATCTACTCTGGCGTAGAACAATGCGATGACGGAAACCTTGATGATAATGATGCCTGCAAAAATGATTGCACTAACAATATTTGCGGCGATGCAGTTATCTACTCTGGCGTAGAACAATGCGATGACGGAAATACAGACATATGCGATTCTTGCTTGAATAATTGCACACCCTATTCAATCGGCTGTGGAAATCTATGTGTTGACACTGGAGAAGGCGAAACTTGCGATGACGGAAATTTTGTTGATGGGGACAGGTGCTCTTCAACTTGTATTCTTGAGCCTTTATTTGCTGGCGGGGATGGAACAATAGGAAATCCTTATCAGATTGCAACTTGGACTCACCTTAACAATACAAAACTTAATTTATCTGCTTCTTATATATTAATAGAAAATTTATCTTCTTCGAGCCTGCTTTATACTGGTTGGGGAAGCAATTGGATACCTATTGGAAATGAAACTGTTGGTGGAGAGTTTAATGGAAGTTTTAATGGAAATTATAATACTATCTCTAACTTAACAATAAATAGACCTTCTGCAAGTTATCTTGGTTTGTTTGGGTATTCTAGGGGAAATATTTCCAATGTAGGAATACTTAATGCTAACATAACTGGTTCTTCCAATGTTGGCATACTTGTCGGACAACAAGAGGGTGGGGCAATATCTAATTCTTATTCCTCTGGAAGAGTAAGCGCTAGCTATTATGTTGGTGGGCTTGTTGGCTTGAGTAATGGTGTAATTTCTGGCTCATACTCACTCGTGAGCTTAAGTGGTACATCTAATATAGGGGGTTTAGTTGGACGAACTACAGGAAACGTTTCTAATTGTTATTCGCGAAGTAATATCGCTTCTGCATCTTCTTCACTTGGGGGTTTGATTGGAGCTCAAATGAGCGGAGCAATTTCCAATTCTTATGCTGCTGGAAGATTGGCTTCTGCTTCTTATTCTGGCGGACTTATTGGGTGGTATTCGGCAGGAACTACTGCTAATTCTTATTGGGACAGCCAGGTAACTGGATATGGCCAAGGAAGCCAAGGCGGAACTGCGAAAACTACTGCAGAGATGAGAACTCAATCAACATATTCTGGATGGGATTTTACTAATACTTGGGCAATAGACTCTGTTAAAAATGGCGGCTATCCTTATTTGATATGGCAGAGCGAAGTTATTACCTGCGGAAATAATATAACAGAATTTAGTGAAACTTGCGATGATGGAAATACTGTTAGTGGAGATGGCTGCTCATCGACCTGTTTATCCGAGCTAATTTATTCATGCCAAACCCTAGACCGAGCTAATACTAAATATTTCTTAATGCAAAATATTTCATCTTCGGGAAATTGCTTAATAGTAACCGCCGATGGCATAACCATTGAGGGGAATGGGCATACACTCTCGGGCAATATAACTGGTAGCGGTTCTACTTCTTCTGTTTCAGAATATAGCGCTCATGGGGTAACTTTGGTTAATGTTAATGTAATCGGAAACGTTTACTCTATTGGTGCAAATTTGCAAAACGATGAGGATCATGCAGCCGGAGCAGGCGGTTCTATAACTTTGACTAACTCTACAGTATATAAAATAGAATCTATAGGCGGCAATCATGCATGCTATCCTGGCGACTCTTACAAGTATTCTTGTAATGGAGGAAATGGCGGTGCAATAACACTTACTAACTCTTCTGCTATTAATGTCACCTCTAATGGCGGTTATTCTTATTGGAGAGCTGCTGGTTCTGGCGGCGCAATTACCCTTACGGACTCTAGAGCCGAAGGCATATACTCTTCGGGCGGAAGCGGCCAATTTCCAACGTCTATTGGAACTGCGTCTAGTGTAAATTTGCTGCGTTCTAATGCTAGCAAAATAATCCTTCAAGGTGGAAATGGCAATAATCGACGTTCTGGAGGAACCGGCCAGGTTTCATTGATGGATTCAAACATTAACACTATTGTTTCTCAGGGGGGCAGTGGATCTTCCTACGGAGTTATATCTATCGGAGCAATAACTTTAACTCGTTCTAATGTAAGCAGTAGCATTTATGCTCAGGCAGGACATACTGCGAGCACAGAATCTGGTAGTGCGGCTACTATAACTTTTAATGATGTTCATCACATCGCTGCAAATATTTCTTCAATAGGCGCATATGGGAGTAATTATGGCGGAAACGGAGGAAATCTAATATTTAATAACGCCACCCTATCTTTATCTAGCTCCTTAAATCTCGCAGGAGGTTTGGCTTCTGTAACTAATGGTACAAACGGATCGATTTACTTTACAAATTCAGGGTTTTATGATTCTTATGGGGAGGTACTGTTTAATTCGGCTTCCAGTCCAGTTATGAACTTTAACCTTGTTTGTCACATAGCGCAAAATAATGCCTCTGTGAATTCTTCAAACTATCCTTCTTTTGATGTTCCCTCTATAATAAGTCTTAATCTCACAGGACTTAATATTCTGAATCCGAGAATATTAAAAGACGGATTATTGTGCTCATCTCCTCAGTGCGAATTGCTTTTCTATAATCGCGTTACAGGACTAGCTTCTTTCAGCGTAGAGGGTTGGACCGAGTATAGTCTTGAAGAGACTCAAAATAATCCTCCAAATGTGACAAGCGTAACACTCACAACAACAAATCCTGTAACTAATGATACTGACCAAAATCTCACAATAACGACTATTGTTTCTAGTGATGATGAAGAAGATAATATCACTTATGCTTATAACTGGTATAAAAATGGAAATATGAACTCCACAAGTCTAATCCGAGATGGGCTTATCTCTTATTGGCCATTTGATAATGATTTTTATGATTACAATTGGAACAATGATGGGAGCTGCAGTTCTGGAACAAGCGGAGTTTGCACAGAATTTAATTTTGATTCTGGCGTTTGCACTAGTCAAACTGGATGCACATGGCAAGACTACTGCTATGGTTCTGTAAATTGTTCAGCAATTATAGATCCATCTACTTGTATGAACGCAGGATGCAACAGCGCCACCAGTTGTTATTCTTCAGGCTATCAAAATTGTAGCTACTTGTCTGAATATGACTGTCCTTATGCTCCTAATTGCATTTGGGACGGTTTAACTTGTTCTGGAGAAATAGACTGTGAATCTATCAATACATATTATTATCCTTGGATTTGTAGTATGGCTGGTTGCACTTCGGGAGCGACTTCTTGCTCTTCTAGTGGATGGGAATCTTGTAGTTATGTAAACTGGGACCCATACTATTGTACATCTGCAGTAGGTTGTTCTTGGAGCTATGATAACTGCATCGGTATTTATAGCAATAATTTCTGCCCTGATCATACTTCTGGAAAAATTAGAGGATCATATGATTTTGATGGTTGGAATGATTATATCTCTGCAACTTCTGCTGTACTTCCAACTGGAAATGATGATTACACTTTATCTGCTTGGATTTATAATATTGATTCTAGCGGTTCTGGAGGCAGCAGTATTATTGGATGGGGTAATTATGGAATCTCTAACAATGCAAACGCCTTCAGGTTGGCTGCAAATACTCCAGATGAATGCTCATCTACAGAGGGAAAAGGTTTAATCAATTATTGGGGCGGAGAAGATAATGATCTAGTAACTTGCACGAATAATTTAACATTAAATGAATGGCATCACGTAGCAGCCAGTTTTGATGGCACTACTAGAAAAATATATTTAGATGGAGTACTGATAGGTTCTGATAATCCTTCAGGACATGATGTTCCAAATACAGATAATTTTAGAATAGGTTCAACTAACAGCGTAGATTACTTTAATGGGTCCATAGATGAAGTTATGGTCTTCAACCGTTCGCTTTCAGCAGAAGAAATAAAAATGATTTATGAAGGCTCAAGAATTGGTGGGGATAAGTTAAGTTCAGATTTAACAACAGGAGGGGATCTCTGGAAAGTTGGAGTTAAAGGAGCAGATTATCTAGCATGGAGTGATGAAGTTAATTCTAGCAATGTGACTATTTTTAGTGAAACAACCCAACAGAGAGTTCTTCCAAACGCTACAAATTTCTCAATACCTTTAGGAACAACTAATTTTAGCAATGAATCTAATTTAGATTGTGTAACAAATTTTTCTCTCGGAAATAATTATGGACTGATAAAATTCTCATCTTCATATTGTATTAATTCTTCTGGACAAGATTATGATTCAAATATAAGGTTAGATAACGGATTTGTTAGCATAAACACATCTTCACTTGATTCTTCTTTTAATTCAAGTGCAAATATTACTATGTATAATGTAATTTGTCCTGCTCAAGTTTATTATGGAAATGGAGTTTATTCAAATTCTTCCGGAATTTTAGATGAGAAAAATATTTGTACAGATTGTACTATAATAAGTTGTGTTGGTGGTAATTTAACTTTCTCAGTTTCACACTTTACAGGCTATGCTGGAATCGGAGATGCTAATCTAACAATTTGGGACCAAAATGATACGATGCCTTATGGAAATCAGAATGCTTACAATAATACTCAAATAAAGTTCTTTGCAAACTATACAAATAATTCTGTTTTCTTAACTGGAGCTAATTGTTCTATCTGCTTCAATGATACTGGTTCATGTAATTTTATGAATGAAAACTCTTCTGTTTCACTTTATGATTATAATAGAAGCTTTAGTTCAGCTGGAAATTATACCTGGAATGTTACTTGCAATAAAACTGGATATGAAAGTTTGAATGCGAGCGATACAATAATTATAACTAGCGGAACAACTCCGGATACAACTCCTCCAATCATAAATTTCACAAATCCAACTCCTGCTTCTGGAAGCAACACAACAAACAGAAGCTTTGTTGTAAATGTTTCTTCTTCAGATGTTTCTGATCATTATACTTTTATTGATTTTGACAAGTCTTTAGTTGGATGGTATAGGCTTGAAAATGATATCAATGATTCTTCAAGTTATGGAAATAATGGAACATGTAGCAACTGTCCGATTTATAATTCTTCTGGAAAATGGAATGGAAGCTATACTTTTGACGGGATGAATGATTATATTAGTTTAGGGAGTCCAGCAACATTATCATTAACTAATTTTACAATTTCAACTTGGTTTAAATTAAATTCAAATTATAACTTCAGGCAATGGTTATTTAGTAAAACTGATGCAAGCTCACCTGCTAATGGTAAAATAGATTTTGCTTTGACAAATCAAACACCAACCGGTAAAAATAAACTTGTTGGACAAATATATGATTCCAGTTATAAATCAATTCAAGGAACAACACTACTTAATATTAATCAATGGTATCATGCTGTATTTAGTTATGATGGAATAAATTTCTCACTTTATATAAATGGTGCGTTGGATAATTCTTCTGCCTACACAGGAACTTTTAGTGGTTCTACTTCTCCTGTAAGAATTGGAGCTCAAATTGCAGGTATAAACTATACGTTAAATGGCTCAATAGATGATGTAATGTTATTTAATAGAAGTTTAAGCTATAATGAAATAGCTTCATTATACAACGCTTCAGCAAATAAATATCTAAATAATTTTACAAACTTATCTTCAGGGTTACATACATTCAAAGCTTATGCTGTTGATGCTGCTGGAAATAAAAATGAAACTGAAGAGAGGAATGTTACAATCTTAGAAGCAGATACAAGTGCTCCTAATATAACTTGGATTTATCCTACTCCAAACCAAAGCTCTATTGTTGCAAATCCTGTAACCCTAAATGTTTCTACAAACGATGCTTCGAATAAAACTTATTCATTCTTCAATGATGGGCTTGTTGGCTGGTGGAGATTAGAGCAAGGAAATGGAACATTCTTTGCTGATGATACTGGAAAGAATAATGGGACTTGCAGTGGAAACTCGTGCCCTAATGCTACGAGCGGAATGTTCAATGGAAGCTATACGTTTGATGGAAGCAAATCTATCAACATGAGCAATCCTGCAGACGGAAGTCTTGATTTTACATCTCCAGGAATGACAATCTCTTCTTGGGTATATCCTACATCCACAGCAGGTAATAATCCTACTATTGTTTCTAAAACCGATTATGTTTTTGCCGGTAGTGCGGGATGGCATGGCTATCTTTTGATGTTGTCTGATACGGCTAAGCCGGGAGTGCAGGTTGGCAATGGTATAGCTCCATATTCTGCTTGCGTGTCTGCTAATGCCGCCCCCCTTAATGCTTGGACCCATGTAGTTGCTGTTTGGAATGATACTGGATACTTAAAAATCTATCAAAATAGTGTTGATTCTGGTTGCGCTGGTTGGGATTATCTGCAGCCTAATAATGTAAACCTATCAAATAATTATCCTTTTTATATAGGCAAGACAGGTTCCTCAACTTATCCTTATCCTTTTAGCGGTTCGATTGATGAAGTCTTAGTCTTCAACCGCTCTCTTAGCGCAGATGAGATTAAAGCACTCTACAACTCCTCGCAATATTCTCTCCAGAGAAGCTTGACTGGATTGAGCAAGAACCAAAGTTTCACCGTTAAGGCTGTAGATTCTTCAGGGAATTTGAACTCTTCAACAAGAGACTTTTTTGTAAATAATCTGCCGAATGTAGCTTCTGTAGTATTAAACACAACAAATCCTTTGACAAACGATACTAATCAGAATCTAACTGCAACTATTTCTACTACAGATGCTGATAATGATAATATAACATTTGCTTATAATTGGTATAAGGATGGAACAAGGAATGCGACTACGCTTATAACAAACGGGCTTGTTTCATACTGGCCTTTGAACAATGATACAAAAGATTATTTTGGAGGGAATGATGGAGTGAATAAAGGTATTGTAATAAATCGAACTAACGGAAAGGTTGCAAATGGCGGATTCTTTGATGGGACAAATAGTTATCTAAACATTTCTACTAGTAGTGTGTTTAATGCAGGGCCAAATAAAGAAATTTCTTTTTCTTGGTGGATGAATCCAAAAGTTAATAATAAATATGTTTTCGGTAAGAGATACAATACTTGGGGTTTAGGTTATTGGGTTTTTTATAACACAAATCAGCAAGTTTATATCGGTATTACTAATCTTACTGGTGATAGGGCTTATGCTATCACTCCTATAAATTCAGTTCCATTAAATAACTGGTCTCATTTAACTTTAGTAATTAATACTACTGCTAGGAACTCAACAATGTATCTTAATGGAGTACCTGTCAGCGTATCTGGTTGGACCAATCAGGATCTTTCTAATGCATATATGTTTATGATTGGAAGTACAGAAGATCAAACCTATAAATTTAATGGTGCAATTGATGAGTTTTTGGTTTTCAATAAATCTCTTTCAGCATCAGAAGTCAAGCAGCTTTACGAAGGCTCAAGATTGGGAGGAGATAAATTATCTTCTGACTTAACATCTGTCGGAGATGTCTGGAAAGTTGGAGTTAAAGGCGCAGATTATCTAGCATGGAGTGATGAAACTAATTCAAGCAATGTTACAATAATCGAAGAAGCATTAGGAAATATATCTGGAATATTTAACCAGACAAAGAGCTATGCATCTGGAATAAAACTTATTGAAGATAATCTTAATGGATATTTTATGAGTCTTGTGCCTTATAATTCAAGTTCTGTATATTGGAATACGACTTTGTTTATCGCTAATAATGCAACAAACAGAAATATAACTCTGCAGATGAGGACTGCAGACAGCTATAATATCTCTGATGCTGGACTTGTCGCACTTTGGGGATTAAATAACAGAACTGGAGAAAACTCAACTTATTTTAAGGATGAACTTGGAATTAATAATGGAACTTGTTCTTCTACGGCTTGCCCTATTCTAACACCTAATGGAACTGTTGGAAAGGCTTATAGCTTTGATGGAAATGATTATATAACTGTTGGAATTGATAAATCCACAATAAGTTCAGGAGGAATTACTCTTTCTGCGTGGGTTAAAACTACAAATCTCACTTTTAATAAAGTTATTGTTGCAAAAAGGTTTAATAATGGGGGCAGTGATAGTATAAATTATGGGTTAATTAGCTCGTCCGCTAATCTTACATTCTATTATAGTGCTGCACCGGTGGTAAGTTACAACACCTGGGGGACTGCAAACAGTGTAACTCAACTAGGATTGGAAGATGGAAATTGGCATCATATTTTAGTTTCGCACACTTTTGGCACAAGTTCAGCAATAAAGATGTATGTAGATGGAGTTTCAAAAAGCGGTTCATGGATAGCTGGAGGAACTGCTTTACCTTATACGACTTCTGGACAAATATTATCAATTGGTGCCAGTTATTTTACTACTTGGGGTGCTTTCTTTAATGGTTCAATAGATGAAGTCAGAATTTATAATCGTTCATTATCAGTAGATGAAGTACAAAATATCTACCTGATAGGAAATTATCATCTGAACTGGAATAATTGGACTAATGAAGTTCTTGTTGTAAATAATACTCCACAAACATCAAACACTTCTGGTAAGTTCATGCAGTTTAAAGCAAACTTTTATACAGATGAGCTTGAGAATGGTCCTTATTTAACAAATTATGATGTTAAACCCCTTGAAAATCCTAATACTCCTCCAAACATAACTTCTGTAATATTGAACGCAACATCTATCTATAATGATACATTAGATAATCTAACAGTTTATGTTACTGCTAATGACACTAATGGAGATAATATCACTTTTGCTTACAACTGGTACAAAAATGGAAATTTGAATGCTACTACTTTGATTACAAACGGGCTTATTTCTTATTGGAGCTTGAACAATGATACAAAAGATTATTTTGGGGGGAATGATGGTGCATCTGTTGGTCCTAACAATGCAACATTAAATACTTCTGGCGGAAGAATAGGGGGAGCTTATCAGTTTGATGGTACGAATGATCATATCAATTTAGGAACATCTTCTAATCTAGCCTCAACAAGCATGTCTGTAAGCTTATGGGTCTATCCTAAAAAGATTGATTCTGTTATGGAATATATAATTGCTAAACAATTAAACACAGGTCCAACTACCACAGAATTTAGATTAAATAAATTAGCGAATGATCAACGTGTGCAGGTTTTTTTCAGCAATACTGCTGGGTGGGCAGTTGGTGGTAATGTTTCTAACAATAATATCACAATAGATCGATGGTCACATATAACTTTTACTAGAAATACAACTCATTGGGCACTATATATTAACGGTATCCTTGATATGAACTCATCCTATTCAGGAACTCTTTATCATACTGACACAAATCCTTTAACAATAGGATGGGGTTATGGGGATACTTCTGGAGTGAGATACTGGAACGGCTCAATCGACGAAGTTATGATTTTCAACAGAAGCTTAAACGCTTCTGAAGTAAAAATGCTGTATGAGGGTTCGAGATTAGGTGGAGATAAACTTTCAGAAAATCTAACAACAATAGGGGATGTCTGGAAAGTTGGAGTTACTGGACTGGATTATTTATCAAGTGGCTCGGAAACCAACTCTAGCAATGTGACAATCTTAGCAAGACCAGGATTTGACAGCTGCGGAACTTTAAATCAGCCAAATATAGTTTATACTTTACAGAACGATATCCAGATAAACGGAAGCACTTGCTTTGATATAACTGCAGACAATATAACTCTTAATGGAAATGGATATACTATTGCTGGAAACAGATCTGCTCAACATGGAATTTATTCTCTAAATACCAATAATATAACTATAAAGAATATACAAATAAAGAATTTTTCTAGTAGTAGTTTTTATGCTGGAATTTATTTAGATACAGTTACAAATTCAGAACTTTCATATATAAATTCTACATTTAATAATGGTGAAGGAATCTATATCATCGGAGGTTATAACAAAAGAATAAATAATATATTGGTGTTAAATAACACAGTTGATGGAATTCTTCTTTCAAACACATATAACAACAGCATTGAAAATATAACTGCATTGAACAATTCTATTGGATTTAGCTTATACACGGCTGCAAATAATAATACTATAAACAACTTAACTGCTTTTAAAAACAGAGCTAGTGGAGTATATGTCTATTCTAGCAAAAATAACTCATTTAATAATATAAATTCTACATATAATGGAGGAAGCGGAATAACGTTTCCAAGCAGTGAAAGTAATATTGTTAGAAATGCGATTGCATCCTATAATGGTTTAAACGGAATAAGCTTTTCAAGCATCTCCCCTTCCTATAATACTATTTCAGACATTGTAACTAATTCAAATAGTTACGATGGAGTATATATCAATAATGGATATAATAACACTATATTTAACTTGAATTCATCTTCTAACGGAGGATATGAGATAAATACATTAACTGGTCCTAATTCTCTTATATACAACAATTCGTTCGGTCAGATTTCATGGACAAAATCTAATTTAACAACTAATGGGAATCTAAATTTCCCTGGAAGAGCAATTATTGGAAATAATTCTGCTTATTTCAATCCTGTTGGGCTTAGTATTACTAATTTGAATTCTCCTACAAATGTAACACTATATAATGTTCCTTATGATGGAAGCTATCCAGTAATCTTAAGAAAAATATTAAGAGATAATTCAGAATGTCAAGATGGATGTTCAAATATTACTTCGATGAGCAGCCAAAATATAACATTTACTGTTCCACACTGGTAAAACTGCTTTTTTTGAGTTTTTTATGATATTTTTGTTTGTGACGTTGATTATACTTCTATAGAAATATTTAGAAGTATAAAGAATTATTAAAACTTATTTTTATGTATTTATATTATTATATACATAAATAGAAATCTTTATATATTAGTAAATGATTAAATGCATAAAAGATGCGCAAAAAGGTAACGTTAAGTATAGATGCAGCAGTTTATGATAGTTTTAGGCAGTTTTGTGAAGATAATGCTATAATGCTTTCTAAGAAAATTGAGTTGACAATGAAAGACATAATGAAGGAGTATAAGAAAAAGTGAGCTTCAACAAAAAAAATATCATCGTTGGGATGCTTTCTTCACTCTTATTTATATTTTCATGCATTGCAATAGCTCAGGAATTAAATCTAACCCTAAATGCAAAACTTAACAGCTATGATAATGATTTTATAACACAAACTGATGGAAATGCAACATCTGGATTTGACACTTATGATTTCCCTTCACCAAGCTTGCCTGATAATTATTCTGAATTCTATTCAAAAGTAGGTTCAACAAATCTTTCAGTTGATGTATGGAACAAAAGTGTCGGTCAAAGAATATTTAATCTGACGTATCACACTTCTAATGCTGAATCTGGTTCTTTAAATCTTTCCTGGAATTTTTCAGACCCCAACTTTGAAGCGAAAATAACAGATTATGGATATGATCCGACATATACAACACCTAATGACAGCCAAGTTGATATGAAATCCTTATCAGAATACAAAAAACCAGTCAATGGTTCTGATAGATATTTCAAACTAGAAGTTTTCAGTGAAAAACCAAATGTTACTTCTGTAATCTTGAATTCTAGTTCAGGAACAAACTATACCAATGAAAATTTAACAGCATATGTCACTGCAAATGATATCAATAATCATAATCTAACTATTGTGTATAATTGGTATAAGAATGATAATCTGAATGCTACAACATTGATTACAGATGGTTTAGTTTCTTATTGGCCATTTAATAATGATACTTTAGATTATTATGGAAACAATGATGGAACTGCAATAAATGGTGCATTCTTGAATTATTCTGGACAAATTGGTGGAGCTTATCAGTTTGATGGATCAGATGATTTAATTAATCTTTCAAAAAGCCTTCCTGTTTTAGAATCTCAAAATGTCACAATTTATTCATGGATTTATATTAATTCATTTTCGAGTGCATTCCTTCCTATCGTAACACAGTATGATTATGGACTTAATGGTTATTATCTATATGTTTACTCCAATACTACAAAACCTGCATTTTATATTGGATGTAATTATGATTTAGAAGCAGTCTCACCTGATTCTATAAATTCTAATGAATGGCATAATCTTGTAGGAACAAATAATGGAACTGATTTGATAATTTATGTTGATGGTACTAAAAAAGCCAATGTTTCTTCTGCAGGTTGTAATGGGACTGTTTATAATGCTTATATAGGCGGTGATTATGTTGAAGAGGATTTTTTCAACGGATTAATAGATGAAGTAATGATATTTAATAGAAGTTTATCTGAGTCAGAAATAAAGATGCTTTATGACGGATCTAAATTAGGCGGAAATAAACTTGATAATAATCTAACAACAAAATATGATGCATGGAAAATAGGAGCAAAGGCTGCTGATTATATGTCATGGAGCCAAGAACTAAATTCAAGTAATGTAACTATCAGAAATTCAGTTCCAACTTTTGATCAAAATCTAACAGCACAAAATGTTTCTGCTAATGGAAGCAATCAATTGATTTATGATATCAATTGTTCTGATTTAGATAATGATACTTTAACTTATTATGTAAATACAAGTCTTGTTGATATCAATTATTCAACAGGTTTGATCATAGATACTCCAACTGGAGCTGAAAATGGAACATATTCTATTGAAGTAAAATGCGGAGATGGAGACGTAAATTCAACTGCAACATTTATTTACATAATTTTAGATGATTCAAAACCAATAATAAATATTACAGAGCCTGATCCTGGAGAAATCTTAGGATGGACAATCACATTGATGGCAAATGTAACTGATGATGGTGTTGGAATCAAAAATGCATCTTATAGAATAATAAATTCTACAGGAAGTATATTTAATTCTAGCTCTGTAACTGCAAACAGCTGGATAGATATATGGTCAACTACAAATGATACAGTTCCTTATGGAAACTATACTTTAATAATCGAAGCTTATGATAATAATCTAAATTATGCAACAGCAAATGTAACTTTCATCGTAGATAATAATCAACCTTCAATACAGATAATAGAACCTGATCAGACAAATAGGTTTAGAAACAATAATTTTAACCTAAATTTGATGTTTAGCAATGAGCATCTATTGAATGTATCTTATACAATAAGTTCAGGACAACAGAATTCAACTTCATTCAGCTATCCTGGAGCAACAAATGCTAATTTCACAGATCTGGTAAATGTAAATTCATTATCAGAGGGGAATTATACAATAAATGTCTCTGCAGTTGACTTTGCAGGAAATCTAAATAATAAAACAGAATGGTTTTATGTAGATAAAACAAATCCTACTGTTCAATCAACATGGTTAGCTCCAACTCCAGCAAATAATACTTACACAAAAATAAACACGCAGACATTCAATATGAGCTGTTCAGACTCATTTATTGATGTTGTTTATATTGATTTCAATGGAACAATCAATGATACACCTCAAACAGATAGCTTTGGAAATTATTGGTGGACATTTACTTTAACAGAAGGGAATTATACTTATATAGGATATTGCAACGATACTGCTGGAAATTCAAACAGTACAGAAACAAGGATATTACATATTGACCTAACTCTTCCATTCCTGAATATAACATTCCCAGAAGCAGCACCTTATAATTATCATAACCATACTTTAAACTTTACAGTTTATGACACATTCTCTGGATTGGACAAATGCTGGAAACGCTTGAATAATGGAGCAAATATAACGATAAATTGCTCTGAAAGTACAACTGTCAATTCATCAACAGAAGGAACTATTGAAGGAGACAACTATATCTATATGTGGGCTAATGATACTGCCGGGAATGTTGCTTCTGATTTAGTATACTTTGTAATTTCAACACATATACCTGCAATATATTTGAATTATCCGGAAGAAGATGAAATAATAAATACAAATACAGTAAACTTCTCATTCAGAGCAGTTGATAAGGACGGAATGGATACTTGTAAATTATGGGGTAATTGGACGGGAATATGGTCATTAAATCAGACATTCTCAAGTTATGTAAATGACAGTATAACAATAGCTCCTAAATTTGTTGCAGATGGAACCTACAAATGGAATGTACAATGCAATGATTCATTCAATAATACCGCATGGCATGAGGCTAATCACACTTTTTATGTAGATGCAACATATCCTTTGATAAGCATTGTTTACCCTGTAAATGGAACTGTTTACGAAATAAATGTAAGCAACTTAAATTATACTGTATCAGATAATAATTTAGATAAATGCTGGTATTCATTGAATAATGGAGCAACAAATTCAACTCCTGGAAGCTGCAACAATTTCACAGGATTATCAGGTATAAACGGCTGGAACAACTGGACTGTTTATGTGAATGATACTGCTGGAAATGTAAATTCAAGCAATGTTACATTCTATTCAACTTATCTTACAGATTGTTTGACTCTTAATCAGGCAAATCATAATTATTATGTTTGGAAAAATATATCTACAACTGCTACTTGCTTTATTATTACTGCAGATAATATAACCTTGGATGGAAATGGATATTTGCTAAAAGGTGATGATTCTTCAGAGATATCAGGTATCTATGCTAATGGTCAAAAAAATATAACTATCAAAAATATGATTATAACTGACTTTTCAGGTGTATTCCAACCTCAAGCTGGAATATCTTTCCAGGCAGTTGATTATTCTAGAATAGATAATGTTACTGTCACTTCAGGTACTTGGGGAATTTTCGTAAAAGATTCTACTTCAGATATCCTTTCAAATCTGTTGTTGCATGATATAGTTAATGAAGGTATAAGGATTTATTCAAGTACTTATTGCAATTTGACAAATATAACTATTCATTCTATCAGTAGTGGAGCTGGACTTTCTCTGTATGGTGGTGCAAACTATACTAGAGTTGATAATCTCACAGTTTATAGCTCTTATGGTGAAGGAATTGTATTTTATGGTGGAAGTTCGAATAATAGCATAATCAATGCTAACAGCTACTCAAATGGAGAAGCAATAAATTCTTATTCTGGTGGAGATCCTAACTTAAATAATCAATTGGTATATAACAACAGTTTTGGTCAGATAAAATGGATAAATCAAAATTTCCTTGATAATCTAGATATTAATGGTGCATTAACCTATCCTGGCAATATAATCATTGGAAATAATTCTGCTTATCTAAACTCAAATGCATTTACAGGTCAAGCAATAAATTCATCTGCAAATATAACTCTTTATGGGATAGGCAACAGAGGATTTGCAACTCCAACAATATTGAAAGATGGTATAAATTGCCCTGCAAATCAATGCTATAATTTCACATCTTTAACTGCAACAGATGTCATATTTAATGTTACTTCGTGGTCAAATTATTCTATCGGAGAAGATACGATTAAACCGATAATAAATATTGTTGCTCCTATCACTGATGATATTTTAGGATGGACCGTTGTATTATGGGCAAATGTAACAGATTCTAACTTAGCTACTGTAAGATATGAGATACAGAACGGAACTTTAGGCTCAGCTGTAATTGCATCTGGACTGATGAATTATATTGGTGGAGATATATTCAATGCAACATTGATCACAAATGACAGTTGGCCTTATAATATCATATCAAGAAATAGCACTAATCTAACCTTAGTTGTTTATGCAAATGATACTAGCAATAATTTAGCTAATGCTTCTAGCTATTGGGTATTAGACAATACTAAACCTGGAATAGAATATCTAGTTCCTTCACAGTCTGGAAATTTCTATAATTCCAACTTTAATCTGAATATACAGCTAGGAAATCATAAATTAAATTATTCAGAATATAATATAACAAGATTATCTGATTTAACTATTGTAAAAACAAATTCAACAAATTTAGCATCGGCAATATATACATGGACCAATCTAATAAATGTAAACTCATTATCAGAAGGAAATTACTCGATTACAACTTATGCTAATGATTCAAGTAATCCAGCTAATGAAAACAATAAGACCACCTGGTTCTATGTAAAGAAAACTCCTCCTAATATAACTGCGAGCGGATGGGTTGCTCCAACTCCAGATAATAACACATATACGAATATTCAAACTAATATATTTAATATGACATGCAGTGAAACATTCATTGATCAAATTTGGATAGATATGAATGGAACAATAGATAATACTCCTGACGGCAGTGATGGAACTCACTTCTGGTGGACATTCATATTAGGAGAAGGAAGCTATGATTATACGGGATATTGCAATGATTCTGCTGGAAATTTAAATAATACAGAAACAAGAACATTAAATATTGATTTAACAAGCCCACAATATAGCAATGTTGGAACAACTCCTGCATCTATAACAAACAGCGATACAGTATATCTAAATGTAACATGGATAGATTCTTTCAGCGGAATGAGTTATGTAAATTTCAGCCATAATGCAACTGGAACATGGGAGAATTATACTGCTTCAGGTATTGGAAACTATTATGTGATCATATTGCCTTCAAATCTTTCAAATGGAGAGGTCATTGGATGGTATTCTTATGCTGTTGATAATGTAGGAAATAAAAATGAAACTCCAATACAGAGCTTTACAGTTGGAAATAGGTTACCTAATACAACTGAAGTAATATTAAATTCAACTTTAGGAAGAAATTTCACAAATGAAGATCTAAAATGTTATGAAAATACAACAGATGAGGATTTAGATTCAGCTTATGCAAATTATACTTGGTATTTGAACGGAAGTTATTATTCTTCTGGACAAATTGTAGTACCTCTAGGAGTTTTAACTGAAATATCAACAATATCAAGTAATGTTACTGAAATTGGTGATACTTGGACATGTTCAATACAATCTTATGATGGAGCCTCTTATGAAGGAGATTGGAATAATGCAAGTTTACTAATTATACCTGGATGCGGAGATATAATAGTACAGTCTGGTGAAGAATGTGATGGCAGTAATCTAAACAACAAAACATGCAATACCTTGAATTATGATGGTGGAAGCTTATCATGTAATACATCCTGTAATTTTAATAAATCTGGTTGTACTATTGATTCCGGATGTAGTCCATCAAATAGTGCTTGGTCTGCTTGGTCATCATGGTCTGATACTTCTGATTGGAATACTTGCACTAGCTGTTCTCAATCTAAAACACAATCAAGAACAAGATCTTGTGTTGGAACTGCAAGTTGTGGTGGAACAAATGGTTGCACAGGTTCATCAACAGAAACTCAAACAGTAAGTCAAGCATGTGGGGTAATTGCTGGTGGTTGGTCGACAACATGGTCAACTTGTGATATATCATGCACTCAGACCAAATTATGTAATAACCCAACACCTTCTTGTGGTGGGGCAACTTGTTCAGGTTCAACACCAACTCAATCTTGTACTGGTGGAGATTGTTGCCAGATAGATTGCTCTGGAAAATCTTGCGGCGATAATGGTTGTGGAGGAAGCTGTGGAACATGTTCTAGCGGAAGCTGTCAAAATGGACAATGTGTTGTTGTAGAATGTGATGATGATGATGATTGCGGTGAAAGCTATGAATGTAAAGATGGAGAATGTGTTTATGAAGAACCTCCTAAAGAATTATTAGCACCTGAAGATATTGAAAAAGAAAAGAATATGTCTGTTATTGCATGCATCAATATTACAAGGATGACTGGAACAACTGAAGTTTCTGTTGAAGAAGGACAGATCGATCCATCGTTGATTCCAGAAGGATATTCTGTTGTTGTAAATCCATTCCATATGGACTGCACAGGAGAAGATGTTAAATTCACAGTAGCTATACCTGAAAATTATGAAGATATAAAAGTTTTGAAATGCAATGAAGGATCATGTTCATCAGAACAAGCAGAATATGTAACTGAATTAAAATGCGGAGACAGCATTGTTGAAGAAGTAAAAAGAGAATCAAAAATATTTGACCCTAAACTAGAAGCAGTTGATATAACAGAAACTCAGGTTAATCTAAGCCAACTGAAAGAAGACATTGCTTCTGGAAACAGTTCTGTAAAATTCTTAGGTGAAGAACTAAGTGGAATTGTATCTATTCAAAATCCTAAAGGGATTATTGAAGAAGCTAAAAATCCATATATGAAGATACTTGGAAGCCCGATAGTTATAGAGTTTAAAGAAACAGTAGAACCAGGAGTAAACAGCCAAGTAACATTGCCTTACACAACTTCAGAAAATTATGAAGAAAGCAGCATTGCGATGTATATAAAACAAGATGGAAACTGGATCTATATTGAAAATAGCACCATAAATTATGATGAAAAATTAGTAACATCAACTATAGAGAATATCGGACAATATTTAGACAATGAAAATAAAGTAACCTTAGCGTTGATGGGTGTATTGATAGTTGCTAATAAAGATTCTGAACTAAAGAATGCTTATTATCCTCTGCAAGGAACAAGAGATATGTTGATATTTGTGCATGGTGTAGGTTCATCCCCGCAAACCTATCAGAGCATGATTGACGATATAAGATTAACAAAACAGCCTATCTCAATTTATACATTTGGATATTCATTAACTAAAACTATAGATGAGATTGCAGCTGATTTCAGCAATATTTTAGAGACAAGTTCAAACGATTACGATAATATATACATAGTTGCGCACAGTGCAGGCGGTTTAGTAGTCCAACAGGCATTATATGATGCAGACAGATCTGGAACATACAATTATATCAAAAAAGTAAAGAAAGCTATCCTTATTGCTGCACCTAATGATGGAAGTCCACTAGCTGCTGTTTATAAAAGATTATTCCAAAATATGGTAAATGAAGATGAAGAATATCCTGTATTCAACATAAAAACAGAAACAATGGATGAGTTAGTAAAAGGAAGGATCATACCTCAAGTACAAGGCATTGATTATTATGTAATTGCAGGAACAAAACCTTATGAATTAAATGTAGCACTATTCAAAGAAAATACACCTTTCCAGCAAAGCGAAGTTTCAGATGGTGTTGTAACGATAAAAAGCGCCCAACATATTGGAGAAAGTTATATATCTAATAGGGGTAAAAATTACTGGGAGATATATTTAACACATAATGAACTTATCAAAGACCCTTTAGCAAGAAAAATAATTGAAAAGATAATTGCAAGAGACATATTAAAGATAGATTCAATATTAGGAAGCAGCCAATATTATGATATAAGCATAACTGGATGCAACCCTAATGAACTTTATGTTGTAATAGGGATAAGAGTTCCAAGATCAGAAGTTGTTGATCCTACTTTGTTTGAATGTGGAAATGGAATATGCAGCAATGGTGAAGATAAGAACAATTGTCCTGAAGATTGCGCTTTGTTATTATCTATGGCTAAAAAAGAAGATATCTTGCCGATTATAGGTTATGGTCTAGGGATAATAGCGATATTATTCTTGATAATGGAAGCACTAGCTAGAATAAGACTGATAATATATGCTAAAACCAAGGCAAACAAAAATGATTTGATGGCAGAATTTAACAAATTGACAAAATCAGCAGAAGTCTCTATCAATAAAAAAGATATGGTTATAGCAGACAAACATATAACAAGAATGAAGAAAAATATTACAATATTACAGTATATAACTCCAAGAAAACAGATAGTAGGTTTAAAATTAGAATTAAATAAAATAAAAGAAGTATTAAACAATGTAAAATCAAAAGAAATCCATCTATACAGAGAGCAGCTTGCACAAGATACTCAAATAAGAAGACAGCATGCTCAGACGAAATCATTCAGGAAAAAAGAAAAGCTTCCTGAAAAATTAAAGCCAGCTGAAAGGAAAAAGATAATTGAAACTGGAAAGATACCTAGAAAGAATATCATCAGCAGAAGATTATTAAGAAAAATATTCCAACCAAATATCACAGTAGGCTATATTGAACATAACCTTATGAAACTGCATGATCTGATAGAAAAATGCAATAATGAAATAAATAATGGAAGGATGATACATCCAAATTACCAGGTTAAACTATTCTTGAGATATGAAGATTTATACGCTGATACTATAGAGTCTAATATTACATCAAAACAAAAAGCAGCATTATCTAAAAAATTAAAGACAGTATATGATGAATTAAAGAGTATACAAAAGCAAAAACCAAGAAGTATTCCAAAAGAGATAAGAAGAGAAAAAGTAAAGACATTAATAGACTATAAAGTGTCTTCTTCAAAACAACTTAAAGATCTTACAAAAAGATATGAAAAATTAAACAAAACAATTGAAGGTAAAAAATTAAGCATACATGAAGAGTTGGATTCATTCATGAATTACTCAAAATTATACTCTGATTTAGCAATGTCTTCTATAAATGAAAATGAAAAAACTAAGTTAGGGGCAAAATTGAGTAGAGTCTATCAGAAAATGAAGAAACAAAGCAGATAATTCTTTATAATTCTATATTCAACTTCAGATTTTCATTGACTTCAGTTTTAGCTGAACCAAATTCTATCTTTTCAGATTTTGTTGCTGATTTGATGTCAGCTAAAAATTCATCAAGATTCTCCTTTGTTTCTATAATCAATAATTTAACTGGCTCTTTAAGTGATTTTTGTTTTGATGTTTTTTCTTGTCTAACAGCTGTTACAACCGAAACAGCAACATCTCCTATGATCTCCATTCTTTTATCTTCAAATTCAGGATTAAACTCTGGCCATCTGCTTATATGTATACTTTTATATTTTTCATGCTCTTTAAAGAACAGCTGATAAAGCTCTTCTGTTATAAAAGGCATTATCGGAGCAAACATCTTTAATAAAGAAAACAAAGCTGTGTATAATGTATATTGGGCAGATAATCTTGCTTCTTTCCCTCTTTGGTCTGGATTATACAATCTGTCTTTGACAATCTCCATATAATTGTCACAGAACATATGATAAAAAAAGTATTCAACATCTGCTTTTACTTTGGCATATTCATATTTTTCAAAGTTTTCTGTTGAATCTCTTATCAGATTGTTTAATTTTGACAAGAACCATCTGTCTATGCCTTCTAATTTTGAAGGAACTTCTTTTTTATAATCAACAAGATGCATAAATCCGAATTTAGATGCATTCCATAATTTTATTACTGTCTTGTTTGCAGTCAAAATATCTTTTTCTTGGAAAGCCAAATCTTCTCCTAATTTTGCTCCAGAAGCCCAGAATCTGAGTATATCTGCAGAATAATTTTTAATGATCTCTTGAGGTTCTATTGTGTTTCCTTTAGATTTTGACATCTTTTTTCCTTTTGGATCTAAGGCCCATCCAGAAATGACTGCATCTTTCCAGGGATTTTTATTAAAATGAAGATTTGATTTTATTGTTGTATTAAATAACCAAAAAGTTATGATATCATGAGCCTGAGGCCTCATTGACATTGGAAATAGTCTATCCCAAAGGTTCTTGGGCATCAATTCAATGGATAGTCTGGGTGTTAAAGATGATGTTGCCCATGTGTCCATAACATCTGTTTCAGGAACAAACTCGTTGTTTCCGCATTTAGGGCATTTAGTTATCTTAGGTTTATGATTGATCGGATCAACCGGAAGGTCTTTTTCTTCAGCTAATATTATTTCATCGCATTTTTTGCAGTACCATACTGGAAAAGGAACTCCAAAATATCTTTGTCTTGATATCAACCAATCCCATTGAAGACCTTTTACCCAGTTTTCATACCTATTGCGCATATGTTCAGGATACCAATTAATTTTTTTGCCCCATTCAAGCATATTATCTTTAAGGTCTAAATATCTTATGAACCATTGTTTTGATTTGATGAACTCTATTTCTGTTCCGCACCTTTCGTGAACATTAACAACATGTTTTATCGGCTTTTGATTTATCAATAAACCAGATTCTTTCATATCATTGATGATCTCTTTTCTTGCTTGTTTTATTGTTAAACCAGAATATTTTCCAGAAATATCAGTCATATGACCGTCGACAGTTAAAGCTTGCTTTATAGGAAGATTATGGGCTTTTTGCCATTCCATATCGGTTTGGTCTCCAAATGTACAGCACATTACTATTCCTGTACCTTTTTCAGGATCTGCTCTCTCATCAGGCAATATTGGAACTTCAAAATCAAATAATGGAACTTTTGCTTTTTTGCCATTATATTTTTGATATCTTTTATCATCTGGGTGATAGAAAACTGCAACACATGCTGGCAATAATTCAGGACGGGTAGTTGCAATTGTAAGATTTTCACTTCCTACTTTAAATATGATATCATTAAAAAAAGATTCTAATTCTTTATCAACACATTCAACCTGGGAAATTCCTGTATGACATTCAGGACACCACATTGTTGGAGCATCTTTTCTGTACTCTCTTCCCATCTTATATAATTCTAAAAATGATCTTTGAGATATCTTTTGACAGTGCTTATCAATAGTATCATAAAAGATAGACCATTCACAGCTCATCCCCATCCTTTTCCAGTCCTGGATATAAGCAGGCCTTAATTCTTTATCTAGAGTTTCTAAACAAATCTGAACAAATTTCTCACGAGGCATATCTCTTGATTTTATGCCTTTCATCTTTTCAATCAATCTTTCTGTTGCTACCCCATTATTGTCTGTTCCAAAAGGATAAAAAATATTTTTTCCTTTCATTCTCTGAAATCTTACAATAAAGTCCTGTTGTGAATAAGAAAATGAATGTCCTATATGCATCTTACCAGAGACTGTTGGTGGAGGAGTATCTATTGAAAATATCTCTGCTTTTGAATCAGGATCAAAATGGTATATTTTATTTTCTTCCCAAAACTTAATCCATTTGGGTTCTGACTCAGCTGCCTTATATTCTTTAGGTAATTCCATAGATAATATAAGTGAGGTTTATTTTATAAAGCTTATCTTTAGAGCTTAAGTTAAATTATCACATCTATTTATTGCTATTAACTTATAAAAGTTTATATATAACTTAATTACATTAATATTATGAACTCCTTAAAAAAGTTATGCATGCTTGCTTTATTTTCTATACTATTATTAGCAGCTAAGTGTGATGATGATAATGCAGCGAATAATGATTTATCTAAGAATTTAGCTAATGAACTTGCATCTGCTAATGATTGTAATTGTTCTGAAACAACAACAGATGGTGATAAAGAAGCAGATGGTAATTCAGAAAATAGTGTATTTTACTATGGTTATGAATTTAGGATGATGGTTGATCCTGCTGTTACTCCTAGCCAGCCAGAATGGTATAATATAGATAAGTTAGTTGGAGATGTAGGGGCACTTACAGTAACACAAAATGAGGATGGTTCTGTTACTGCAATAGGTAAATGTTTTATAAGTCCAAATAGTGGCAAATGCTATAAATTTATCGGATTTAAAGAAAAAAGCAGTTCAAATTCATTAATAAATCAAAGTGTATATAAATTTACTAATTCAGACGGTACGCAGAGAGCTTATTGGGCAACATTTACATCAAAAAATTGATTTTGATTTTCTGATTTGTTATAAGAAAGTTAGTTTTATATATATCAAAACCCTTTTTAGGTTATGAAAGGAAGTATCATATTAATCTTAGCATTATGTATAGTTTTTTTAAGTATAAATGGTTGTGGTTTTCCAGGTATTGCTTTTATTGATTCTGGTAAAACTGAAGAACTATCAATTAATTTGACTAATGAAACAAATGCTACTTGTGCAAATGTTATAGATGTCTTAATATCTCGATGTGATAAATTGCTGGACCAATGCAATGAAGATTTATGTAAAAAATGCGGTGATGATATGGCTAGAGCTGGTGGTCAACTCGGAACATGGGCTTGCAGTAAAGAAAGATTAGAAGATTGTGTAAAAGATAATTCTTGTAGTGGAAGTGAAGAAGAAACAGCTCCAGAAACAAGTACAGGACAAGAAGAAGCAGATGGAGAAACAGATACTAATCAAGTAGAAACATCGCCAGAACCAGATAATAGTATACCTAATGTAAACACATGCAGTGACGGAACTATTTATTGGGGCTGCTCTATAACACGTCCTAATTATTGTAATAATGGAAGATTAGTCCCTAACTGCACGATTTGCGGATGTCCTTCTTCTTCTTTATGCTTGAATACTAGTCAATGTGAATATAATTGTGATGATAATACTAGTTATGGAAGTTGTTCAGTAACACTGCCAAAATATTGTTTAAATGGAACATTAATAGATAACTGCACGATTTGCGGATGTCCTTCTGATCAAATGTGCAATATAAGTATTTGTGTTTAAACAAATATTGAAAAAGTTAGTTTTATATATATAAGAACTATTTTTAAGGTATGAAAGGCAGTATCATATTAATTTTATCATTATGTATAGTTTTTTTGGGTATGAATGGTTGTAATGATTGGGAATCAGTTCATTCTGGTGATTCTAATCAAAATGCTAATCTGTCAAGTAACCTAACTAATGAAACAAATGTTACTTGTGCATCTAATATTTCTGCAATTAAAGCTCAATGTAACTTCTCCTTAGATAAATGCAATGAAAATTTGTGTGAAAGATGCGGCGATGATATGGCTAGAGCAGGAGGCCAACCTGGAACATGGGCTTGCAGTGTAGCGAGATTAGATAATTGTGTTATGTCTAATTCCTGCGGAGGAGATGGAACTTTAAATTGGTCAGGAAATAACCGTATAAATTATTCTAATGCAACATTCTGCAGTGACAGTGCTACTTATGGTTCTTGTGCAACAACATTACCACAATATTGCAATAACGGGACATTGGTCTATAACTGTGCTATTTGCGGGTGTCCTCCTTCTTATTTATGTTTAACAACAGGTCAATGTCAACCTATTTGTAATGATAATACTTTTTATGGAAGCTGTTCATTAACATTACCACAATACTGTTCAAACGGAACATTGATACCTAACTGTAATATGTGTGGTTGCCCTTCTGGTCAAACATGTAATGCAAGTATCTGTGTTTAAACATTGAAAAAAGTTAAATTTATATATATCAGAACCCTTTTTAGGTTATGAAAGGCAGCATCATATTAATCTTATCATTATGTATAGTTTTTTTGGGTATGAATGGTTGTAGTGATTCTGATTCTAGCGATTCTAATAGATCTGTTAATCTATCAGTTAATCTAACTAATGAAACAAATGTTACTTGTGCATCTAATATTTCTGCAATTAAAGCTCAATGTAACTTCTCATTAGATGAGTGTAATGAAAATTTATGTGAAAGATGCGGTGATGATATGGCTAGTGCAGGTGGTCAACCTGGAACATGGGCTTGCAGTGTAGCGAGATTAGATAATTGTGTTATGTCTAATTCCTGTGGAGGAGATGGAACTTTAAATTGGTCAGGAAATAATGGTGTAGA
>Ga0247841_10002363_pt1 | contig 38130 bp, 23 predicted proteins | sample LaCruzMarch2015__2_FD_192410 | JGI IMG/M metagenome (GOLD analysis project Ga0247841, IMG submission 192410) | Freshwater microbial communities from meromictic Lake La Cruz, Castile-La Mancha, Spain - LaCruzMarch2015_18m | ecosystem: Environmental > Aquatic > Freshwater > Lake | place: Spain... | reverse complement strand
TTTTGTCCTAACATCTATTTCTTCTTCTTTTATTCTTTGACTTTTGATTACTGTTTTATTAGCTATTCTTATGCCAAAAAAAATAATCCCCCTCTATTTCTCCCTGAGTTGTGCAACACGCTCGTTAGCTAACGGGCGAAATATGGATTATGATGTCCGAACACGATTTTCAGGATTCAAGGGAATATATTTAAGGAGTAGAAAAGTGGGACTATTTTGTCATTTTGTTAAAATAAAAGGGTGAGAAGGCTCGGAAGATTAGCAGATATGGCGGCGATGCTTACCGGAAGCCAAGACTTTTGTAGACAAAGTTAATTTAAGAAGGGCAACCAGTCAAAAAAGTTTGACTAATGATGAAAAATTTAACAACATTAAGGAGGGAATCTCTCCGTTAAATGACGGATCCGTTAGCTAACTGACAGACAGAAGAAAAGAATATATTGCGTCCGACGTCCGTCAGTTGACGGATTCCCCGTAGGGGATATATTTTAATAACAACATATCCCCCGGTAATATTTACCCCTTTAGGGGTTTAACTTTTTTCACCGGATTGATGAACTTTCCCTCCTCCATTTCGTACTGGTTAATTTACTCCGATGGGTCGGATATTTTAATATTTCATTTTGCTATTATCATTAATATCATTAATTTACACAAGCGTATAAATTCAATTAGTAACAACAGGAAATATTTGATTATATAAAAACCAAAAATATAACGTAGCTTTTGCTATGTGCTTCCGGATGATATTATGATCGGGATTGAGAATTGATGAATAAGTAAGCGCATTGTGTGATAGGGGGAGGGAAGAAGTTTGAAGAATTCGGAAAGGACGTACCAAAAGTTACGTCCTTTTTTGTTTTGAAACAACCCGGTTACTTTTTATAATTACAACAACAAATGGAGTTAAAATGAAGATAGCATTATGTATCTTATTCTCTCTGATATTGACTCTCTTGACTCAGTCTTTCCCGCAGCAGTCTGAAAAGGGAGACCCGCATGCAATAAAGGAAGTTATATTCGAGTCAAATAATATCAAATCCGTATTTTTCAATTACGGTGCGGTTGGCAAACCAAACTACCTCGGAAACATTGCCGATATGTGCTGGAACAATCTTGGCTATATGTTTGAGTTTGGCACCATGCTTGGCGGGGAAGTGCTTGCCAACAACGGAGATACCCTCAGATTTATCAGCGATTCTCATATTCTCTCAGGCCAAGGGGATTATTCACCGGATCTTACAAAAAAATGGGGATGGCTGCCACGCCCGGGTTATGCAAATCCAAACCAGAACCAGGTTGCAAACAGCAATAATCCCGATTCCTGGCCTTCCGACTGGACCGGATGGAAGGGTGAGTACGGGGATGGTGTTGTTATCGGACTTAATGAAGCATATTATGTAATGGACGATTTTACCAATGCCGAATATCCCTATTATCCATTCCCGGGAGACACTACCAAAAGAGGTTTCGGTGTAAAGGCGGAAATCAGAGTATACCAGTTTGGGGAGGGGATGAGAGATGTACTGATTTTGAAATACAAACTTACTAATGAAAGCCCAAAACAACTCAATAAACTCTATTTCGGTTTTATGGGCGATCCGCATATTGGCGGGGCTGGAGACTATAACGATGACAGGATTTATTGGAATAGTAATTCCGGAAACTTAAAAAATAAAAATACTGCCTATTTTTGGGATGATGATATGATGGGGATGGGTGGTCTTCCAACAGGATATTTGGGAATGAAATTCCTTCAAACTCCTGAAAACAAGGATCTAACTTCTTTGAGAGCGGCTGTTTATACTAATGCCCTCCCAAATGTCCCGAAAAATGATCCTCTGATGTGGGAGTGGTTTACCAATGGGATTGATTCACTTGGTGAATTATTTTTCACTCAGGGAGACAATGTTGTGATGATGGGGACAGGTCCTTTTTCCCTTTCACCCGGTGAGACAAAAGAAGTTGCTTTTGCTCTCTTTTTAGCATGGAATTTAAATGATCTCCTGAATCTTTCTTCTTATATCCAGTCTCACTATAAATGGTTTCCAATGAGCGGTATCAATGGAGGCAACAATAATTATAAAGTTAATCTTCTTTCCCCGGTTTCCGGAGTCACATCCGGTATAGTACCGGTAACGTGGAGTAATCAGGGTTCTAATCCCGGTGCAAGGATTTTTATTGAGTACTCACGTAATAAAGGTGACGTCTGGAGTTTCCTTGCCGATGACATCCCTGTAAATTCCCAGTCATACTTATGGAATACTTCATCATTACCGGACGGTGTCAATTATCAGATACGTATTGTTGCCTATAACCCTGAGAATTTTTCTGAATTTTATTTTGACAGAACACCTGAGAGATTTACAATTAATAATCCCGGGAATGCAATTCCGGAGGCAAGTTTTATTTCCGATTATACAGGTCATTCCTATAGTCAGAGTCCTATGAATATCGGTTTTTTTGCCGAAGATGCTGATAATGAACCGCTAAAAGTATCCCTGGAATATAGAATAGGGGAGAACGGCGCTTTTGTTCCCGTTTTTACAGACTGGGTTTATGCAAGTGGAATACACTCTTATAACTGGAATTTTACCGGTCTGCCGAATTCTTCGGAGTATTATCTAAGACTGACTGTCAAGGATGACAGCAATACTGTATCATCTACGACAAAAAAATTCGCCATAAATGAATATTTTGCCTACTATTTGCCCACAGTTTTTAATCACATCTCCGGAAATGCCACACCGGAAATCTCTCTGAAGGTTACGGATCCAAGTCTTATTACCGGTAATAATTATCAGATTTCTTTCAACACTGGTGGAACAATGAATATAAGAAATCTTACCTCCGGAAATATTTTGATTGAAAATTATCCTGTGGACTCAACATTTTCAACGCCGGTTTTCGAAGGGCTAAAGCTATTGATTAAGGATAGAAAAACCGAATTAGACTTATCTAAGTCTCGCTTTAACAGGACGGAATTGAATAATACGTTTCAGTTAACAAATTCTACAGTCGGCGGCTTTATACCTGCAGCTCAGGACTGGATAATAGCGTTTAATAACTTAGATACACTGGCAAACGGGCAGTATCTGTACCCTGGGGATACAGTTAAAACCACTCAGAATTTTAATGCAGTATGTCCCTTTAGGATAATATCATTGAATAACAATAATAAAGCAAATTACATAATACAGGAACAGCTAATTACAAGAAATAACGGTAAATGGGATATCGGAGAGCGCATCATTCTGAGAGCGGACAATGCCACAGGTGCTCAAACAAGTTATCAGGTTTCTTTCAATTTCCCCGGAATCCTTCCTCAGTTTGGAGATTCCTTGTTTGTGTATACTTATAAATCTTTGACTAATCTTGATATATTCACCTTTGTTCCGGATAATTCCTATTTGCTTTCTGTCAAAGAAAATATTGTTCCCGGAGAATATTCTCTCTTCCAGAATTACCCAAACCCTTTTAATCCGAGTACAGTTATCACTTATGAGCTGCCGGTAGTGAGTAATGTATCATTACGAGTATTTGACATTTTGGGGAATGAAGTTGCTGTACTTGTGAATGAAGAACAGCAAGCCAGTAATCATTTAGTCACATTTAATGCAGGGAATTTATCCACAGGTGTTTACTTCTACCGGTTACAAGCAGGTGAGTTTGTAAGTACGAAGAAGTTAGTTTTGATGAAATGACCTCACCCCCCAACCCCCTCTCCAAAAAAAGGAGAGGGGGCGAGAGAGGGGTCAATCTCATTTTCTATAAATATATCATCCTTAAAGGGATTCAAAACAAAGATCCGTTAGCTAACGGATTGACAGAGAAAAAGAACACACCCCCAACCCCCTCTCAAGAGGGGAGAAATCCATATTCTCTTTTTTCCCAATGAGTGAAATCCGGCACATATTTCTTTCCTCCTCCGCCTCGTTTTCCCTTTATAACTTTACGAACTTTATAACTTTTTCCCTCCTCCGTGTCACCTGTGTTCTATTTCATTAACAAATGGAGTCCTCGACGACATCCCGACTGGTCGGGATCAACACCTCAACAAAAATCAATTTCATCAACAAATCAACTTTCCCTCCCCCTCCTCCGTCGTATCGGAGATCCGTCAGCTAACAAGCTCTTTTCTCTGTCTCATTCATAATTCTTAATTCAAAATTTTTAATTAATTTGTATATTCCCGCATACGATTTAATTCTAATGTAATTTTTCCTGAATTCAATGAAAAAGATTATGATAAAATATATATTTGCCTGCATACTGCTAACAATTCCACTTTTCTCACAGAACGACGACTCGTGGAAACTCTTTGATGACTCCCATATTGCACGGGTGGACGTCACAATGGATCCGAACACACTCATCTGGATTTATAACAACGTACAGAGCGACTCCGAGCATTACGCCTCGTTCCGCTTCAGGAACAACCACATAGACGAGACAGTTGACTCCATCGGCTTCCGCCTCCGCGGCAACACCTCCCGCTACTCACAGAAAAAGTCATTCAAAATCTCATTCAACACATTTATAAAGGGGAGGGAATTCCACGGCATGGATAAACTGAACCTCAACGGGGAGCATAACGATCCCTCGATTATCCGTAGCAAACTCTGCTTCGAAATGTTCGACAGCCTTGGCATCACTGCCTCCCGCGCAAATCACGTCCGCGTTTACATAAACAATAAATATTACGGTCTTTATATTTCGGTCGAACACGTCAACGACAAATTCCTGAACAAAAACTACGCGGATGATACCGGCAATCTCTGGAAATGCCTCTTTCCGGCAGACCTCCAATGGCAAGGCTCCGATCCCCTTACATATAAAAATCTCAACAACAACGGCGTCCCCGTATATGAACTCACTCAGAACGAGGAGACAGGCGACTTCTCAAAACTTGTCCGGCTTATTGACATAATCAATAATACCCCCGCGGCAGCATTCCCGGACTCCCTCGAAAGCTTTTTAGATATAAACGATTTCCTTCAGTACCTCGCTTTTAACATTCTTTCCGGTGGGTGGGACTCTTACTGGGCCCTCGCCAATAACTACTATCTTTACCACAATCCGTCGACAGACCAGTTCCGCTTTATCCCTTACGACTATGACAACACATTTGGAATCGACTGGTCCGGGAACAACTGGTCCATCGCAGACCCCTATAACTGGCCAAAAGTCAACGTCGGTCCCAGACCTCTTGCTGAAAAGATGTTAGCCAACGATCAGTACCGCGACCTCTATACACATTTCCTCTCGTTTTACAGAGAGAAAGTATTCCCCTTTGCAAACTGGGAAACCCGCATCAACGAATTAAGGGATATGATTGCCCCGGCTGCTATCGAAGACACCTTCCGGGTTAAGGACTGGGGGTTCGATGTGAACGACTTTTACAATTCTTACGGCGGCCTGTATTCCAATCAGCACGTCAAAACCGGGCTCAAACAGTTTTTCACACAGCGCTGGAACTCAATTGGGAGCCAGCTTAGTTACCGCAACTCCCTCCCCATAATCTATTCTATAGATTATTATCCCAAGAACCCGAAAGGGACCGACACAATCTATGTGACCGCCTCCGGCTTCAGTACAGTAGGAGTAACGGAAATGGTAATTAACCTCACAATTGACGGTGTTCCCGGAAGCATTAATTATCTGATGCAGGCAACTCCGGACCTCAACAGCAAAAACGTGAAAGACAAAGACAGATGGAGAGGCATAATCCCACCACTCGGGGAAGGGAAGAGCGGAGTTTTCAAAATCAGGATCACTGATGCAATTCAGCGGGCTCTCATTTACCCCCGCAAAAACGGCATCCGCATAACTACTCAGTCATCCGGCGGCACTGACTTATTTGTAAACGAATTCATGGCAGACAACACCAGCATACCCGATCCCGCGGGTGAAAATGACGACTGGCTCGAACTCTATAACTCCGGCGACACACCGGTACTCCTCACCGGAAAATACCTGACAGATAAAAATGATAACCTGACCAAATGGAGATTCACTCAGCCCGCTCTGTATCTTAATCCGCATCAGTATCTCATAGTCTGGTGTGATGAAAACCTCACACAACAGGGGATACACACAAACTTCAAGCTTTCCGCAGGCGGGGAATATATTGCCCTTGTTGCTGAAGACGGCGCAACCATTCTCGACTCAATAGCATTCGGACCCCAGCAGGCAAACATATCCTATGCAAGGATCCCCGACGCCTCGGCAAACTGGCAGTTCGCAGCGCCCACGCCTGGTGCGGCAAACAGTCCTCAGAGCGTCCGCGGTGAAGAAATACCTTTAAGATTTGAACTCGGAGTTTTCCCAAATCCTTTTAACCCATCAGCAACGATCCGCTACAGACTTGAAAAAGGGGGAGATATAAAACTAAGTGTGTTTGACGTACTCGGCAGGGAAGTGAAGATTCTGGAAAGTGGATTCAAGCAGGCAGGGGAATACGAAGCTACATTCAGCGGCCTGGCATTAAGCTCGGGAGTTTATTACTGCATCCTTGAAACCCCAGTAGGCCTCCGCACACAAAAAATGGTTTTAGCGAAGTAAAAAAATAATTAAGGAATCAGAAAATAGCAAACATAATCTAATCCTTCACGCACCGCACACTAAGACCGTCATCCTTGTCTTGAGGGCTAAGGGATGTGTAGCCCTTGGAAAAAGAAAAGAGTCCCAGGGAGTAGGCGTTACTGCTATTGTACTCGGTAGAACTCCAGAAGAGGGTGTATTCAGTTAATCCGCTGAATGTGACGAAGATACCACGGGCTTTTGTGCGGATGCCCCCTAACAGTGCTGAGAAACCACTCCTATTTGTACCGGTACCTTCCCCTTTCCCCTGACCAACGGACTTTAATGCATTCGCATCTTCTTGAACTATTGTTCCCATTTTATTAAATTCTACTTTTGCGGGTAAATGCCAGCCACCTGGACATACTTCTTTTGCTGTTTCCCAATTGTATAGTCTGCCAAATCTATCACAATTACTCCTTTCTTTATCGAAGCACCAATTACCTTTTGAACTAAGAACGTGAACCATGTCATACCAAATACTTTGATCTTGTGAAGGGTCATAATTGAGATTTTCAGACATCCACCACTGGTCACCTATTTTTAACGTCTTATAAGTTTTACCATCCCGGGTGTCTTTTAATGTATCAGTTTGCTGGGCTTCTAATACCGGAATTAACAGCAAAATGATCAAAACTGTCATTATCATTTTTTTCATTCTTTCATTTTTCCTTACTCTCCGTCAGTGGACGGATTTTCAATTTTACTGTTAAATCCTTAATGATGTTTTTTGCCGGGTTTAAATTAACTCCTTTCAACATACTTTACAAATCTTTTTATACATATCATTTTTAATTTGTTTTTATTTAAAAATTAAATTCAACGTATACATTGCTAATTGTGGCTTGAAACTCCGATAGGGGAGTTTAAACAAAAAATCTGCAAAAATATTTCTTGTTTAAGTCTGAATATATTGTTAATTTTCACCGTTGGTTTGTTTTTATATATTAAATATGTAATTTATTTTATTAATTTATTTTGAGGTATCCTATGAAACAAGCTGTTTTTACTTTTTTTGCTTTCCTGTTAATTTCTTCCTTCACCTTTGGCCAATGGGTCGAACAAACAAGCGGTACTACTCAAATTCTCTATTCCGTCAAAGTTATCAATAGTCAGGTTGTATGGGCATGCGGACTTGGAGGCGTTGTGCTGCGCACCACTAATGGCGGTACAAACTGGACTCTTGTTACTGCTCCGGTTGCCACTCATGATAATTATTCAATTGATGCTATTGACGCAAATACTGCCTGGGTCAATTGCACAGATGCTTCCTCCGGCGTTGATATGCGGGTTTATAAAACCACAAACGGCGGCTCTACCTGGACAATGCAGCTCCAGGCCCCTCCCGTTTGGGGGAATGCAGTTAAATTTGCCGATGCTAATTACGGCATCACATACGGCGATCCCGCTGCTGGATCAAATTACTTCAGTGTCTGGCGTACTACTGATGGCGGCACAAACTGGATAGCTGTTGACCCCGCTCAAATGCCTCAGATTGTTGCCGGAGAAATGGGTGTTACTAACTGCCTGGTTTTAATGGGTAATACTGTTTGGTTTGGCACCGCATCAGATAATGCCGGTTTTGAACCCCGTGTTATTAAATCCACTGACCGTGGTATTTCCTGGACTGCTTCCGGTGCAATCACCGGACTTACCGGCGGTTATCTCTTCTCTCTCGCTTTTAAGGATCTTAATAACGGTGTCGGCATTTCCTTGGGCGGCCAGGCTTGCACTACTTCTAATGGCGGAATGAATTGGACGGTTATTCCTGTTAATACTGCTATTGGGTTGCGCTGGGTTGATAATATCCCCGGAACTTCTGCTTACATCACTGTAGGCGGACCAACCGCAACCGGATATGCCTACGTCTCAAAAGATGACGGCGCTACATGGCTTCAGAATGCACTTCCTGCTGCCACTCCCAGGCTCAGAGCGGTTGACTTTATCAGCCAGACTGCAGGCTGGATCGTGGGTAACTCAGGCAAAATATATAAATTTAACGGCGACCCGCTTCCTGTTGAGCTTACTTCCTTCTCTGCTAATGTTATTGATTCCAAAGTTCACATTAACTGGGCAACGGCAACCGAAATAAATAATCGCGGTTTCGAGATTCAAAGAATGACGGGCGAAAACTGGGTATTTGTCGGTTTCAAAGAGGGAAGAGGAACAACAACGGAAGCAACTGAATACACATTCGTTGATGATTCCGAATTGAATCCCGGTAAGATTTCCTACAGGCTAAAACAACTTGATTTCGACGGCAGATACTCATACAGCAAGATCGTTGAGGTTGATCTGGCTCCCGCTGATTTTGCACTCTGCCAGAATTACCCAAATCCCTTCAATCCCAGCACGGTGATAAACTATCAGCTTCCGGAGAATAGTTTTGTTTCTTTGAAAGTATTTGACATGATAGGGAATGAAGTTGCCGTTCTTGTAAATGAAGAAAAGCAAGCAGGCTCTCATTCCGTTACTTTTGAAGCAAATAATATTTCTACCGGTGTTTATTTTTATCAGATAAAAGCCGGTGATTTTGTAAGTATGAAGAAATTGATATTCATGAAATAGTTTCTTCATTTACTGATTAGTAGTTGAGTTTCCTCTCTGTTGTGATATTATAGCGTCAACCCTTGTTATAATAACCTCCGCTTGCGGAACAGAGAGGATTTTTATTTTCATTTCCATGTTCCGTCGGGGGATCGGATTTTCAACATTGACTGCAACACACCCCCTTAATCACTCCGTCTCTCCGTTGGTTAACGGATTTAATCACAAAAAAAAGACCCGCTTGTGCGAGTCTTCATCAATTGTAAAATAATTCCTAATGAACCTGCCTGCCCCGCTTGGGCGGTGGTCCAGCTTTGGGCGGGATAATTCCTAATTTATAATTAATAATCCAATTCCTTCAGGATTTCCGCGTTTACTGTCTCTATCGGCTGAAGCCCGTTAATGGTGATGCATTTATGCTTTCCATTGTAATAATCGAGCACGGGGTATGTTGTTTCGTTATAAATCGCGATCCTTCCTTTTATTACTTCCTCTGTGTCGTCCTTCCTCTGGAATAATGAATCCACGGCTCCGCACCTGGGGCATTTGGACGGGTCATCTATCTCCGAGAGGTTCAGGATTGCTTTGCAGACTTTGCACGAACGCCTGGAGGTCAAGCGTCTTATAATCTCATCTTCATACGCAGTGATATGCAAGAGGAAGATGTTTGTCATTTTCAGTTCCGCGAAAATTTTATCGAGAGATTCTGCCTGCTTCACTGTTCTCGGAAATCCGTCAAGTATGAATCCCTTCTTCATTGTTTCGGAATTCAGGGCATCATGGATTATTTCCACTACTATCTTGTCCGGAACTAACCTTCCTGATTCAACTAACTTCTTCGCTTCCAATCCGAGAGGTGTCTTCTGTTTGATTGCATCACGTAAAATATCTCCGGTTGATAAGTGAGGTATTTGTAGTTTCTCACTTAAGATTTTTGCCTGGGTTCCTTTCCCGACTCCGGGGGACCCGAATACTATTATATACATTGGGTTCATAATTCTTAATTTACCTGTCCCGCATGGGCGGGATAATTAATGAGCGTCCAACCAGTTATCTCCCGTCCCTGCGTCCACGGATATCGGAACGTTAAGGGGCATGGCCTGTTCCATTAATTCTTTAACGGCAGGCAGAACGTCGTCAAGTTCTTCTTTGAGGAGATCAAACACGAGTTCGTCATGCACCTGGAGGATCATTTTAGATTTAAAATCCTTCTCCCTAAAATAATCAAATATTTTAATCATTGCAATCTTAATCATATCTGCTGCGGTCCCCTGAATCGGCATATTAATTGCGGCTCGCTCGTCAAACTGTCTTATTGCCGCATTGCTGCTCCTTATGTTCTTCAGGAATCTCCTTCGTCCGGTCAGCGTGGATGCATATCCTTTTTCTCTTGCATTCTCTATTGCCGTGTTCATAAAATCTTTTATTCCCGGGAATGTCCTGAAGTAATTATCTATGATTTCTTTTGCCTGATTCTGGGGAATGCGCAGCCTTGTTTTTAATCCGAATGCCCCTATACCGTAGAGTATTCCGAAGTTCACTTCCTTTGCCTTGCGTCTCATGTCGGATGTTACTTCCTCCGGTGGAACCTGGAATACCAGCGCCGCCGTCTTCCGGTGTATGTCTTCTTTGTTGGCAAATGCTTCAATCAAACGTTTATCCCCGCAGTAATGTGCCATAATCCTTAGTTCTATCTGGCTGTAGTCGGCACTTAGAATAATATGTTTGCTGTCCCTCGGCACAAAAGCTCTCCTGATTTCCTTGCCGAAATCACTCCTTACGGGGATATTCTGCAGGTTTGGTTCGTTGCTTGAGAGCCGCCCGGTTGAGGCGATTGTCTGGTTATATGAGGTGTGGATCCTTCCGGTGACCGGGTTTATAAGTTTCGGAAGGGCGTCGGTATATGTCGATTTCAGTTTTGAGACTGTCCTGTAATCGAGAAGGAAACTTATTATCGGATGTGTGTCGGATAATGTTTCGAGTGTCCGTGCGTCTGTTGAATATCCTGTTTTCGTCTTTTTTCCTGCGGTGAGATTGAGGTCTTCAAAGAGTATCTTCTGTAGCTGCTGCGGTGAATTGATGTTGAAAACCTTGCCGGCGCGTTCGTAAATTTCTTTTACAAGTTTCTCGATTTGCTCCGCCAGTTCTTTCGAAAGATTGTTCAGCACTCCTTTATCGACCCTCACCCCGGTGTTCTCAATATCCTCAAGTACGCGGACAAGGGGAAACTCGATGTTATATGCAACCTCTTCAAGGTTCTCTTTCGTTAACTCTTTTTCAAGTTTCTGAAACAGACGGTAAGTAACGTCCGCATCCTCTGCGGCATATTTGGAAAGGAGGCTGAGGCTTACATCGAAAATCTTGTTGGCTTCTTTCCCTTTCCCTATAAGGTCCGAAAGGGGAATGGGGGAGTAGTTGAGGTACTTCCTTGAAAGGTCGTCCATGTTATGCTTTTGGTCAGGATCGATTATGTAACTCGCTATCATCGTGTCGAAATAGAAATTCGCTACTTTTATTCCAATGCTCCTTAAAACAGCTATGTCATATTTCCCGTTCTGGCATACTTTCTTAATTTTCGGGTCTTCAAAAACCGGCCTGAATATCCTTATAAAATCATTTACGTCGAGGCGGTCGCTCAGGTCTGCCGCGAAAAGATCCCCTGATGCTGTGAAGGGATTAATGGCCACAAACCAGGCCTCTTCATTATTGAAACAGAACGATGCCCCGGCCATTAGGAGGTTGAGTGTGTCGAGGGAGTTTGTCTCAGTATCGAATACGAACAGATCAGTTTTGGCAAGCCTTTTCGCCAGTTCCCCGGCTTCTTTTGTGTTTTTAATGAGAGTATACCGGGTGGAAAAGTCTTCTTTCGATTTCTCCGTTTGCGGAATCTTCTCTTCTTCTGGTGTCTGTCCTCCGTCCTCCGATATCTGTCCTCCGCCCTCTGATATCTGTTCTCCGACATCTGACTTCTGACTTCCGGCATCTTCCCCGAACTGCTTCCTTAGCCGAATATACGGATTCCTGAATTCGAGTTCTTCGAACAACTCTCTTACTTTCTCCCAATCGGGTGATGGAGGAGTAAGATTTTCAATTTCTAATTCAAGGGGGACGTAACAATCGACTGTTGCAAGTCTCTTTGAAAGGAAAGCGGCCTCTTTTCCGGCAGTCAGTTTTGCATGGTATTTTGCGGGGACTTCCTCCATCCTTTCATAGATATCCTCAATGGTCTTAAAGCGGGGGATGAGATCCTTCGCTGCTACTTCCCCGATCCCTTTTACTCCCGGAATGTTATCGCTTGAGTCACCAACCAATGCAAGGTAGTCAATTATCTGCACCGGGTCGAAGTTGAATTTGTCTCTTACTTTTTTTTCGTCGACCACTTCAAGTTCGTTTGACATCCTGTCGAGTTTCACTATCTTCGTTTTCCCGGTAATAAGCTGCAGGAGGTCTTTGTCGGGAGAAGCAATGAACGATTCGATCCCATGCGCTTCCGCCTTTTTTACCAGCGCTCCTATGAGGTCATCCGCTTCATGTCCAGGTCTGATGAGAAGAGGGAAGTTGAGGGAGTTTACAATGTCTTTTATCCGCTGTATCTGGGGAACCATGTCCTCAGGCATTTCAGAACGGTTGGCTTTATATAGGTCATACATCTCGTGCCTGAATGTCGGCTCTTTTGAGTCAAAGGCGACGCAGATGTAATCCGCTTTTACTTCTTCAATTATTTTGATAATCTGGTTTACGAATCCGAAAACGGCACTTGTGGGCTCTCCTGATTTTGTGGTCAGCGGACGGTTTGCGAATGCAAAATAGGCTTTGTAGGCAAGCGCAAGAGCATCTACGACTATGAGTTTTTTCACTAATCTTTCTTTCTACAGTTCGCCGATGTCCTCATTCCATAAGGCCGGGTTCTTCGCTATGAAATCGGTCATCAGGTCTATGCATTCCCGGTCGTTCACGTCGGTTACTTCTATTCCATGCGACTCCATGAACTCTTTTCCGCCGGGGAATGTCTTCGATTCGCCGACTACTACTTTCTTTATGTTGAACTGGACTGCGGCTCCCGAACAGAGATAGCACGGCATCAGCGTGGAATAGAGAACGGCTCCCGTGTAACTCCCGATCCTTCCTGCGTTCATAAGGCAGTCTATCTCGGCGTGTATCATCGGATTTCCTTCCTGCACCCGCTTGTTGTGCCCGCGGGCTATTATCTTGCCGTCTTTAACGAGTACTGACCCTATAGGGATCCCTCCCTGGCTTAGTCCCAGTTTTGCTTCGTTTATCGCTTCGGTTAAAAATTCATCTCTCATTTTTGCTCCTTTAAATTATAATTCGCCCGATAAATCAACGGCCTCGACATCGTCATACATTATTGTAATCAGGTCTTCATCCGTCGGGTTTTCTATTGTTAAAATTCTTTCTTCCTGGTTTCCAATGGCTTTCATCAGAATATTCCTTACCGTCCTGGCGTTCCCGAAATTCTTATCCCGGTTTTTATAAGCATTTTCAAATATCTCCAGGAGTAACTGCAGTGCCCCCTCGTCAAGGATATATCCGTTCTTCTCGCTCATTACGAAAACAATTTCGAGCATCTGCCGTGGTGTGTAGTCTTCGAAATTGAAATAGTGGCTAAAGCGCGATTTCAGTCCGGGATTAGCTTCGAGGAAGATCCTCATCTCGTTTGTGTATCCCGCAACAATAACGACAAGCTTGTCTTTGTAATCTTCCATCCTCTTTAAAAGTGTGTCTATCGCCTCTATTCCGAAATCGTTCCCGCCTCTGAAGAGCGTATATGCCTCGTCAATAAAGAGAGTCCCTCCGAGTGCGGATGATATCACGTCATCCGTCTTCTTAGCTGTCTCTCCTACATGCGATGCCACAAGAGCGGCACGGTCTACTTCCACAAGGTGTCCCTTCTCGATAATCCCCATCTCCCTGTAAAGTTTGCTTATTAACCTTGCTACCGTTGTTTTTCCCGTTCCCGGGTTTCCGAAGAATACTGAGTGGAGAGATTTCTGGATTACCTTCATTCCTCTTGCTTCGCGCAGTTTTGTAACTTTAATTCCCTGCAGGAGCTTGTTGATAGAGGATTTTACGCTCTCTAATCCGGTAAGCTGGTTCAGTTCGTCCAAATATTTCCGGAGCATTGCTTCGTCACCGGTGATTTTGTAACTTTTCTTTATTTCTTTTTCTTTCCCTGCTGATGTCAGCGGAATAACATCTTCCGCGGTAATTATTTTTCCCGTCTCGGCATCTCTCTCGTCAACCGGTACTTCCACGAGTCTTAGCAGCTGCCGCTTCTGGATTCCGTCCACCATGTTGCGCGCAAGTCTTGCATTCCCGAAGTTCTTGTCGCGTGCCCTGTAAATAACATTGTAGTGTTTCTTAAGAAGCTCTGCGGCTTCGTCGGAGAGAATCAACTTTTTGGATTCCAGCATAGAGCGCGTAAGTACCATCAGTTCATCGGGGGTGTAATCTTCAAAATGGTAATACTTTGTGAAGCGGGAAGTGAGCCCGGGATTGCTCTGCATGAATGTGTTCATGTTATCCGTGTATCCGGCCGCAATCACAATGAATTTGCCCCGTTCGTCTTCCATCCTCTTCAGAAGGGTGTCTATAGCTTCTTTTCCGAAATCTCCTCCCGATCCCGGTTCTGTCTTAATAAGTGAGTATGCCTCGTCAATGAAAAGGGTGCCGCCAATCGACTGGTCAACAAGCTGATTTGTTTTTTCCGCAGTCCCGCCGATATGCCCGGCGACAAATTTCTGCCTGTCTGCTTCCACAAGATGTCCCTTGGGGAGTATAGTCAGTGCGGAATAGAGCTGGCTAATAAGTCTCGCGACAGTTGTCTTTCCTGTTCCGGGATTTCCGGTGAAGACTATATGGTCAGAGAATTTCTCGTTTAAGTTTTCTTTTTGCTCGTAATAATATCTTGCAAGCTTTACAACCGATTTGACTTCTTCTTTAACGGAACTGAGTCCAACGAGCCTTTCTATTTTATCAAGGACGCTCTGAATAGCCTCCTCATCTATCTGTAATTTTACTTTTTTCTTGACTGTCTCCCAGAAAACCGGTGCGACGTCTTCATCGGTTATCAAAGATAAAGCTTCTTTTGTCTTTTCTTCTTCGGGGAGTTTGAGGTATCTCTTGCCGAGATGCATCTTTGCGTCCGAAAACACATTCCTCATAAGGCGCGCGTTACCGAACGTCTTGTCCCTGCTGCGGTACAGGAGCGTAATATGTTTCTTGATCATTGCGAGGGCGTCTTCGTCAAATAAGAATTCTTCCTTCCCCGCGAATCTTTTTAAAATCTCAATAAGTTCGTCGGGATTGTAGTCCTCGAATATGAATGTGTAATTCACGCGGGATTTCATTCCAGAATTTGCAGCTATGAAAGTTTCCATTTCGTCCGGATAACCTGCTGCTATTACGGCAAACTGCCCGCTCTTGTCCTCCATCTTCTTGAGGAGCGTGTCTATAGCTTCTTTTCCGAAGTCCTGCGGGTTTCCTGCTTTGTAAAGGGTGTATGCCTCGTCGATAAAGAGGACTCCACCCATTGAGTCTTCAATTATTTTCTCGGTCTTCTGCGCGGTCTCTCCAATGAATTGCCCCACGAGACTTCCTCTGTCAACTTCAACAAGATGTCCTTTTTCAAGAAGCCCCATTGCATGAAATATTTTCCCCATCAGCCTAGCAACTGTGGTTTTTCCCGTTCCGGGATTGCCAAGGTAGAGAGTATGGAGCGAGAAACTCGATTCGCTCTTAAGTCCCGACTTTTTCCTCTCGAGTTGAAATTTCAGATAATCAACAAAATCGCGCATAGACTGCTTCACTGATTCGAGTCCTATAAACGAATCGAGTTCCCCGAGCAGTTCTTCAAGGGTTCTTTCGTCAGCAGGCTCTTCCGGTTTATTTTCATCCGGTTTTCCGGAGGGGGCACTCCCTTTTTTGTCTCCCTCTTTTTGCGGTGATGTGTCTTCCACTATCTTTTTGTCCCCCATCATGAAGGTCTTTTTCCCGATCAGCTCATTGGCCAAATAGATTTCAACTTTCGCGGTTCCTTTTTCCCAGAAGCCTTCTGCCTCTGATCCGAAGGATTGTGCGAACTGGAAATATTCCCAGTTTTGGTCCACGTGAAGCTCGAAATTGCTCTCGCTGCCGAAATTCCGGTTACTGTACCATCTTATCGAACCCTGGACTTCGTAATCCTTTTTGTTGTGGAAGGGATTTGTTACAACAACTTCCACCCCCAGGAAATTTATTGTCTTTGCGTCAAACTGTTTATAAAATGTTTTCCTGCCGGATGTCAATTCCTCTACGAAGTCATACATATTTACCGAGTAAAGATTGAACAGGGAGAGTTCGTTCTTTACAAGCGTCCCGTCCTCTTCTTCCTCTTCATCGCGTTGGGAGATTCCCTGTGAAGACCCCGTACTTTCCGAGTAGGAAAACGGATCCGCCGATATCTGTCTGTCGTAAAGGTCGTCTACTTCTTTGTTAAGGGTCCTGACTACTTTATCCTCGCCGAATCGCTCCTTATATATGTCTAAAAGCGTTAATGCCTGGCGGGTCTGATGTGTTTCGAGATATGTTTCGATGAGTAATTTAAGGACAATCTGGTGAGAGTCGGTCTTTTTCATGTCGGCAAGTATCTGATTTGCAAGCCAGCTTGTATACCAGTATTCCTTCTGCTCAAAAGAAAACCGGAGTTCACTGAGCAGGTAAGTAACTGATTCTTTGTCATTCTTGTTCAGGCGTGACATGAATTTTTCATCTCTGCCCGTTGCCGATTTATAAAGCCCGGATATTTTTTTGTGTTCCGGTTCAAGGACCTTCTCGGTGTTTATTGCTCTCTCGATATCTTCAAAGGCTGAGGCGAAATTGCTTTTGCCGGCTTTGATCTTTGCGCGGAGATGATAATCCCTGCTTGAAACGGAGTTCTTTGTTTTTATGCAGGCGGCAAGATCTTCCTCAGCTTTATCGCAACGGACAAGATTGATGAACATGAATGCCCTGAAAAAAACTGCATCCGGGGATCCGTTGGAGAGTTCTACTGCGTTTTCGATTTCTTTAGTGGCATGAAGTGTGAACTTGTTTATAAAGTAGGAGAATGAAAGTATTATCGACGTTCTGTAGTCTTCCGGAGCGGAGTCCCTCAGTTCCTTAGCGTCCCTGAGTTTCATTTGAAAATCTCCTTTTTCAATCTTAAGGAGGCTTTCTTTTATTAAAATTTCTTTCTTTTCCGGTTTAGTATCGATCATCAAAAAACGAAATAATTCAGATTAAAAATTCTGTGCACTAATTGTAAAGTTTCTATTTTTAAATTTACTCAAAAAAAATATCTTTCAAAAATCTTTTCTCCCTGAGCCATCCGAAGCGTCGGACTAAGTGAAAATCACTGTGAGTAATGTTGTGATCACCAGCTTTTCATCCTGCGATGATTTTATCGCCAAATCCGCTTCCAGCAGAGCCCTTGAAATATTCAACAACTTAGCTTTCCCGAATATCCGCGCCGCCTCAACGTATGACGGGTATGAATAATAATTTCCCCCGACCATCCTTCCTTTTACCGCCCTCTCCAGATTGCTCTTTTCCAGCTCCGGCACTTGCGCAACCCCGGTGAAAAACTTATTCAGGCTCCCCAAAACGGGTATGATCTCCTCTTCCTCCAGGATATTCAGGGCAATCTTGAATGATTTCTTCCTGTCATTAGCGCTGATTGCATTAAACAAGTCGAACACGTTATACCGCCGGGCCTGATACACCTGCGCCTTTATAATCTCATAAGTTACTTCCTTTTTTTCCCCCAGGAACGTGATTATTTTATCAAGCTGCATCTGCATGAGATCGCGATTGTCCCCTATTACATCAATGAAAAAACCGGTATCCTCATTGCTTATCGTCTTTTCCTTGTCCGAAAGGTACCTTCTTACCCAGTTGCTCAGTTCCTCTTCCTTAAGGGCACTTGCTTCAAACAGCCACTTCTTTTCAATGAGAGCTTTATAAAACTTCGTTTCTAATTTTTTTATTTCCCCCTCGTGAACCAGCACGAGAACGGTTGAATCGGCTGGATTACTGATGTACTTCTCAATCTGCTTGTGGTCTTTTAACTTGTTAAACTCCTTCACAATAATGAGTTTCAGGTCTGATGCAAACGGGAAGGAGAGCGCGAAGTCGATTATTTCTGCCTCCTGGTTATCCGACCCGAAAATTATCTTCAGGTCAAATTCCGATTTGATAATCTCGGCAAATGAACTCTCAAACATTTCAACTACCTTACCAATGGCAAAGTTATCATTGCCAAAGAGAAAATAAACCGGCTCAAACTTCTTATTTCTGAAGTGGGGAAGTATCTCCCTTATATTCTGATTTTTCTGGTATGCCATTAAATTATTCGATATTAAAAAGGTTCTTGTAGTTCAGAAGGACTGTGTTGTCCACCCACGCATATAATTTCTGAACGTCAGTATCGCTGACTTCTCCCCCTGCTCTCCATTTTTTCATATATCCATCTGTCTCTCCGAATATTGTTTTTTCAACCGGAAGAAGTTTCTGCATGATTCCGGTCCCTTCGCGGTTCAGCAATGCGGAGACGTTTATATATTTCTTTCCGGATCCCCGCTTTATAGGGAAACACTCGTCCTTGAGAATCAGCGAGAAATTACATAACCGTGCAATTCCTTCTTTATCTCCGGTAACAATTTTCGGAAGCTTTTCACCTCCTTTAACAAAAGTAGGAATGGCAACTGATGTAAGCGGGAATCCAAGAATTGTCCATACTGTTGCCAGGTCAGGGGATTCTCCTTTTTTCACTCCCTGAATAAGAATGGAAGAGCAGGAAGAATTGCGCGGAATAAAATCTTCAAAGAAACTGAATTTAGGTTCGCCTGCAGGGGGGAGTTCTGCTGCAAGATCGACTTTTGTAAGGCTGTGTTTCAGGTTTCTTGAAATATTCCTGAATATAAATTCCGCATCGATCTTGTTCATTGCGGCACCCATGGAGATAATCTCTTCCGCGTTTGCGTAACGGATATATCCGAATCCGTTATCCTTTTCGCCGTTAAAGGAGTAGTTCGTTCGGATCAGGTATCCGTGAGGGGCAACTTTAGAATCGTTTACGTCAAATTTAGTATATGAAAAATTATTTGTTTCAAAATAGGCACCATTCCCAAGGGCGTCGATCACTCCGAAATTTGCCTCGACTCCGAGAGGCTTTGGCAGATTTTTAAGGAGTTGTTCAAAATCGTCAACCGTTGCGCAGCTCCCCAAAGCAAGTTTCATCACTATCCCTTCACGGTCTGCGAGTTCGGTTTCGTCATTTTCGGCTTTGAGATTGTAGGATGCCGAGTTTATTATTGCAAACCCCTCCGAATTGCATCCTCCCCAGACTTCCAGATTCTTCGTGTCGGGACTGTTGACAAGGCCGATGAATTTATATTTAGCATCTATGAAATAAACCAGTTTGTTTTGCATATAATCGGAGTCTCTGTGTTTTAACAGCAGCGGCCTTCCGTCCATTGTTGCCTTTCCGGAAATAAGCGCAGTTGTGCAGGGTATCAGACTGAACTGGATTACCATGACTAAAAACACTACTAAAATTCTGAACATATCTGCCTCGTGATTTAATAAGATTTATATGAATAATTTTAAAGTCGTGATCTTTTTGGCTCCGATTGATATTCGGAGTTTATGATTAATCAGCTTCACTTTTTTTACGTCAATTTCTTCCAACGATACTTCTTTGATTTTCTTAACGGGGATATTGAATGAAATCACTTCGTCTACTTTCTTCTCCGTCGGATTGAAAAGTCTCAGCACATATCCCTCTCCGTCTTCGGCTTGTTTCAGGCAGCTTACTTTTGTGTCATTTGTTTTGAAGGAGATGAAGGAATTTGTAAGCGGCAGTTTGCCTTCCGTTTTTCCGTGCTGAACCAGTTGGATATGATTGTGGAAATTCAGAGCTTCCGAAAAGATATTCTTTGAATCCGTAACGGTATTGATGCTTTCTTTCGAATGGAGGAATAAACCGATTTCAAAATCAATCGGCCATAATACCTGTGAGCCTTCTTCGTATGAATAATCCTGCTCCGAACTTGGTGCGATCTTATACGGAAAGGCTTTTAACAATGTGATTGCCAGCGTCCGGTCTTTGTCGTTCAATACTTCATATTCTTTGAGCCCGTTGCCGAACACAGCAATCCCGTAATTATCATTCTCAATATCCACAAAATGATTGAACGGATAGTCATATTGCGGCTGCTCAACCCACTCTTTTGTATCTGGGCGATCTATGCTTCTCCTGACCACATCAAATCCTCCCTCGGCATAACTGTATTTCGCATCAAGCTTTGTCGGGAACATTATTCGAAGTCTGTGATTCGGAACCATGTTGTTGAATGACACAAAGAGATTTACGCAGGGTGAATTTGTCATCAGTTCAATTATCAAATCGATTCTGTGCTTAACACGGTTGCCCTTCTTTGTTGAAGTGGATCTGTTTTTTTGAAAATCCGTCTCCCGGCGGACAGGAAGTTTTATCCTGTGTGAGATTAAAAATGAACTTGATAAATCCCCTGAACTGTATATTCCTATATCCGGCCTTGAATCAAGTGTCGTGATAACCGGATCGAGCGGTTTGTGTACCCAGGCGTTTCCCTCTTCTCCCTCATCATAGAAGTATCCGAGGTTCTTGAATTTTTCGCCATTGATTTTGTCGGTTACGTCAAATGTTCCGTTTTTGTGGATTTTAATTTTATAGAATTCATTCTCTAAAGTTCTTTTCCTGGAACTGACTTCTGTTTTCGAATTCAGTTTAGCTTTTCCGGATTTTTTCTTCGGAACGATCTTGTATGTTTTCAATCCGAATGCCGGAATATCCTTCAGAGATAAAAGCGCCCGGTATCTCTTCATCTCAAAATACATCGGCCTGTCGATCAGCTGCTCAAGTAAAGGCTTTTCGCTTTCAGAATTTATCAATTGCATCGGAACTTCATTACCATTTTCGTCTTTAATGACGAAAGCCCCTTTATCATATTCCGCCGGAATGTCGATCACTGCGAACTCAGTCGTATTGCGTTTTTCAAAATTGGGATTGAATGCGGTCAGATAAAGATCGTGCGTGTTTTCCAGGGGATCAGTATTGGTCTGAAGAATCAAGTACTTGAGTCCTCTGGAGAATACTCCTTCCGATATCTCATTGATCTGTTTGTATCTCCACATCATGTCTTCATGAATCGAGTCACGGCTGCATCCTCCAATGGAATCATGTGCGGAGTTTTGTACTAAATAATTCCAGGCGATATTCAGGTACTCGTCATTTATGTTCATTCCGAAAATTCCGGCGAGGGAGTTAATCGGCTCCGCGTAATACTGAAGCATCCTTTCCGAATGGAAATTTTCCATTTTCAGGTACGTTCTCGATGAGATAACGTGGCCGAACAAATTGCCGCTTCTTCTGTCATACTGAGCGCTTCTCCGTTCTCCCTTAACAAGAGCAAGATTATCCGGATCAACTGTTTTTCTTAGTTCTTCCTGGTAATCTTCCAGTGTGCTGTGGACTACATTTATTCCCGGAATAAGCCTTTTGATGTCCTTTATAATCCTGACCGTTTTTGCATTCGGACCGCTTGAGTCGTGTCCTTCCATCCATATAACATTTTCTGTCGTGAAGTCATGATCCTGCAATTCAGTCAGTTTTTTTACCCACGGGACTACATTCTCTTCGTGATATGTATCGGCCGGATTGATTATGAAATAATCTTCATCAACAAAAGGAAACGATGAGAGATGGAACGGCGTTCCTCCGCGCGACCATTTGTACTCAACCAGGAAAGGATCTTCGTTGTGGACTACTGTCCTGTAGATATAAAAATAAAAATTGTATCTCGGCATTGTCGAGAAGCGGGAAGAAAGTGCCTTTGTTCCGTCAGCCCCTTCCCAGATAAACTCGGCATGTTTGCTGTCGAGTGAATTGACTCCCCGGTAAAACATTATCAGATCGACTCCGAATCCTTTGTATAACTGAGGGAGCTGAGAAATTTGTCCCCATGAAAAAGGGGAATAGCCGATTTTGCTGACTCTGCCAAACGGTTTACATGTTTTGTGTCCGAGAAGCAGGTTTCTGATAAGATTTTCTCCGCCGACAAGAAATTCATCGGGTAGGATATACCAAGGGCCGATAAGAAGTCTCTTCTCCTCAACAAATTTCTTTATGATCTCAAATTTATCTTTTCTGATTTCAAGATAATCATCCAGTACAATCGACTGGCTGTCAAGGTGAAAAGCCCTGTAGTCGGGATTCTTTTCAAGGATGTCGAGTACATCATCGATCATTTCAACCAGCATCTGTCTGTTGCGCTGATACGGGTATCGCCATTCACGGTCCCAGTGCGTATTTGATATTACATGATATTTCTTTTTCATATAATTTATTGATTAAATTTATAAAATCCTTATTCTTAATTCCTAATTCCTAATTCCTGAGTATTATCTCCGACAGTCCCCCTTCTGCTATTACCGATGCCGCCTGAAAATTATGCCCCGATGTCTGCGCGAACGGAACGACTACGCACCTTCCGATACCCGCTGCCCTTATCGCAATCGATCCGCTCTCGCTGTCCTCAAACCCTATAACCCTGCCGAAATCGCTCTTTGGTATCGACAGTTTATGGAGTGCAATAGAATATAAATCCCTGTGCGGTTTCAGCCGAATCTCATTTGAATCGCTTGCAGTAATGATTCCGTCATAGATCTTTTTATAGTCGGCGAACATCATTTCAACTTTTAATTTCTTAGTGTGCGAAATTTCCCACTCGCGAACTTCCTCCTGCAGTACCTTGAAAACCTCATCCAGCACAATGTTTGCTTCATAAGCAATCGATGATGTGACAACGGCTATCTTTGCCGGATTGGCAACAAAGTATGCGGCTGTTTCAAGTAACGATTTCTTTAATTTCTCTTCGTTTTCAACGACGAATTCCTTTCCCGACTTTGTTTTGTAGTCCCGAAGCAGGCGGGGGATGAGATCAACAATTTCCTCATTCAGCCATCCTTTGATAAGCGCAATAAATATCCCGATGGAGGGCATCGGTTCAATAAGTCTCCTGCCGGCAGCGAAATTGAGTTTAGAAATGACATCGTCCCGCTTTCCCAGACTCAGGTCCCTTAATATTTCATGATACTTCTGATAATAAATATCTATTCCGACCCGGACATAATCTGATAGATTGAGGAGATGTATTCTCGGACCATAAACATTTTTAATAAACGATGAAAATTCGTCCATCGCATCCTGATTCTGGTTCTCCTTCGATATAAATTCGATGAAGTGCTTGCTTTCGAGGAGTGCTTTGCAGTCTAAAGCAGCCAGATTATTTCGTATCTCCTCTTTTCTTCCTTTATCGTGTCCAAGCGCAAGGGTCCATATAACTGACTTAAAATATGCATCAAGTATATATTCGTGAATGAATGTCTCCTTATATTTCTTTATCAGGTATTCAACATGTTTTGTGGTGCTGTTACCAATTATAAAAGGGTAGTCGGCATGATCCAGGCCGGTCCATGCTTCCCTGGTTGTCATTCCGGACATTTGCCTGACCATAAAATCAAGCGAGTAAATGCACAATTCTTCAGTAGTAGTGGTTGTTCCGTCCATATCCATAACTGCTCCGACAATATCCGAAAGGGGAGCGGTAATTTTGGGTGCAAGGGGAACGACTTCAAATTCCGGAAATACATAATCGGAATTCTGAATCAGAATAAAATCGTCACTCAGGTGTTTTAATTTCTCAACTGCTTCTTCTTGATTTGCAAATATGTTCATTCCAAATTCCTAATTTTTAATTTGGGGCGTTCTAAGCCCCATCCCGACTGGTCGGGACTTAATTCATCCTCGGCATTATCCGATTAGTTTTTTCCCTGCCTCTAACAATTCCTGAACCTCCGGATCATTTTCTCCTTCTGCATAAAAACGGAACATCGGCTCGGTCTCGGATGATCTCAGTAAAAGCCATCTCGGATTTCCTTCAAGATAAAATTTTATTCCGTTGATATTGTTGTGGCTCCCGAAGAATGATTGACTGCTTTTAACTTTGTAGTTCCCAATTGTTCCCGGCAGGTTTTTCTGCAGTTCAGGTAATTTACTCTCTCTGTCAGTCCCGTAATAATGATGGTCAATACGGTTGTAATAAATCAGTCCGAATTCTTTTCTTTTGTGATTTACATAGTCGCTTAACTTTGTAAACGGTGAGTAAGCCAGCATCTCAATGAATATCAGTGCGGAGAGAACCCCGTCCCGTTCTGGAATGTGATTCTTAAATCCGAATCCGCCGCTCTCTTCACCACCGAATGCCACATCTTCCTCAATCATCTTTTCGCAAATATATTTGAAACCGACCTGGACATCAAACACTTTTCTCCGGTCACTGGCAAATAAGCCGGTAATCTTATCTGTTACCGAGGAAGTCTTAACAATATGTCCCTTGATTCCTTTTCCGTTCACGATGTAATCCGTGAGTAAGAGGATTGTTTCCTGTGCACTAAGCCAATCCCCGTTATCCAGCATTACACCCAGGCGGTCGGCATCACCGTCTGTCGCAACACCGATTGAATAATTGCCGTTTGCAAGCAAGTCGGTCAAAGGGATCAGATTCTTTTTAATTGGTTCAGCCAGTCTTCCGTAAAAACTTTCGTCTGCGGGGGAGAATATGGTCTTCACTTCGAGCCCGGAGTCGGGATACCCGCCAAGAAGTTCTTCAATCATACATTCTCCGGCTCCCCCCATTGAATCAACCAGAACACTTAATTTGCTTTCGTGTATTTTCTTAAAATCTATATATTCTTTTAGATGTTCAAAGTAAGGAGTTCTGAAATCTGACCTCTGAACCGGTGAGTTATTTGATTCTTTATTGCCGTTGACTTTATCCCGAAAGCTTTCGGGAGGAAAAAGGAGTTCACGTATTTCACTCTTGTGTAATAGCTCCTCCACTTTTAAAGTCTCTTCAGTTAAGAATGGTCCTCCGTATGACGACTTAAATTTTATTCCGTTATACTCAGGCGGATTGTGCGATGCGGTGATCATAACCCCGGCATCGAGCTGATTGAGCTTTGTAAAATATGATAGGAGGGGAGTGGGGCAAATTTTGTCGGAGAGAAATACGGAAATATTATTCCCTGACAGTACCTGAGCGAAAACCAATCCGAAAAATTCCGAATTCTTCCTTCCGTCAAATCCAATTGCTATTTTAATTTCCCTGCGTTTTGAATTGTGCAGGTAATCTGCAAAAGCCTGCGCAACGATTCTGATAGTTTCTTCATTAATTAAAACTTCGTCCCGTGAATGCTCAGTCGGGTACATCAACGCGCGCCATCCGTCGGTTCCGAAACTTATTTTACTCATTTCTTCCCTCTATTTTTGATGGCTTCGACGTACCAGCCGGTTACAACGCGTGGTCTTGTAATTGCAGTTCCCACAACAACTGCCCATGCTCCCCGCTTCATCATTTCCGCGGCATATCCGGGTGAGTTTATTTTTCCTTCCGCAATGACCGGTATGCTTATTTCTTTCACTAATTTCTCCACAAGCTCATAGTCCGGAGTGAATTTCGGGCTTCCGGATGTTTCCGGTGTATACCCGCTAAGTGTGGATGATACGCAGTCTGCACCGGCTTCAAAACAGGCAATTCCTTCTTTCAGGGTTGCAATATCCGCCATTACAACGCAGTTATATCTCTTCTTAACTTCTTTTATAAAATCTGGGCCGGATAATCCCTCACGCTCACGGAAAGTTCCGTCGATTGCAATAATGTCCGATGATACACTTATCAAATCCCCGACTTCTTTGAAACTCCCCGTAATCCTTACGCTCCCGTCGGGAAAGTATGATTTAAGGAGTCCGATAACAGGGACATCCACCGACTTTTTTATCATCTCTGTTTTATCAAGTCCCTGGCTTCTTATTGCAACTGCTCCTCCCATGATTGCCGCCCTGGCAAACATAGTGACTCCCTCCGGAGTATTGAAAGGATCTTCTCCTTCGGATTGACAGCTTACAATAAGACCGCACTTTATTTTATTAAACAGTTCACTCATTTTTTTGTACTCGCAATTATTACAACTTCTTCATCGGGAAGTACTTTTTTTAATTCAAGATCGCACATCGAGAGAATCTGGGATTCAAGGATCAGTCCCGTCATATCAATTATTTTATTTCCTGTCAGGATGAAGATATCGGGAACAAGCGCTCCCGCATCTCCGTAAGTGGTCAGTTTGCTTATCAGCGAGGAGATATTGGACTTAACTTCGGAAGGTGAGACCTGTGCTGTGATAGCGTCATTGACCTGCAGACGGATTGTCCCTTCTTTGTCAATTACTCTCAGTTTGCTGATTTCATTTTTAATCAGTCCCAGCAAATGTCTCTTCTGCTCGCTGTAACTCAGGGCATAAAGGAAATTAGTGTTTCCGGAGAGTTCAATTTTCCCCTCTTCAACTTTCAGGGAAACGGATGCAATTTTTTTGATATCCTCCATAGAAAGTTCGGTGATGCCAAGTTCCCTTGTGCGCATTTCACTGCTTCCCACTGCGGTTGCAATAACGCGTTTATTCTGATTGTCGATCTCGATTGTCACTTCCACGGAATCCGGAACAGCCCCCATCGAAATCACTGAGTTGTATGCTTCATTTCTAAGGGCAGTCAGATCAGCATCTGTGGGATTTATCAGGTTTCTCTCCACTGAATCGCGGATAATTCCGAGTGCGGCTCCTATTGCCGAAATAACCTCCGAATTTTCTGCAATCTTGTGAGGGAGTTTCAGATAATCAGCAGTAAAAGGAACTATAGCCGATGCACCGCCACCGCCGCCTACGAACCGGATGAGATCATTATCCAGTTTATATTCGCGGCTTAGCTGTCTGATTACCGGCTTGATTTTTTCGGCTGATATTGTAAGAATATCAGTCGCAATTTCTTTTGATGTAGTGTTAAACTTTTTAGCTATTTCATTCATGCAGTTGGTTATTGCTGTCTCATTGCCGGCACCGTGCCCGGTCTCTCGTACAAGTCCAAGATGATATGATGCTTCCGTCGGAGTGACTGTGTATGCAATATCAGTTCCGTTATTGATTGCGAGATAATCATCCGGATCCCCGGCAAGCGGCTGAACATAACTTATTTCCATTTTGCTGAAATCAGTCTCGGGGGAGAAAGCAACGTAATGCAGGTTTGCGATATGGGCGCTTCTCGGACCGACATCGATAATTTTTCCCTTATGGACTCTCGGGATAGACCCTCCGGCGATGCCAAGTGTCCTGACATCCAGCGTCCTTAAGAACAAACGGTTCTTTCCTATCTGGGCTGTTTTTACCTGGGGCTTTCCGTTTTTTATTACTGAGATATCCGTTGATGTTCCCCCGACCTCAATGAATATACCGTCTGAAATTTTTGCGTACATAAGTGCTGCGGCAACTCCGGCTGCGGGACCGGATAACATCGTAAGGATAGGCCTCTTGCGCATTTCATTAATATCCATAATACCCCCGTCGGAACGCATCACCATTAATGGAGTTGAAATACCACTTTCGCGAACTGCTATCTCAGTCATGTTTGCTGTCTCGAGCATCTTTGGCATCATGCTTGCATTAATTACCGCAGTCCTTGTTCTGACTCTCAGGCCGTATAGTTTTGAAATCTTGCTTGCTGCTGTTGCACCGTATCCCAGTCCGGATGCGACGGAGACTATATATTCCTCATTCTCTGTATGATCAACACCGAACACTTCTGAAGCTACAAAAACCTCCGCTCCTTGTGAGTGAAGGTCGCTGAGAACTTCGGGAACGGTTCCTTTCCAGTTTGTATCAGAAATGTCAATATACTTAAACCGCGTTTGAAGAAACTTACCGGGGGAGAGTTCGATATCTCTGGGGTTAGCTTCTCTGCGGGCGATTTTTCCCTCCAGCCCCGTACCAAGTCCAATAACTCCTACAACTGCTACGTCCCCCTCAAGAAGGGCATTGGTTGCCTGAGTGGTGGAGTGGGCAATGAGTATGACTTCGGAAGGATCTATTTTTGCCTCTTCTATAAGCCTCAGCATTGAGTCGACTACGCCTCTTGCAACTCCCTCTTTTGCTTTATGAGTTGTGGGTATACATGATTTGCCGATAATGGAATAATCTGAAATATCCACAGCCACGGCATGGGTGAAAGTACCGCCAACGTCAATTCCGATTTTTATTTTACGCATACTTAATAAGAGTTAAAATTTGATTGTACAAATTACCAAATTTAAGGGAAGTGACAAAGAAATCATTATATGTGAAAATACCGGGTAGACAAAGTGAAAGTTATTAAAAATTCTAACTAAATGAGGATTTAAGCAGTTTGTCATCCCCTGCTTTCTCCATTCGGAATGTTTCCGGACGGAGCTAATTTCAATTGGTAGTGTAAAATTAACTGATTCCGGCCGGGAAAAAAGCCGGAAAGGGCCGGGGTTATTTTAATTCTCTATATCGGAATAACTTTACAAACATTATATTGCCATGAGAAATATTTTTTATTTTATAACGAAAGCGATTCCGGAATGAAAAAGCATCTTTTATTTTTATTGATTTTGTTATCAGTCCACTCGTTCTGCCAGAAGACCGACACAGTTGATCTCAAACCGTTGTTCGGAGATTATGTGGGTGGCTTCCTGCTTTATGATATAAATACAGATTCATATATTAAATATAACCCGAACCAGTGTGCCACCCGGTTTTCACCAGCTTCCACATTTAAGATACCAAATTCGCTGATTGGTCTTGAGACGGGTGTTATTGAAGATACTGCTTCTGTTTTTAAGTATGACAGCCTGCTCCATCCAAAAGACTCTGTACGTCTGGCAACAGAACCGTTTAAACACTGGTATGAGGATTTGTCGCTGAAGATGGCTTTCAAGTACTCATGTGTATGGTGTTACCAGGATCTGGCAAGGAGAGAAGGGGAGGAACGAATAAGAAAATATATGAATGATATGCAATACGGTAATATGGATATATCGAGCGGACTTGAAAGTTTCTGGCTTTGCGGATCTATGGAGATTTCCATCAATGAACAGGTCGAATTCCTTCGGAGAATGTATCTTTATGAACTGAATGGTTTTTCTGCAAAAACCATTGATGCGGTAAAAAGCATAATGCTTTTTGAAACGACACCCGATTATAAACTTTACGGAAAAACCGGTTCCGGGGATTGTTACGGGGACAAATGGATCGGATGGTATGTCGGATTTGTCGAGACCGAGTCCGGGACGAAGATATTTGCATTGAACCTTCTGGGGGATGATAAAATAATTAAAATGAATTTCCGTCAGGAACTGGCAAAAAGGATAATGAGCAAACTGGGAGCAATAAAGTTATGACGTTTCTGTTTGTCAGCCGGGAAAGCTAATTACTCAAAACCTACCGGATACGGATCGGATACTGCTCAGAAGTGACGTTTTTTTAGCCAGAAGCGAAAAGAATGAATGAATGAATGAATGATTGTATGATTGTATGGTTGAAATACCCCAGTTTACGGCGTTCCAACTCGCCTTAATCTTCATTCCTAATTTCTAAATAATTGAGTAGTGTATTACAAAGTAAAATCTGGGGATTACGCTTCCCGGTTTGAAAGCATTATCCGGAAAACTTTTATTTTATTTGGTTATTCCGAGTTGAAACATTATTTTTAGATGTCTTAATAATCATTAATTTATTAAAGTGAAAAAAACTGACGCTCCTATTGAGAAAATATTTAAAATCGAGGATCTTGTTGATCCTGATTTTCAGCCGGTTTTCCCCAATCAGGTTTCTTTCGAAAATCTAATTTGCGTTCCTCAATTATCTCCTGTTCAAATACATTCCTTTGACTTAGTCCCTTTTAAGAGTTTCTTTAAGTTCTCGCTTGTTTTTGAAATTTTTAATAAAACCCGCGTTAATTTCTATCTTTTTGTAAATAAAAAAAAGTATGATCTTTTTTATATGATTAAAGAAGGGAAATATACAATCTCGGAAATGATAATTGATGAAAACCCTGATGAAATAAGCTGCTTCTATGTTTCGGGGCAGAAACGGTCTCTTGAACAAATCATATATCAAGATGGGAAAGAGGGAAAAAATGCCTAATGAGGATAACCCTGGTTTCAGGGAGGCGCTGTTATACGACTTTTGGATAAAAAGTGATTTCAGTAAGGAAGTAGTAACATACACGGGAGAAAAAATTGAGATCATTAATTCCGGCGAAATGAATGGGAATGAGGCCGGGCCTGACTTTCGCAATGCAAGAATTAAAATTGGTAATATAGTCTATGTGGGGGATGTGGAGATTGATCCGGAATACCGGGACTGGAAATATCACGGTCACTCAAGAAATAAGCGCTTTAATAAAGTGATTCTTCACTCATATTTTGTTGACGGATCAAACCATTCTGATTATGTGTACACTGAAAACGGAAGGAAAATTCCTTCAATTCCGTTTTGCAATCTTGTAAGGAACATGTCTCCGGAGATAATCAAATCCTTTCCCCAAAATCACGTGCATGATGAAACCGATCACCTTGTCTGTAAATGGGTTACAAACCATCCTGACCCAAAGATAAAACTCGACTTTTTATATCAGTTGGGAATGCAGAAATTCAAAAGGAAATGTGAGCGGATGATCGAACGAATCAGAGAGCTCCTTTACATGTCCGAAACGGGATTAAAAGAACCTTTCCATAAGTATGAAATACCAAAAGAATTCTTTGACAGGCAGTTTACTTATCAGGAAATAAGTAATAAGACTATCTGGGAACAGCTCCTTTATGAATCTGTTTTCGAAGCTCTTGGTTATCCCCAGAATAAATTTCCGATGTTAAAACTCGCTCAGTTAGCCAATCTGAATTTTTTCAGAAAACTGAATAATAAGCCCGAAAGGCTGCTCAATTTCGAGTCCGCGCTCCTTAATATTTCCGGCATTTTAGGTAAGGAAATTGATACAACTACAGACGACTCTTATATAAGAAAAATACATGAGTGCTGGGAGAGTATCCGTTTGGAATATGACAGCAACACTCTTAATGAACATGAATGGCACTTTTTCAAAATGCGTCCACAGAATTTCCCGACTCTTAGATTAGCCGGCGGTGCCCGCCTGATTGATTCGATTCTGAACAAAGACCTTATTCCCGTTATGGTTAAAAAATTTACTGAAATTCATACGGGTTCCGTACTGGTTCAGTCGGTCAAGAATTGTTTTATAATCCGTGCGGATGGTTTTTGGGAAAAGCATTATACTTTTCAGAAACCGGCAAAGGGAGACATTAAAATGTTTGTCGGAATTAACCGGGCTGAAGAGATACTTCTCAATGTAGTGCTTCCTTTCATGTATGTATACTTCCTCCTTTTCAATCAGACAGATCTTGCAAAAAAAACACTTGCTGTTTTTTCGGAAGCTACCTTAAAACTGGAAAACAGCATAGTCAGAGATGTGGCACAGGGACTTAAACTTGAAAATTCCTACGAACGTTCAGTAATTTATCTGGGAATGCTGGAGCTCTTCAGGAATTATTGTTCCCGTGAAAAATGCGGTGAGTGCGTAATTGGGGAATCTGTTTTTAAAGAAAATTAATTTGCGGAGCTTAGTTTCTTTATCTCATCTCTTATCTTTACCGCTCTTTCATAATCTTCATTCTCGATTGCTTCTCTAAGGATATTCTGCAGGGCAGATATTCTTGCTTCTTTGGTTTTTAATCCTTCACGGTTCTTGTCCGGATCAAAATAATTCTTATCGCTTAAGTATTCCGTTTCAGGGATTCGGGGTTCCGTTGCGGAATCCTTTTCGGGGGTGAAGGAGGCTACTTCCATAACTTGTTCGGATACATAAATAGGAACTTCGACCCTTACTGCCAGGGCTATTGCGTCAGATGGTCTTGCGTCTATTTCATTAGTCAGACCGGATACTTCAATTACAATCCGGGATATGAATGTATTCTCCACCAGTTCAGAAATTACAACTTCAACTACCCTTGCCCCAAGATTATCAATCATATTTTTAAGAAGATCATGCGTCAGTGGCCTGGGTGCTTTTATTCCTTCCAGTACCATCGCGATTGCCTGTGCTTCAAACGAACCGATAATTATGGGAAGCCTTCTGGATCCGTCAATCTCCTTAAGGAGCAGGGCATAAGCACCACCCGCTGAAGGGGTCGTTGAAAGCCCGAATACCTCACATTCAATTTTATCAAACATTTTCTTATACTCCTAATCCGTTGCTGCGGATTTTTTAAGTTCGCTCGTTAAAAAGGGAAGTATCTCAAAGAGGTCACCTGTTATGCCGTAATCAGCAATGTTAAATATGGGGGCATCCTTGTCTTTATTTATTGCAATGATTGTTTTTGATGACGACATCCCGTCCAGATGCTGTATCGCTCCGGAGATTCCGCATGCAATGTAAATATTCGGGGAAACTGTTTTCCCGGTTTGACCGACCTGTTCACCGTGCGGTCTCCACCCGGCATCGACCACTGCCCGGGAAGCTCCTACTGCCCCTCCAAGAACTTCTGCTAATTCTTCTATAAGATGGAAATTGGCTGCCTCTTTAAGTCCTCTTCCTCCGGATACAATAATATTTGCTTCAGCAACATCAAGTTTCCCGGTCGATTTTATTTCTTCAATAACATCAATTGAGAAATCAGGTTGCTCAACCGGAATAGTCGCTACCGAAATCTTCCATTTAACTTTTTCGGGAGGGAAGACATTTGGTCTGAGTGTGTATATTTGCATGGCAGTCTTAGCTTTCACAACTTCAAATGCTTTACCGGAATAAATTGGACGCGTTGCAATTAACTCTCCGTTCTCTACGGTCAAAACCGTGCAGTCGCTTATTAAGGCAGCGTTCAGATGGGCTGCCAGTCTTGCAGCCAGATCCCGCCCCTGAGTTGTGTTTGGCAGCAATACGATTTCTACATCTTCGCTTCTTATCAGATCCAGGAGTGAATCCCTGTAAGCCTTAGGAACGTATCTGTTTAATTGCGGATGATGGTAAAAATGAACAAGTTCCGCGCCGTATTCTCCCGCAGTTAATAAATTACTGACTTCATCTCCAATCACGGCAGTTATTAATTCCGCGTTCAATTCTTTTGCAATTTTGGATGCTTTGGAAATTACTTCGAAAGATGACCCTTTTAAAATTCCGTCTCTCTGTTCGGCGAAAGCTAATATTTTCTTCATTGCTTAAACTCCCTTCAAAACTTTAATTAATTCGGGGACAGCAGATACATCTGTTCCGAGAATAACCCCCTTTGTTTTAGCCGGGGGCATTTTGAATTGAATAAAGTCAATTAAAGGTTCAACAGGGGATGGTTCTTTTTCTGAAATTACTTTCTTTTTTGCAGTCATTATTCCCTTTAGCGAGGCATATCTTGGATCATTGAGCCCCTTATGGCAGGTAATTACGGCAGGTAAAGTAGTCTTCACAACTTCCTTGCCTCCTTCAATTTCACGTTCGGCTGTTATTTCGTTTCCTTCTATTTTAAGCGCAACTACATTTGAAACAGTATTGAAATTAAGCAATTCACCAAGCATTATTCCGACTGACGAATTGTCGAAATCTACCGACTGCTTTCCGGTAAATACCATTTCGCAATTCAGGGATTTTATCTCTTCAGCCAGCAATTTCGCTACTGAAAGTGAGTCAAGCCTGGAACTGTTTTTTATGAGAATCCCTTCATCAGCTCCCATTGCAAGTCCTTTGCGTATTGTCTCTTTGTTCAGTTCACCGCCGACATTTATTAAAAAGACTTCACCGCCGCATTTCTCTTTTGTTCTCAATCCTTCCTCAATAGCAAATTCGTCGTATGGATTTAATGTATATGCCAAACCAGCCGAAGAGATTGTTTTATTGTCAGCTTCCACAGTTATTTTAGATGAAGTGTCCGGCACATTATTGATGCAGACCGCAATTCTCATTTTCGCCTCGAAAATTATTGATTTCTTAATTTAAACCTAACATACAAAGATAATAAATAATTCAAATTTCCAATAAACGTTTATTCATAAGTGTAAAAGAGTGTAATAGCAAAGTTTATGAATAGAAAAAGGGCGGATTCATCACCCGCCCTTTTTGTTAAACAAACAATGCTGTCAATCCCTTAATCCTATAAATCGGTTCAGACTTATTTCAGAAGTGACATCTTAATAGTCTTGACAAAATCACCTGCGATCATTCTGCAGATATATACTCCGCTCGCAAGTCTGCCCCCGTTGAACTTAACTTCGTAATTCCCGGCTTCCTGTTCCTCGTTTACAAGCCTGCCTACTTCTTTCCCCAATATATCATATACCGTTAAAGTCACTTTACTGTTTACCGGCAACTGATATTTTATCGTCGTAACAGGATTAAACGGATTGGGGTAATTGTTCTTCAAATCCATCCCGGTTTCTTTTATATTGGTTTCCTCTCCTATATCCGTGTGTACTCCGCTATTGCCATATACCATTTGGGCATAACCGTAAGAAACGGAGTCATAACTCCGTGCATTTACCAGTAATTCTACTTCACCATTTCCTGTTTGGTCTGATACTATTAATGCTTTACATGGAAATGCCCAGTTATAACCGGGTGCTGCAAATCCCAATGCACCTACCGGATTTTCATTGCTTATATAGGGGCCCCCCAAATACAAACAAAACGTATGATACCCGCCCCGAGACACGAAATCATTATATCCGTCAGCATTATAATCACCGATTGTTTGTGAAATCTCTCCCGTATATAGCCCAATGTTTGAATCTGGATCTACAATCACGAAATCAGGTATTGTATCTATTCCCGTTGGTGAACCGTAATGCACATTTGTTACTCTAGGAAGATAGCTACCTCTTCCAATGACCACGTCATCATATCCGTCACAATTAATATCATCTACTGAAAAATATCTTACAAACCACTCAGCCCATTTGATATTAGGTCTTACATAAGATGTGTATTTTATATCTTCATTTCCTAATATGAAATTTGGTGTATCACTACCATAAAATATATGCAGGTAATTCAGACTATCTATTCTGCCTATACCCGGCATAACAGATGTGAATATTCTGGAACTAAAAAGTAGATCTTGAAATCCATCCCCATTTATATCGCCGATATCACACTTATCCCCCAGTAGGAGTTCTTGATTATGTCTTCCCTCGATTTCAAAATCGGGGACATTTTGAGGTTCCTCTTTCCCCAAATAGATGTACATTTTGCCCCAACGTGTATTTGAAGTCAAGTTAGAGAACGGCCAATAAGGAGATGTTATCACTATATCTGTTTTCCCATCGTTATTAAAATCACCGGTTTTTGCCCCGTGGGGGCCACTCTGATCTATCGCAAAATACTGCATTATTGGATACTTCGTTGGTAAAGGATAAATATAATCCGGAATTGTATCAATCAAAATTGAGGTGGTATCGCTTCCCATATAATATAACATCTCACCGTCATAATCCAACCGGGTACTGTCATATACGCTTAAGTGCATACATATCATATCTTCATACCCGTCTCCGTTATAATCCAATATTGCCAAACATCTTCCCTTATAGATTACATCTGCAGTTGTGTCTATTATCCCCGGACCTCCGTAGTACAGGTAAGTGTCATTATAATTCCCGACTATTATATCATCTTTACCGTCACGGTTCATATCAGCTTTCTCAATATTATAGCCGTAACCAACTCCAATAGTTCGCCAGAAACGGTTAAAAAAATAAATATTGTTTTCGATCTGCGTATAAGCATATCCTGAAAATATAAGCTCTAATAGAAAACTGATGATAATTATTTTTTTCATTTTATCTGCATTTTGTTTCTTTTTCTGCTTCAATCAAATATCTGTTTTTCTAAAAGTAACAGTTTTTCAAGGTGTCATCTGTATGGGGGGTGCTGCTCCCCGTTTTGCTGATGTAGCGGATGGTGCCAAACCCACATTCAGCAAGCAGTATAATCAGGAATATTATTTTTAGCTTATTCATTTTCTTCTTTTCCTCTTCCTTTTCCTTATTTTATCATCATCATCTTCTTCATATCAATAAACCGGGGGATGTTTCCTTCACCGATTACTTCTATCCGGTAAAGGTAGATTCCGCTTACTATATCATTCCGGTAAAACGTCTCAAATTCCAATATCCCTTCCCCCCGTCTCCGCTCCTCTTTTGTCGGACTGAATTCCACCTCATAATACCCCGGATTCTGATATCCGTTCTGAAGTACCTTTACCACTTCCCCCAACAGGTTATACACCATTATCTTCACATATCCCCCATCCTTTAACCGGTATGGGATAATGGTAGAAGGATTAAACGGATTCGGGTAATTCTGCAGCAGCTTATACTCCCCAGCCGCTATCGGAGGACCCTCTGCAGCTCCCGTTACAACCACCTGCACCTCCTCACTTGCCGGTGACTGGTTTATCGCACTGTCTATTGCCGTTATCTTGTAATAATAAGTTCCTGCCCTATAATAATCCGGGAGGTTATCAACGTAGAATGTATCGGAAACTACAGCTATTATCTTTGTTGTGTCATAAATGAAGTTCTGTACAGTATCCCTGTAAACCCTGTACCTGAAGAAGTCCGCTTCCGTGTTCTTATTCCACTTAAGGAGAATCTTCCCCTCAACAAGCTGAGCTGTAACATTCCCGGGTGGTTTCGGAGCCAGATCCTGATATGTATAAACCTGTCCGAGCGGTCCCCCGAACAACCCTATATCACTCCTGCTCCCGTCTACATCAAGAATACTGGGATCGCCAGCATCTATTCCCGGAGAGTACATCTGTAAGTGGTAATCTCCTTTTAAGCTATATCCTAATGTATCTTTTACAAGCATCGGATTAGCTTCTATATCTCCGCTTCCAAGACTAAAAGGAGAGCTTATATTCTTATCATTTTCCCAAAACAGATTATAGTTCACATTTGGTTGTACTTGAGTCAGTATTGCTTGACCACCTTTTGATAATATGTTGTTTCGTATTTTTATTTTATTATTTGGCCAGTCTATTATTCCACGATATTTTAGGTTTTCTGTCATTACATTATTTGAAACTGTTCCTGAATCGGTACCGTCTTGTTGTGGAATACAGTAAACAAACCCTGACATCAAATTATTCTTTACAGATACTGTTTTATGATTACGGTAGGCTGTAACTATTCCCCTTGGTGCATCAAATTCATGACGCTTTTTACCTACCATTATATTGTTTTCAATTGTTGGTCGCCCTCCGTCAAAGGATAACCATGCTGCATCTCCTTCTTCTTCATCTAGTATTAATACAGAATTATACATCTTTGGTCTGCATGTGTCTGACATGCAAAAGGTATCCACTCCTTGCAGTATATCAAAAGCAATTACTCCATAAATTATACCGCTCGATTTATAAACATCTATTGCAATATGACAATCAGTAATTTTACAATTGCTTACATTTAAAGTCCCTAATGAATTCCACATAATAATTGCTCGAGAGAAGAGACTATCCTTTCTTCCATAAATCCTGAAGTTTCTAATGTCTAAATCTGAATTTGTTAAAATAGTCCTTCTTAACAATCCCCTCCCATCAATTACACAGCTATCCATACTGCTTCCTATTAAAGTTATTGCAGCATTAATATCAAGACTTTCCTTATATACTCCATTTGCTACTATTACAGTGTCTCCATCAATACATATATTAAGACATTTCTGTATTGAATCACTTGCTGTTACCCGGGAGATATATGGCGGGGTACTGCTCCCCGTTTTGCTTACGTACCTTATCGTCCCAAAAGCTCCCTGCGCAAACAGTAATATCAGGAATATTATTTTAACCTTTTTCATTTTTTTCCTTTTTCTTTCACTTTGCCTTTACCTCCACATTTTCCTTATTTTATCAGCATCATCTTCTTTGACATCATAAAATCTCCCGCTGTTATTCTGTATATATATACTCCGCTTGATAAACGTGACGCATTGAAGATAACTTTGTGGCTTCC
>Ga0247841_10002362_pt1 | contig 38133 bp, 40 predicted proteins | sample LaCruzMarch2015__2_FD_192410 | JGI IMG/M metagenome (GOLD analysis project Ga0247841, IMG submission 192410) | Freshwater microbial communities from meromictic Lake La Cruz, Castile-La Mancha, Spain - LaCruzMarch2015_18m | ecosystem: Environmental > Aquatic > Freshwater > Lake | place: Spain... | reverse complement strand
AGACTTCCATCTCTCGGGGTCTAAAGGGCAATGCTTTCTAGAAGTCAAAAGTGCAACAGTCGTCTCAGGAAGCTGCGCTCTCTACCCCAGTTCCAAGACACTCCGGACGTTGTCACAATTGAAACTTCTCGCAAAAAAAGCTAAAGCCGGACATCGGGCTATTCTCCTCTTCCTTGTCCAGCGGGGCGACGTCGATAGTTTCGCCTTCAACCATGACTGCGATCCAGCCTTAACCCGCGCCTTCGACCGCGCTCTCGCCGCCGGCGTTGAAGTTCTGGCAATTAAGCATACCGTAACACAACGAGGCTTCTCTCCCCCATTGGCGTTACCCATTGTTTCCTGCAAAGACTAATTGCCTGCCTGTTGTTTATCCTCAGTTTTGCTGTTCGATAAAACGCTTTGAGTCGATATTTTGTCGGGCAGTTGCTCTATCAAATCTAGGATCTGGCCATAGACCTTGGTCACATGAAGTCGTAAGACCGGTGTCCGGAACAACTCCTCCATAGAAGCACGTTCGCAGGCTTTATATTTGACCATGAGCTGCACAAATTCCAGCGTGGTAGTGGGGTTCATCTTTTTCATTTTCCTTCGCATATAGCGGACATCGATCTTATCCGTCAGACGCCACTTAGCGCCGTGCTCCAGAAGAAGGACCAAAATCTTAGCCTTTTGGTCGATGGCATAATGATCGATATACAATTGGCCATCCATTCCACAGACAGGTCCTTTGAGTTGGTCGGGGTAAAGCTTTGTCGGCAGGGAACCGTAAATATCAGATATAAGCGAAGAAGTCCCATCTGGGAGATCGTTCACCTGGTACCCGGACTTGACAAGTAACTCAACAAACCTTGGATCATGAAAAAAACAGGCGTAACGTAGAATGTTAATCGAGTGCGGATGCAACGGGTTTCTCAGCATCTTTTTAATGCGCAGAATATCCAGATGCCCATTAATTATAGCACTCATAATGGGACATGAATATGAATCAGGCCAATCAGCCAGCTCCGAGTCGGATGCGACATTCCCGTACGGGTCGGCTCCTGCCCAGAGCAAAAGTGATACCCATTTCTTATTTCCCTTTTCGCAATGATAATCCAAGGCAAGGTCTAGTTGTCTTTGGAACTCGGGGGACCGAACTTGATAACCTTTGCATACTCCCAGGGCCTTACGGTTACGGTCACAAAGTGCCTCAGCCAGAGAATCATCCTTTATAAGATCAACCCCATGGTCGACAAAGTAATCGATGATTTTGAAGTTCCACGTGTTAAAAACGTCCCTCATGTCCACCAGCCGCACATCGGCGCCATGCCTAACCAGCAGCTCAATAAGGTCAAGCCGCTTCTTGGTCACTGCATGGAGAAGAGCACAATAGTGGTCGCTTTGCTCAACTTCGACACCCGCCTCCAGGAGTACTTGAACCATACTATGGCAACCCGACTCGATAGCCCAATCAAGGGGAGAATGCTTATACGGACCTTTTTCCGGTCGACTCGGTAGGTCCAGCGGTTTACAGGCCGCAATCCAAGCCTGGGCATCAAACACCCTCCCCTCCTTGCATAAATCAATAAGAGGGTTAATTTCCTCGTATGTCTCCGCGTGTTTCATAAATCCTCCTTTGCATCGGTTATGTTCGTCCAGAACTTTTTAACGGTTCGGCATACACTGAATAGTATCATCCCCTTCCGAGCCACCGCCAACCCAATTTACAAAAATGTCCACCATCCCAGAAAATTTTGAAGACAAACTTATCTATTGTCTTTTTAAAGAGAAAGGCTTAATATCCAAATAGTCATTTTTGATAACTCACCTGCGTTGAGACGAATCAACTTTTTGACAACAAAATTAACGCTCCTATAAAATGAACGGACCTAACCCACATCAATCGAAGCTCTGCGAATTGTTAGGAGTACAGCGCGATTCTAAACGAGTCCTTGTCTACGCTCCCCAAAAGGACGTTGCGCTTGAGGTCCTTACTGAGACTTGGGACTATCTAAAAACCTGCCAAGATCATACTTTCGCTGATCTATTAGAACAGGCCACTGGTTCTCAACAAAATACTCTTGCAACTCTGAGTAGAGCAGATCTCTTTACCGCCTTCCCGGAAGCGACCCATAGCGAACGCAGGTTTGCACCAAATGCGCTGCTTGTCCTTCCTACAGCTCGCTGTAATTTACGCTGTCGCTACTGTTTCAGTTCGGGTGGTAATAGTAGTACTACGCTTTCGACAGAAGCTGTCCACGCAGCTATCGACTTTGTTGCGCAACAAATTGTCTCGAAAGGTACCAAGACTTTCCGTCTTTCATTTCTTGGCGGGGGAGAGCCAACGCTAGCGTGGGACATTGTTGAAGATGCCTTGGATTTCGCAAAAACTACAACAGCAAGGCTCGGATTATCACTTAAGACCTCAATAACAAGTAACTGCACTTGGTCCCGTCACGTAGGAGAATGCATTGGGGCAAACTTTCGAAACATTACGGTCTCCCTTGATGGCACTCGCGCTGTCATGGGATACCACCGACCAACTGCAACTGGTTCCAACGTGTTTGACACAGTGATTCGGAACATAAATGCATTAACCTCGATGGGTTGTGTCATTGGCATCAGAAGCACAGTAAGTGCCTTCAGCGTCGGCAACATGCTTTCAGCGCTCGACTTGTTTACGACCCTAGGAGCTCGCAAGGTTCATTTCGAACCTCTCGCGCCAGTTGGCCGCTCACATTCGACAGACATACAGCCACCTGAGCCACAAGAGTTCTTTGATCGGTGGTGGCAAGCCTATGAAGTTGGTAGATCGCGGGGAATCCATGTTACTTCCTCCTTCGCGAGGGGTTTTTGGGGTAAGTCCTACTATTGTACAGTTCCAGAGAAAATTGTTTGTCTCACTCCTGGCGGTCGTTTCACTGCCTGTCATCGAAGCGCCGATGACAATGGGCAAATAGGCAATCCCTTCCACTACGGAACCTATGATTCCGCAACCCAAACAATGCGCATAGATCAGAATAAATTGTCGTTATATCTCTCGCAAATCGAAGTCGTCCCCCATCAATGCAAGACATGTATTGCTAAGTCTCATTGCGCGGGCGGTTGTTACTTCAATAACCATGCTTTTTCGGGTGATTTGTCCGGATTAGACTCTCATTGGTGTAGGCTAGCACGAGAAGCCGCGTGTCGGTTTATCGAGGATAGACTGCACTCGCGGTTACACAAAAAAAACGAAAGGAACACATACAATGCAAACACAATGCATGAATGAAGCTGAAGAGGCGGGTATCATTACATTACCCTGTACCGTCAATCTTGCTGGGGGTTCAGGATCGCTTGCATCTGACTGCGGTTGCGGTAGTGAGTCTGACGCCTGTGGTGGTGGCGACGGCAGTGATCCCTGCGACGATTAACCAGTCTCTTCGACCAATCTTCACCCGCTGACACCCAAGGTTACTACGTAGTCTTGGGTGTCAGGGGACTCGGTTACTGAACTTCCACGTGAGCCGGATTTAAGAAAGACGGTTAAAGCGATAAATTAAGCCAAGAGGCATCGCTGGGACCCCTGTTCTATTTCAGGTGGTTTACATCCCCAGAACGGGTAACTGAAAAATCCGCAAGGTACATATTCCATCGCGTCAACAGAGATCCACAACTCGTGTCTACTCGGAATATTGTGGTAAAAGAATTACCTTTATGCGCCCTTACAAGATAACTTGTTTAACAATAACATGTTATATATTTAACTCCGTTTCCCAGTGATATCTAGATATTGCCACTGAAAAGTGCATGCTTTACGAAGCCGCTATAGATTATTTTCGGACTGCACTTACATCATCTCTTTATTCGGCTTCATACCTTCCGCAGGCACTGCTTAACTAAATCCTCTCTGACCTGCCACAATGCTGACGTCATCGCTTCTAGGATGCCGCAGTGCGGCTGTGACAACTTGTTGGAGAGTATCGGGAACAAATGGGTTTCTTCGGTAAAGGTCGCTCAGAACATGTTCATCACACTGGGCCCCGTCGCTGGTGAGCGTCAGGATGTCTCCTGGTGACATCTTGAAGTCCTTACGTTTGAGATTGTAGGGTGAAAAGGCTCCGAACCAATCCATCAAGCTTCCTGATCGCCTGTCATGATCTGGCATCGTCAACTGAACCGTGGCTATCTTTTTTCCCTGCTGGGATGACAGAAAAGCCGGGCAGTCACCAACCCAGAAACAGACCCCACGATCCCCGCACAGACACGCCACGCTCATCGCTGCGGCACTTCCGAGCATATCCTGCATGAGTGCAAACTCTGATCTGAACTGCTCACGCAGGCCCAATAGGTAAGCAAGCAAGTGTTCGAACACGTCTTTGCCATTCTCTTCAAAGATCAAGTCCGTAGCAAGATGTTGCTCAACGATCCAACGGGCGACGCTTCCACCGCACCGTGTTCCTCCGACGCCATCCACCACACTTAATAAGTGAATGTCGGGCCCACCATTTGGGTTGTCCATCCGACGCAAAAGAATCCGGTCTTGATTCTCCGCATGGGATCTGCCCACATTCGTCCGACCGATGCATATAAAGTCAGCCATTTATGCCCCTCCTTTCGAAGATGCGCTTCGCAGCATTTCCGCGATCTCTTTCCGCCCCAGTGCGACCGCATAACTGTATGCCGTCTCACCCTCATTATTTTTCATGCTGACATCAACGCCATGCCGCAAGAGGATCTCCGCGATTTCCTTCCTGTCACGAGCTACAACCTGCAACAACGGCGAGCTGCCATAGACATCTTCACGCGTGTTAATGTCAGCCCCGCGCTGGATCAGCAGTTCTACAACTTCACCGCTACTTCGGGACACAGCCAGATCGATAGGCGTCCGGCCCTTATCATCCCTCTGGTTCACAAGCGCCGGATCTTCATCCATCATCCTCACGATAACTGGAATTTCATTTGAAATCAGCGCCCTATCAAAATCGGTCAAAATCATACTTCCTCCCATTCGTCTATATAACACATCCACCTGTTTGTCATAGAACAGTTATTTATTAGATGCACTATGCTGTTCTGTCACTTCACGATTAATTCTGGCCACTCGGCAGAAATGTTCATTAATTTTGAACATGTCTCCGCCACTCTCGTTAAAATTGCGCACTAAACACATCTTGCAGGAGTGGGAATCGGCACAAGTTATACATTTCGGGAAGGACCCCCACACCACCCGTCTCAGCTGCGCTAACTGAGACGAGTGTTTCCACACGTCCTGAAGCGATGTAGTATTTGCATCTCCAACACACATGCCCTGCCAGCCTGAACACGGATAATATTTCCCGTTAGCGGCCAGACAAAGCCTCTCGCGCCCTACCTCGCACACCCGCTTTTCTGGAGAACGCAATCCCTTTGCATGTCGATTCGCCTCCTGACCGAATGTAGACCGACTGGTTGCATCCTCTTGTGCTAGGTTGGCCAAAAACTCACGAATCTTCGCCTCATCCAGCCGCTCCGACACATTGTCCATAGTAAAATCTGTACGGGCTATCATGATAAAATCGGTCAGCGCTTTGAGACCCAACGATTTCGCCCATTTTAGAACACTAGGATAGCTCCGATAGTTGGTATTCATTACTGGACAACTTATCTGGAGGGGAATGTTCGCCTCTATGAGAGCATCAATGGAAGCCAATGTTTTTGCTAAAGACCCGGGCACGCGTGTAATTTCGTCATGCTCTGCAGGATCGAGACTGTAGATCGACACCTGCACTTGGCTCATCCCAACTTCAGCCAACACCTCAATTATAGACCGAGTCAATAATGTCGCGTTGCTTAACAACGCAATACAAAGATCGTGCTCTCTCGCCAATTTAAGAAATGCTGTCAAATCTGGATGCAGCATCGGCTCACCTCCGCTGAGAACTAATAACAGACCGCCCATTTGGGCATATTCCGCTATTACCCGTTGAACAACCACCGAATTGTTCATTAACCTTTCACGCTCACGTGGGAGATAACAGTGCTTACAACTTTCATTGCAATTGGAGGTGAGTTCTATTTGTAGATTCAACAGGAGGGGAGAGTCAGAAAACCGCTCAGCAAGAAAAGTTTCTGAATCGGTTGGTTGCTTCCCATCAGGATTCAAAATGGAGTGCCCCTGTTCTTTTATGCTCACCCATTCGGCGCCATACGTGAATCGAAGATCGTTATTGTCTAGTTCGGCCAGAGAACTTCCCGTAACAACAAAGCCACTCGATTCTAGTTCGGCCACAAATTGCAAATAATCGGACCTCATTTCTTCGAAGGCAACACCTCTGAACTTCTCAATCAAAGGCCGGACCGCATCATCCAGCGTCTGAGGAAAGCGGGAAAGTGTTTGCAGGAAGACACCGCCCACCTCATCATAGATCCGGTCATCCTTAGTCCGTTGATTTGATATATATCCGACTCCTTGAAAGTTGCGTACAAAGGAATCGCGGCAAAGTCGAATCAGGGGATTCAGCGAGTGGGTTGCCATGGTTATCTCCTGGTTAATTGCAACGATGTGATAAATACTATGAACTAAGCTCGGTGTCTGCTGTCCATGTACTCTTTGGGGCAAAGCTTATAAGTGGCGTTCTCGCAGTCGTATTTCTTACGACTATGCGCGCTAAATTCCTCACAATAATCAGTTTTCCGGGTCTGATGCCGCAATTTCTAATAAATCAGTGTGGTGAAGAGCGAGTTGTCTCCACCACACTGACAATCTCTTACGAGCATTAGACGTTGATGTCTTGAAGAAACGTACACTTCCCCGTGTACTGCGATTTCTTAGCCAGAACTGTCGGTTTATGGTAGTTAATCATTTTACCCTCACTTGCGTTATTGTTGATGCCTACTCTATTTCGGATTTTCGGCTTCCTCCCTGAACAACCCCAAAACTATCAATCCCCAAGGTTGATTTTACTAACAGATGCAGAGCCCTTTCAAGTATCGAATAAAGCATCAATATACCTTTCTACAATACCAGGATCATTTGAGCTAGTGACTTCATGTCCAGCCCCTTGAACTAAAGGAGAAAACGTGACAAAGGCATTATTTTGCACAATCGCCTGCAGATACGTCACGAAATCTGGCGTCGCAACCTTGTCCTGCGTGCCGACTACTACTCGCGTCTTCACCGTAACATTCTTCAACAGCGATTCAATAGGGTTCATTGTACTAAAAACATTTTCTGCAAAGCAAACTCCTTTTTCTTGTCCCGCTGCATTTCTAGCATCAACATCTTTTGCCAAGACTTCCCATGTATGCCAGAACGGCGGAGGACCCCACAGTTTGATCTCCTGAATATTTTCACCCATTGACCGAGCCATCTCTAGGGCAACGAAACACCCGAAACTGCGTCCCAGCAGAATGAGCGGCCCTTGCATTTCCGAACACGCCCCAATAACGTATCGTACAGCCCCCGTTAACGATAATTCCCCCTCTGTCATGCAACTAGCTTGCCCTGGGTAACTCATAACGACTGTTTTGGAATATCCACGTTTTTTAGCCTCTTCAACAAGCAATTCGTATACGGAAGCATAACCGGGTGAGGAGCGGTCTCCAGCACCAGGTAATATTACTAAGGTCTTACTTATAGCGGACATCTTATTCATGTTAACATCCTTCGGTTTTGCGAGTTTACTCTATCCTTTACCAAAAAAGCTTATAATGAGCCCATTGAGGCCGTTCCCATCACCTGTATAGGAGGACAGATTTTGTCCATATTGTCGTGTTTGTTGTCCTTGTCTTGTGCAAAATAAAACATCCCTACACTCCATGCGTGCGCCAGCTTCATTTCTTCCTTGTACAATTAAAAGAACCCCCTGTGCCGTCCGCTTTGAGGGTGCCTCCCTCTTCTTTATTCTGGATAGCACCTGATCAAAGCGGACTGACCATTGAGGAATGTTCGTTATTTGTCGAAGCAATATGCCTCCGCAGCATGCATCGCCATACCAGCACTCGACGTGATATTATTTATATCACGAATCGACGATCCTGAAAAGAGCCCCCCAGGTATTTCAACGTAAACGTGCCTTGATTGAGGATCCCAATATACAACATATGACTTGTGAGTCCGCCCACCCTGTACTTTCCCTATTTTCTCTTTGCTCATTTTCTACCTCTTTTCTTTAGTTGTTTCTTTTACCGAAAGGCTTTTAACGCACTCGCGTTAATACCCTACGTAAATTGATCTATTACGCTTATAAATAATGCTGCCGATCAAGAATCGTTTGCGTGGTCACTCAATAGTTTACCGAAAAAAGCTTGTAACTATCTGCGAGGCTGTTCCCATCACCTATATAGGAGGACTTCCTTTGTCCTTACTGTCCAGTTTACTGCCAGCCCCACGTCCTCAATCCACTACCTTCCTTTTAGTAGCTTGTTTAGGACAAATCTTGTCCTCCTTTATTTGATAACGGCCGATTGTCCATATTATCTTGATGGTGGAGCCCTATTTGTGTAACATGAAAATACAAGGATTATTGTAATGAAACCCTACTTTCTTCGTACCGTTTTAAGGTCTATCCGATTGAGCTTGGTTTTTATGCTTTCCATTGGTTTTTTGGTGGCGGGCTGTGGGAAACGCCAGGCTGGAGAGATGGGTAAACCGATTATACGCGTTGTAGGGGTGAACCAGTTTGCGCCTCATCCTATCCTTGATGCGGTCTACGCAGGCCTTTATAAGCGCCTGGCCGCTGAAACAAACCTGTCAATTGTTGTCAAAAATGCCAACGGGGACCGTGTATTGTGCCACCAGATCAATGAGCGCTTTGTTCAGGAGGGAGTGTCAGTCATCGTCGCTCTAGGCACCCCGGCCGCTCAATCGGCCGTTGCGGTATCAAAAGCGCGCATTCCTGTCGTTTTCGGAGCCATTACAGACCCTGTCGGGGCTAAACTGGCTGAATCACTGGAGAAGCCAGGAGGGAACAAGACGGGTACGACAAATCGCTGGCCTTTCCGCAAACAGGTGGAACTCGTAAGAAAGCTTTATCCGACGGCGAAAACACTAGGTGTTGTCGTTAATCCTTCGGAGGCGAATTGTGAAGCGGGCATGATTGTCATCCGCCAAGCCGCCAAAGATCTTGGATTTAAGCTGATCGAGATCCCTGTCTCAGCCTCTTCTGAAGTCACTACAGCTGTGGAAGCTCTAAAAGGCCGAGCCGATGTGATGCTGATAAGCCCGTCAAATGATGTCTATACCGCCTTGGATGCCTTGTTGGGGGCTGCGCTCCGCATGGGTTTGCCCGTAGTCGGGGGCGATGAGACGGCCGTAAAAAGAGGATCTCTCGCAACGTATGGATTTAGCAATGAAGATGTCGGGATCGCAACCGCGGAATGTGTATTGAACATTTTTAAGGGGGACCGCCCTGTGGGGGAGATCCCGGTTGTAGCCCCTCCAACCGCGCAACTCTTCCTTAATCGTGAGAAGCTGGCTGTTTATGGACTCGTATTGCCCCCTGATCTTGAAAAGTAAGTAGAACAGCCTCTTAAGCGCAGACGTTTAGCAGAAAACAGATACTTATGGATATTCTTAGCCTACTCAATCAGTTGCCAAACACCCTTGTTCTGGCTGCAATCCTCAGTCTGGCGGTTTTAGGCTTTGGTTTCTCCTTGCGGATTCTGGCGTATGCAGATCTCTCGCTAGAAGGGAGTTTTGTTTTAGGGGCTGTCGTCGGCGGCATAGCCGTCTCCCAAGGGGTTCATCCACTCTGGGTTATTCCCTGCGCCTGTGTCAGCGGTGCCCTGTCCGGACTCCTGACTGCGGTGCAACACTGTTTTTTGAAGGTGAACAAGTTATTGTCCGGCATCATCTCGTTTGCGATACTCTACTCTATCAACCTTCGTATCCTAGGGGTCCCCAACCTCTCTCTTTTCGACAAAACCGGTCTCTTCCAACTCTTTTCATCCTCCCCTATCGCCGCAAATCTTATTTGCGGTATCGTTATCATCTGCGCATTCTTGGTGGTTTCCAGGCTGCTCCATAGCGAATTAGGACTATTCATGCGGGCGTACGGGGAGAATCCGTCCATGGTCAGCCGGGCGGGATATTCCCAGACGCCTCTGATTTTAGTCGGCATGGCCTTCTCAAATGCACTTGTCGCCCTTTCCGGTGCATTATTCAGCCAGTATTCAGGGTATGTGGACATCGGCATGGGTAGCGGCATGCTGATTACCTGTCTGACATCCTTGGTGTTAGGTGAAATACTTGTTCGTCCTCGGACCATACCTGGGTTCCTGGTCGCCATCTTGCTCGGATCCATCATCTGCCAACTCCTGCAGGTCATCTGCCTGCAATTGAATCTTCGTCCCACGGATTATAAAGGGATACTCGGACTTGGACTCATTTTACTTGTATTCCTCCGCAAATGGATGCTTCGCAAGGGCGGGGATGCCGGGTTTGGGGTGGATGTCTTTTGACGGTTCTTTAAACTATGAATGAAACGACTCATACTGCTGTTCGTGTGGATCAAGCCGTAAAGAAGTATGCGCTTCCGGATGGAAGCTGTGTATTTGCCGCAAACGGGGTCTCTTTTGATGTGTGTCTTGGCGACTGGGTCTATCTGATCGGCCCTAACGGCTCAGGAAAGTCTACGGTCCTGCGGATGATCTATGGGAGCATCACGCCTGATGAAGGCTCGGCCTGGGTCGCGCCTGAGCTGGAGGGAACCGTCCAATATGTCGAACAGGGTATCTTGTCCAATCTTGTCCCTTCGATGACCGTCCTAGAGAACATGCTTCTCGTCCGGGAAACCAAAACCAAGCGTCTCCCCTCCCTGCACCTCTTCAAGCAGTCCAGTCGCATGGAGAAGATCCGCGCCTCCCTGGCTCTCTTTGGCATGGGCTTGGAGGGCCGGCTGAACGAGCGAGTGAGTCATCTGTCAGGCGGTCAGCAGCAGGCCATTGTTGCGGCACGCGTGCTCTCCGCCTCGCCCAGACTGCTTCTCCTGGATGAATTTACAAGCGCACTGGATTTCAAGGTCTCCAAACAGGTCCTGAATGTGATTCAGAAGTATGCAAAGGACAACCAGGTGACTGTCATCTCGGTGACACATGACCTGCATCAACTTGAGGCGATGAAGGGAAAGGTTGTTGTCCTGGATGAAGGTCGTGTAAAAACCTCTCTTGATCTGAATGCGCAGGCGGTTTCGGCGCGCGAGATAGCGGAGGTCGTCTATGGCTGAAAAACCACTGACAACCATCAGTGAATGCCACTTCGGAACCCGTGCCCACGAGGATCTTGGCTCAGCGTCCGGGTTACGCTCCCTTTGGCTCGAGATACCGGATTATTGTCATCTGCGGTGCGGGTATTGCTTTGCGAATACAGATCGCCGCCACCCCCATGAGGAGCCGAAAGGGCTTCAGCTCGCAGATTATTTGAAGCTAATTGATGATTTTCATGCCCTGGGTGGCCTTTACATGGGCATCCCCGGCAATGGCGAGCCCTTTCATCCCAAGAACCGTGACCTCGTCATGACCCTCCTCCGTCATGCGACTGCCAAAGGGATCTCGACCACAGTATTTACGACGGCCGATACGATCTTTTATCCAGTCGCCTGTTCTAACTATGCGGAAGCTGTTGAAGGCCCCCTTGATGGGACTTTGGCGAAAGAGCTTCTCTCCCTGAATGTCATTCTGCTCGTCAAATATAATTCCAGCATCCCTGCGGTCCAAGATAAGCTTGTCGGCCAGCCGGGATATACGAAGGTGCGCCAGCGGGCCATGGAAGCCTTGATCCAGCTTGGCTTTTCGAAGGAGGGTCATCGCCGCTTAGGTATTGTCACCTCCATCCTTCCCGAAAACAAGGCTGAAATACATTCCCTTTTCACGTATGCGCGGGAAAATAACCTTATTTTCGACTGCGACACCATTCTTCCAAGAGGAAGGGGCTGCGAATGGACGGAGAAGCACCCGGTCACCGCGCATGAATGCAAAGTGATTTATGATGACTTAAATAGTCTGAACGGTTGCCAGTCGTCGCCAGGCGGCAGCTATATCGGCGCAGCCTGCGATCGGGTGAAGCATCACTTATATGTAGATGTGAAGGGAGACGTCCACCCGTGCATCGGTTGCGTGGGCAAACACGCGGCTCTCACACTCGGCAATATCAAAGCGGACACCCTTGAGCATCTCTGGAATCACCGTATCCGGAAGGTGTTAAGGGAGGATCTGAGCAAGGTGATTAGGGGGCCGTGTTCCTGGTGTGAGAATTTCCAGAAGACCTGCTGGTCCTGTCTTGGACGCCAGGTAGTCAAATGCGACATTACAGACGAGAGCGTGATTCTTGAGACCAAGGGTTGCTTCAACCATCGCCCCCGGGCAGATCATTGGATGGCTGCCTGCAACCGTGAAATCCGCCATTTGCTGCTTCGGGTAGGAATGCCTGGATATGAAGGCTTGCGCCAACTGCTGCTCAAGGACCTCAAAAATTACGGGATCGAAGCCCTCTGGTCACGCGACGGGTTAAAAGACTTAACAGATACAACCCTGACCAAGGATATGGTGTACTCACTCGCCAAGATTCTGGGCGCAGAAGTCTGGAGTCGAATTCTGCCAGAAGGTCCGCAGGGCGTTATTCAGAAGAAAAGACTTGCTGCTTCTCTAGCGGCCGATGATAAGAAGTACTTGGCAAAATTAGATTCCCTTCTGCCCCGCTTTCTGGTCCCCTCCTTGTCTTTACTGGCAGATCAGTATGACGACCCAGTAAAGCTTTCTAAAACGGGTGATATTCTCAACCCTGGATTGTTCCAGTTCTGCTTGATGATGTTTTATATGCCGGAGCGACGCCATTATTTCTACCGTTCGATGGCCTTCAACATGCTGGACCCCTATTCAGCAGGCCTTCCTCCCGTGGCAAAGGAATCTGCGGTTCCCTCGGTGCAGGAACTCAACCATCGGCGCGTCAGACTCATACAGCGTTGGGCTGAACCGCTGCAGGAGGTGGAGGCTCCCCATATCCTCCCCTTTATTAAGAACTTCAGCAGAGAGATGGAAGCCGATCACGTCAGCACGTTTGAGCTGGTACTCAGTACGGCCCTCTTTTCGGAGAAAGCGCGTGAGATAGACGAAGAGTCCCAGTTTGCTAGGCGCCGGATACTGGGTGTCGGACGCTTACTCGACACTCAGGCAGTTCAGTCGCACATCAAACAACTTGCTGAAGCAGTTGAAGTGGTTGTTTCTAGTCCCCAACAGTGGTCTGAAATAGACCATCTATTATCATCAGAGGTGTTTGCCTGGAGTGACTCATCCAAGGTCAAGCCGTTGCGTGAGATTTATGATGGCCTAGCGAAGCATGCATTCTATGAGGAGAAAGGGCTTACCGAAGCCGAGAAAGAAGGGCTATGGCATGAGGTCAGTACAGCAATTTCCGATATTCTATGTCAGCAGGTATGGCTTTTTCCCGACACGACAGAGAAGGATTGGTTCGCCGCTGATCTTCCGAACCGCCTTCGTGATTTCGACTGGTCGTCCTTTTTGGAGATGACTCATCGGGACCGGCGAAAGAACCTGCTGGCGTTGCAATTACCCAAGATATTGGAGCGTAAGCTGCCGTTGGACGACCCGAAACGACTATGCGTTATGGACCGCCTGTACAACCGGCTTTTAGTCGAGTTTGTGCGCCTGTTCAGAGGTGACGATGGAAAACGCAACCCCGACTGGATTAAAGCAGTTAATTATTTTATCTGGCTAGGCTACTTCAGAGATTTTTTGGGTATTCAGGATTATTTTGTCCTTCATGCGCCAAACTTACAACAGCATTGCAGCGTGCTCTTTCAGGATAAGGCAGAGCGGTTACCTGCAGGAGGCTTGATTTTCAGTAGCGCAAGCCGGCTACCCGTTGAAATGCGCGAAGCGTGCGAAGAGCTGTTTCGCACTATTATATCCCCTATTGAGGAACTCTCCTTTGCGAATGTAAACAGCGAGACGGCTAAAAAAGCAGGCTATAAGCAGATTGAATACGCCATCTCTCACGACCTTGACACGCCGTTGGGGGTGCTCTTCAAAGAGTGGGACCGTTTTTCAGATGACGGGAGACTCGCGGTGGGTTACTTGGAGATGTGGCGACGATTTGCAAAACGCGACTTCAAAGAACCTCTTCCTGAAGCCTTGGATGCCGTATTCAATGATCCGGAAGCCTTGTTACGAATGCTCTTTTTCTTGGCTTATGAACGGGCCTGGAGGCGAGGCAAGCTGCCCTCAAAACTGGATCAGGGATACCTCAGGAAATGGACGCGCGATGAACTTTTCAATGAACGGGAGAAGTGGCTGGAGGTCTCACTTGAGATGCCGAAAGAGTTTACCGCTGTTTCAGATATTATATCCTCCCAACTCAAAGTCTGGCTGATGTTCACCCTGATCGGCGCCTGTTATCATGCAATCAGGTATGCATTTGAGAATGTCCGTCGCTTTGACGATTGGGGCCATGCTGATGAGGTCAGGCATGGATTCATTTCTCTTTTCTCACGCCTGGACCGCAGCGGAGGGACAGAAATTGTCATCCAGAACTCAGGTACGGAAATATCAGATGAAGCTTCTGCTATTGAGAAGATGCGAGACAATATGGCCATTGGCAGCAGCAGCCTCGGAACAGTGTCTTTGGCAGAGGTCCAGGGCGGCGATGGACTCATTCGCCAAATAGAGGTGTCCCCATCGGTCAAGAAGAGCAACAGGAAACACAAAGAGTACTGGGAGGTGGTGATATCTATCACCACAAAGGAAGCATAAGGAGGAGACAAGATGAGCACAATTACCTTCAGCGAATTTACAGAAGAACCTGCCGTTTATATCGCAAGTACGGACACGGCTAGCAAAAAAGATATCTCCTGCGTGATTGTTGAAGACACGCCAGGCATCTATTTCGAGTTTGTCCAGCAACTGGTCGATAAAGGGATCTGTCGCACGGCGATGACGGTTCCTTTCTCAGACAAGACGATCGAGCTCCTCCAGGGGCATGAAGTTGTTTTCGGCAACAAGACAGACGCTACAAAAATTCGCATCCCTAATCCGGCTCATTGTGTCCTCATCTTGGATATGCGTAATGGCGATACCGCCTCAACTGTCCAGTCTTTTACTGGATATGACCCGCTGAAATTCGAATTAGCGGGCTATCAATTTTACAAACAACTGCGTGGCTTTCCAGGAAAAATCTTTATCGCCACCCGATATGGGCGGGAACAGTTAAAAGCAGAGGGCATCGATGGTGTGTTTGGCGTGATCAGTCTGGATGTTAAGGGTGATTATAAAGGGATGCCGGAAAGCGTAAAGGCCGATCTACTCGCCGCTATTGATCTGGTACTCATCCAGCTGCAACCCATGGATATCAACCGAATGGTCTTCAAGGGAAAATCCACTGTTGAGATTACTTACCACGGCGAAGTCTTTAGCATGCCTGCCAGAAAATCTATTCTGGCTTTTATGGAAGTTGTGAAGGCCGGAGATGAAGGTCTCTCGGATGAGGTACTTGCCAAAAAGATAGACTATGCTCCCCGCGAAAAGAAGAAAGAACCGGATCCCAGTGCCAGCGGGGAGGATAAAGATTTGCCTGAAAACGATTCACAAGCGCCTGAAGCAGTGCCGGAGGAGGATTTTTCATCTGAAGAATACACAGATCCTGCTAAAGCGATGCTTACAAAAATACTCCAAGCGTTGGAAAAGAACAGAGTGGATGGTGTCACCTTTAAGGAAGTCATCGCAAGGGCCAAGTTGCAGAAACTCGATGTCAGCAAACTGTCGGCTACCGAAATAGCAAAAGTTATCCAGCGTATTTATAGCGCTGTTTGCGAAATTAATCCTTACTGGAAAGAAAACGTACGTCGCTTTCAAGATTTCTTAGGTAGGCATGTTCAGCAATCCCGTGTAGAGGGAAAGAAGAAGTTTGGCCGAGCGGGGGAGGTAGAGGACTTCGCTACGGAGGTAAAGCAAGAGGGTGACACTAGATTTGATTTTACCGGAGCCAAAGGCAAATATAACCGTAAATTAAAACCTGATTCTGATGATGTGCTTATTTCGGCAACTGAGAGGGATAATGCAAAAATAGCGTATTTCTACAAAGCTTATATCGAGATTTCTGTATTAAAGATCGCTATTAATAAGATAGAGTTGTCTTTCAAACAAGATGAAATTTCATTCCTTGAAGAAAAGGAACGGTTGGCTCGGAACAGCGAATTGAAAAAGGCGGGAGCGCTAAGCCGTTGCTTTAATGAGAAGAAGAAGAAGGTCGAAGCGAAACTCAAAACATTAGAAGGTGAGTTAAGCAAGGTTTGCAAGGAAAAAGACAATGATTTTAGAATGTATAAGGCAAAACCCAGATTTGACAATTCAGGCAACTTTGTTGGTTATAAGCCGCTACAGCCTACATCCAATGTAGCTGACTATATGCAAAAGCTGCAAGAACGTATTGTGACCGATATTCAGAAGCATTGCAAGAAGTCCTCTAGCCATGCGTTCATTGAACATCTTGAAAGGCATGAAGCCTGGAAACGAGAAAAGGATGGTCACCACCATTACATCGGTAATGAAAAATGGCAATGGTAGTTCCTTAAAGAATACAAGGTTCCATATACTGAGATAACTTAGAAAAACTTATCTCCAAATAAACTCCGTGTACGAGCGATCGTATGCGGAGTTTAATTTTTGACTTATATTGTCGGCCCTATCAAGCATCAGTTACTGCATATATGGAGGATAGGACGATGACAAGCCTTGTCCCCCAATACAGGCAGTGGCTGCATGATGGAGGTTATCCAAATATCATGCAACCTAAGAGTGAAGATTATAGAAGGACAAACGGAGTCCCCCATAAGAGGTATGAACAAGGAAGGAGTTACACCATGAGAATAGAAGATTTCTATAAGAACACGGCATTCTGGTTCATCATGATCGGCATTGGTGCGCTAGGTGTATTCTGGATTGCTGGTTGGGCGGTCGCATCGTTCATGAGCAGCTATTATGGCTTCTCCTATGACGCCTTGCGCTGCACGATCCCATTAGGGAACATCCGGTTGCCCTTCTGGCCCATGGCCAGCCTCTTCGTGCTCATTATGCATGGTGTCTTCGTTTTCCGCTACAGCATCCTGAGCGCTGGCATTGGCATTCCCGAACGCATCAATGGGAACTGGAGAGGCGGCTTAGATGCCCATATTGAGAATCCCTTTGTGAAAGTGATCGCCAAGGACTGCGTTGTGGTAGGAACCCTGCTCGTCCTGTTCCTGATCCTCTGCTCCTGCTGCCACTGGAGAGGCGGATACTGGTGGGGATATTAATACAGTTGAGACCGATGAAAAAGGACAAACCGAGTCCTCCAATATTGATCAGTTAGATGGACGACATGTTGAAACAATTTCCAACTGTCAGGTGGCAGTTGGAGAACAAGTCCCGACAGGGACAAACTAGAACAAGGAGATAAGAATGAAGACAACGAACAAACCTAGATTCGGTGGCGTGACAGTTCCTCCGGGAACCTTCAGAGGTGGCGTGACGGTTCCTCCGGGAACCTTCAGAGGTGGCGTGACAGTTCCTCCGGGAACCTTCAGAGGTGGCGTGACGGTTCCTCCGGGAACCTTCCGGGGTGGCGTGACAGTTCCTCCGGGAACCTTCCGGTAATCAAGCAAGTATAGTCCGTCCCAGCATCACAGCAGGTGTCTGGGACGGCTGTTTACCAAACCAAAGAGTTAGAGGAGTCCTTGTATGAAATTTTGGAACAAGAACCAGACAGCTAATCAAGCTGACATTGAGATGACGCGTCCAGTGAGAATCACGCAAGAAGTGATGACCCAAATCATAGCCACCCTTGGTGGTCATGAACCCGAGTCAGGTGGACTTCTCGGAGGGGACAGAATGCACCAACGTATCACGCATTATTTTTTTGATGTGAACGCTAATACTACCTCCTCTGCCTACTCTCCTGATCTTACGATTATCAATGACGTATCGCACTCATGGTATGAAAAAGAAAGTATCGACCTTATCGGTTTTATACATACACATCCAGGAGGCCCTATCTGCCCTTCAACTGCTGACGAGGAATATGCGGCGCGCATTCTCAGAGAAAATCCGGAATACATTGAAAGGATGTTTTTACCGATCGCCATATTTCGTAAATCCGAGATAACCGGCATGTACGATTTTTTGATATATCCATACGTTGCCTATCTTGATAAGGACGGAAGACCAGTAATCCGAAGCGTGAAATTAGAAATTGAAGAGAGCGATGGAAGTGTAGCTGAGCACCTCGATGTCTATAAAACAAGGGTGCCATCGCCTTTTGGCAAAGCAAATGATGCCTACTCTGATGATACATTCGTCCGCGTACGCTCCGCTTATGACTTAGATCTATTACGGCAATCGCGTGTCGTTATCGCTGGCGTGGGTGGCGCGTCTGAATTTGTTGAGAGCCTCGCCCGTGCAGGGGTAGGACAGTTTGTTTTGATCGACCCGGACGTGGTTGCGTTGACCAACCTAGCCACCCAACAGACCTACCGTCGCGACCTTGGCAAAGATAAGGTCCGAGTTCTTGCGGAGCGTATCCGCGACATCAACCCGTCGGCACATGTCCTTCCGTTGCGCAATCGGCTGGAGAGTTTGGATGATACGCGGATGGGGCAACTCTTGAAAGAGCCACTTTTATTCGGCCGGGAGGCGCCTCGACGGACGCTCCTGTGTGGCTGCACGGATAGTTTTCCTGCCCAGGCCCGTATCAACCGTTTGGCGATCAACTTTGCCGTACCTAGCCTAAGCGCTCAAGTCTATCTGGAAGGGCGCGGCGCTGAAGTTACCTTCACGCATCCCGATCTGACCCCGGCCTGTCACCGTTGCGCGCTCGGCAGCCGTTATCGTGCATACGAAGCGGGCACAGTTAAGCCGGTCGGCTCGGAAGGATCCAACGTGTTCGCGACCGTACGAGTCAACGCTATTGCGGGGTTCGTCGCTTTGGCGCTCCTCCATGCAGGTGGGAACCATCCCCGCTGGGGCGGACTATTACGGCGTGTCAGCACCCGTAACCTTGTGATGCTCCGCATGGATCCAGACTTCGGCCAGGCACTTGGCCTTGACTTGTTCGAAAGAACCTTCGGCGATTCAAACAGCCGTGTCTGCTTCGATGAGACGATCTGGACTGGCGTAACGCCAGATGACGGTGAAAACGGGAATGCGTTGTGTCCTGATTGCGGCGGGCTCGGACATCTGCGGTCATTGGAAGGGCGGTTTGCTGACACGCTCACTGGCGAGTTGAAAGAAAAGCCGTTTGCGACATTGTCCCCACTGCCCCCTTCAGAGTCGTGTGCTGTTACGGTTCGCGGAGAACACGCTTGTGTTGTGTCCGCTTGAAATACAAGGAGATAAATTATGAACCAGTTCATCCAATCCAACGAGAACGCTTACTTCGACCTCTTTCAGAACCTGAACGGGTCCTGTATGAGGTTTTGCAATGAACCTATGCCACAAGGATGCGAACCTTCGCAGGCCGACATCGGTTTTGAGATCTCACCACGCGACGGCAAGATCCTATTATGTGTCCAAGACGGGGTGGTTTACACGGGAGACTCTCAAAGCCTGCGCCGCTGGTTCTCCGACGGAGTCCTGACGTTCGATGGCATTGCCGCACTGATGACGTGGTTGAGAGATGACCTGTCGCCCCGGATGGGAGCCACACCAGACTCCGATACATCGCCCGGCGAGACGTCATCCATTCCCGGCCCCATTCAGCCACAGGAACCGGTCCGACCTCTCTCTGAGCCTCGTTCTTCTGCTGTCATTACCGATACAGCACGTGTAACCGAACAAATTCGCGACGATACAGACCCTATTTATCTTGACGAGCAGGATCTCTTCCGCGCGCTCGCTGCAAATGTGGTCGGGCAAGATGAGAGTCTGCATACGCTCGCGTCTGCAGTCAGCGGACATGTGGCGCGGTCGAATCCGCGTCGTCCTTTAACTGTGTTCGCCATCGGTCCTAGTGGCGTTGGCAAGACTCGTACTGGCAACTCCATTGTCAACGTTTTGAATGGAGAAGGGCGGAACGGCAGGTACGAGTTTTTAAGGCTAGATATGTGCGAATATCGAGAGGCTCACCGAGTTTCCCAGCTCTTAGGAAGTCCACAAGGCTATGTTGGCTATGGCGAAGGTGCGCAGTTAAGCGATGCGCTGGCGAGAAACCCCAGAACAGTGATTCTTTTCGATGAAATTGAAAAGGCTCACCCCGACATATTGAAAGTGCTGATGAACGCCATGGACGCCGGACGTCTTTCCACTGCCGGGCGGGCGGGGGACGGCTCCCGTGAAGTCGACTGTCGTAAGGCTGTCTTCTTCTTCTCTAGCAATCTAGAGTGCGAAAGCGTCCTGCGTGCTCTGGAACAGCGTTCGGCCTTCGGAAACCCAGAAACTGTAGATGAAATCTGCCGGGGGCATCTCAAAGCCGCCGGAATCCCGCCGGAACTTATCGGTCGCATCGGTCATTTTCTCGTCTACCGGCCACTCGGACCTGAATGCAAGGCCGAGATCACGGCGACCCAGGTACAAGAAACCGCGCTCGAATATGGCTTGGACGTGCGCTATGTTGCTCCTGACGTGATCGTTGACATCATTCAGGCTGTCCGTGTCCGCGGCGGTGGTGCACGGGTTTATGCCTATCAGATCGACCGGATTCTTGGACGTGTATTTACGCAGGCTGCGCGGCAACGTTGCACAGGGGCTATCCGTATCCTAGGGCCGGCCCCATACAGCTATGAACCGATGTCCATGACTTCGGACACGGTATCAGCCGCAACCTCCGTACCCAGCCTTGCGACGGTGGTTGTCGAGCCGTCTGTACAACAGGAAGAGCCTTCAAATCACGTAACAGAGTCTCCCGGCGACAGAGAAGGCTTAGCCGCTCGAGAGAGTTAATAACGTATAACAAGAAACCTCAAACCGTGAAAGGAGATTAATCATGATCGAGTTATTAATTGTCGGTGCCATTGCCGTACTTATCGTAACCTTAATCAGTAATTTAGGGTCATCCGCCCACACGTCCTCGGGGTCTTCGTCCGGCGACTACGCGTTTGACCACCGATTTGTAGATGGCAACTGGCGGGCCTATATCGTGCGTCAACCAGACTATGGCGGACGTTCGGAAGATCTACACACCACGCACCGCTACCGCGACTGCGATCAACACTACGTGTGCTGGTCTGACCCCGTCACTACTCGTGAGGATTCGGTGGCCATCGCTGACCTCTGGAAAGAGAATACGGATAAATACATTCAGAATGGCACACGTTTTTAAAGGAGGACCATATGGCCTACTCAGTTCAATATGCAACAGCAAGTGGCAGGACGAACTTCCATTTTCTCCTAAGAGAAGAGGGCGACCGCTGGCAAGCCTATGTGCTAGAAGGTCCGTCTTTCTCGGAGACCATACTCCGTCCGGATGAGGTTCCGCCGGGGTGCGACCGGATCGCAGGTTCATTTCGTATTCGGTGGTTTGGTATGGCGCGCGTCTCCTCCCTCGAACAGGCCAAAATCCTGGCTGCTGGATGGGCGGAAGACACGGAGACGTTCCTAGGCACTGGCAAATGGCTTGTGCAGTACCAGACAAACGACGGTCAGGACAAGTTTGCCTTCTCAGTCGAACGCTCAGGACGCTCCTTCCGGATCTACATCGAAGCACAACCGTCTTACAGAAATCGTGCGACGGATGCGCACTCGACCCACCGGTACTCGGACGGTCCCCGCCACTACATCTGCTGGGATGGGGCACTCAACTCCTGGGCAGAGGCCGAGGACATAGCCACGGCATGGGCCGAGCGCACACAAGGGTATATACGTACCGGCCGCTTCGAAAACACGAACTGATGTTGTACTTGCCTTTTATTAGTATCAGAAAGATAAGGATTCTTTATGCAACCTTTGTTCCTACACATCATGATAGCTGCTGTCATCGGGCTTGTGACTTATCTAGTGGCGTCACGCGCTCTAGCCGAACAGTCGGGCTTCGGATATCCGCGGCTCATCGCAGGGGCAGTCAGTATCCTTGGCTGTATCGGACTGTTCCGGATGGGGGACAAAATCATGGATGCAATTCTGATGCCAAGTTTAGCACTTGCGATCGCGACGTGCCTAGTCTGCGCCTTGATCGGATTTCGCCGTCTCCGGGAGGGGTATCCGGGAGTGCCGTCCGATGTAATGACGAGAACTCGGGGATCTAAGAAGAAGAAAGCAGAAAAAAAGATAACTACTCTGTATCACACTAGTATAAAAGAACAGAAACCCTCGGACCAGATAGTTCATAACCCCTGGAAAGGACGATAGCTATGAATAACCAAGCAGAACACAATCCCTGGGGCCGGCGTCCACCGAACGACAGCCAAGCAGCACGCCATGAACCTGTCCAACGGAGAGCGCAATCCAGTCCTACGACCTCCGTAGCAACGATGCCAGCAGCCTATACAATCGGTTCGGATTTCGCCGCCATTCTATCAGGCTTTGCCGGATGGTCACGCCGGGCCAGGCCCCATGTCTCTAATTTTAGCTCAAACTGGGCCTCCCGCACCCGGGGACTCTGGGGAAACGGGAGCCGTTCCGGCAAGTTACTGGCCGCCTTGTCCGTGGCTACCGGTCTAGTAGTCATCGTTTTTGCTGCCTATCTGATCGCCATTATCCTCCCACTTATCCTTTTAGGCGCGATTATAGCAGCAGTCCTGACCAACATAGGGAAGAGATAGCTTACTGCATACCGAAAGAAAGTTGAATTACTGCGCTTTTTATCTTGTTTTGTATTCGAAACTTCTTGTATTGTATGGACAGATTATGGGGTTGGCCCAACAGATAAAATCAAGTCAGTATTCACTATTCCGAGGCGGAATTTTGCGTATCTGACGGGGACGGAGTCTAATTAGAGCCAGATTATGATACTCGACGAGAAAATAAAGCACTGTAATTTGCAGCCGTTAAATGTGCGTCATTGCAAACATGTTGTGGCACAATGTATTCAAGATGGAAACGATGGAGATCTTAATATACTGACTACTGGAAAAGAATTGTCATTTGAAGTTAAACGTGTATATTACATTAATAAGTTTACGGCTTTGGATGCGGTGCGAGGGAAGCACGCTCACAAGTTTCTTGAGCAAGCGATTTTTTGTGTGTCAGGTTCGTTTGCTTTAATTCTCGATGATGGAATTAATAAGCAGAATGTTTATTTAAAGGCTGATTGTATTGGATTATATATCGGCACCCAATTATGGCATACGATGCAAAATTTTTCAAGTGACTGTGTGATCGTGGTATTGGCGAGTGCCCCTTATGACGAAAGCGATTATATAAGGAACTATAATGAGTTTAAGCAATACACGTCTAACAATTCCATTCGTTGATTTTGTTGCTGCACACGAAGAAATCAGGCACGAGGTCGAATGTGCCGTTTTGCGTGTTCTGAATAGCGGTAAATATATTTTGGGTAAAGAACTTGCCGCATTTGAGGAAGAACTGGCGTGTTGGCTCGGGGTCAACCATGTTGTAGGTGTTGCCAACGGTACGGATGCTCTCATCCTTTCATTTTTAGCTTTAGGAGTGAGGCCTGATGATGAAATAATTACTACAGACATAACTGCCATACCCACTATTGTTGCCATTCAGCAGGTTGGCGCTGTTGCTGTTCCTGTAGATATTAATATGAACACTGGCTTGATTGATCCCGAAGGTATCAACAATGCTATAACAACTAAAACACGCGGAATAGTACCTGTGCACCTTTATGGCCGAAGTTGCGATATGACTGCCATCGAAAAAGTTGCTAAATCAAATGGCATCTGGATAGTTGAGGATTGCGCGCAAGCAATCGGTTCGAAACACAATGGACGTATGGTCGGTTCTTTTGGACGTTTGGCTGCGCTTTCTTTCTATCCCACCAAAAACCTCGGTGCGTATGGCGATGCTGGAGCTGTGTTATGCAACGACAAAAACACTGCGGAAAAAGTTCGCGCACTTCGAAACTATGGACAGCCCCAAAACACTTTGGCCAATAGGCAAGGCATTAATAGTAGGCTCGACGAGATTCAAGCCGCCATACTGCGAGTAAAACTGCCCCATATGCAAAGCTGGTTGGCGCATCGCCGTTCAGTTGCTTCTAAGTATCGCGCCTGTCTACCAAATAAAATACTCCCCTCTGGTCATAACGATGAGGAGCATGTTCATCATCTTTTCCCTGTGCTAGTTTCTAATCGGGAAGCGTTTCGTAAACATCTTTTGGCATCTGGGATTGAAACATTGGTTCATTATCCTTTGCCGGTTCATAGACTACTTGGCTATGATGGCTTAACAGATGAGCGTTTTCCATTTGCAAGTCGCTGGAGTACAGAAGTTCTTAGTTTACCACTACATCCATTTCTTGATGATAAGGCAATAACACAAATTATCGAAGCAGTAAACTGCATAATCGAGAAGTTAACATGTCTAAAGAGCTAATCCCAGTTTCAAGGCCTGACATCGGATCCGATGAGTATGCCGCTGTTCAACGGGTGTTCTCTTCTGGATGGTTAGGACATGGAGCTCAAGTAATTGAGTTTGAAAAAGAAATATCCAAATTTCTTGGCGACCGGTATGTTGTTGCTGTTAGCACAGGCACAGCCGCACTCCACCTTGCGCTTCATGCTCTAGGAATAAAGCCTGGCGATGAAGTCATCCTCCCGTCGCTAACCTTCTGCAGTTGTCCTCAAGTTGTGACCCAGCTAGGGGCACAACCAGTTTTTTGTGATGTAGATGATCAAACTCTTACTCTTGATGTTGCCGATGTAAGTCGGTGTATAAGTCAAAAGACGCGTGCTATAATGCCAGTACATTTTTGCAGTACAGTTTGTGATATGATTGCGCTTCATGAACTTGCAAGGAACAAGAAGGTTGCCGTTGTGGAAGATGCGGCGCATGCATTTGGCTGTTCTTATCAAGATGGTAGTCTTGTTGGTAGTAGTGAAGCTATTACGTGCTTTAGTTTTGATCCAATAAAAAACCTAACCTGCGGGGAGGGAGGAGCGGTTGTTCTTTCAGATAAGGCACTTTATGAAACCATGTCTAGGGCACGGATGATGGGAATTGATCGTGACGGATGGAAGAGAAATAGTGAAGGATGGGGCGCTGGATATGCGGTCACAGCACAAGGTTTTCGGTGTCACATGAGTAACATCAATGCAGCAATTGGGTTGGCCCAACTTGCTAGATTTGGTGAGTTGAGAGAAAAACGGAGAAAAATTGCGAAGCGATATTGTGAACTCCTTCAAGATATTCATGATATTCAGTTGCCTTCTTGGGAAATTCAGAGCGTTGTTCCCTTTGCGTTTATGTTTCGTGTTAAAGGGGGATTAAGAGATGCTCTACGCGAATGCTTGCATGAGGCTGGCATTCAAACAGCCATTCATTACCCTCCAAATCATCTGCAACCAGCATTCCAGCAATTTCGTCGGACTCTCCCTATAACAGAGAATGTTGTGTCTGAAATCTTAACGGTACCTCTTTTCCCGTCCATGTTGAGAGACCAGGTAGATCATGTAATCAAATGTATTCGACATTTCTTCGGTTTGAACGTAGCTTTGCCATTATGGCCTGAGGATAAATCATGAAACTAGCTGTTATTATTCCTCTTTATAACGGTGGTGCATGGATTAGCGAGACTCTAAACAGTGTGTATACTCAAAGACAGAAACCAGATGAAGTCGCTGTTGTTGATGACGGGTCTATAGATGATGCGCTAAATATAATTGCCGCACATTTTCCCAGTGTTCTGCGACTCAAAAATAACGGCAAAGGATCGTCGCTGGCTCGAAATGTCGGAATCAAAAATACATGCTCGCCGTATCTGTCATTCCTCGACCAAGATGATCTCTGGCATCCAAATCACTTGCGCAACCTGAGTTCAATACTAGACGATAATCCAAATGTTGATTGTGTTGTTGCATCAGCCCACTGTTTTTCAGGCCAGATGCCTTTGTATTCGGAAACGATTCAAAACATTGAGATATTTGACCCTTGGGCAAACTTTCCTTTTACGATGGGAGTTGAGGGGCCGTCGGTCGCCATTTTCAGAAGAGACTTCCTGATGAAATCCGGACTCTGGCAGGCAGAAGGTACGGGTATGGGTGACATTCTTTTGTTTCTTAAAGTCAGCGCGAAAGGACCTATACTCCGGACTTCAGCCGTTACCGTAGGGAAGAGAATACACTCGCAACAGCAATGGCTTCATGTTCGTGCTGACCCTGGTGCATATATGCGGCGGCGTATGGCTGTAACTCAACTTGCGTTAGAGTTCAGAAAGTCAATTAATCCAGCGATCGCAATTAATGAGGTTTTTGAGCGGAGATGGAAGGCGCTACAAGTGTTAACTGCCCTTGCAGAAGTTGAGTGTAATGGCAATCTGGCGGAAGTCCCGGCTATTGCCATGAGTTTGGAGAAGCTTTTGGACGCACAAGTGTGTCGCCATGCGTTTTACTGTCTGATGGGGGCACTGTTCCCTGTCCACGATGTGAATCGACTCAAAGAGCTTCGTGATAGGTCTTTTGAGCGCCTTCTCAAAGTGTGGCCGAGCTCGGCACCTATGACGCGGACAGTGCTGGCTTCTCTTATTGGCGAACAGCCGATTGTTAGCTAACCATCCTGCTAGTTGCAGGCAATCTTTAATACTTGATTAAGAGAGTCGGATCTTTAGCATGTTCAAGGTATTAGTAACTGGTGCATCTGGCTTTATAGGTAGGCTAATTTGTCCTCACCTTCAATCCCATGGATTCGCTGTCAGCTGTTTTGACAGATCGCCAGGACCTGTCGTAGCAGACACTTCTTGCGGATGCTTGGAAGACTTAGAAACGGTCAGGGCGGCTGCTAGGGGGGTGGATGCGATCATCCACTTAGCTGGGTGTGCGGACGAAGCTGACTTCGTTACGTGTCTTGTTCCTTCGAATGTCATTGGGATTCATAATGTACTTGAAGCTGCTCGGCTTGAGGGGGTCCAGCGGCTTATCTTTGCAAGCAGTTGCCAAACAGCTAATTTATTAGGATGCCGCGAGGCGATATCAGTCGAAGACCGCTTTCCAACAAACCTCTATGGACTTACCAAACTATGGGCAGAGGACATGGCAAGGATGTACTCACGCCTCCACGGCCTCTCGGTCCTAGTGGCTAGACTTGGGTGGGTAGTTCGCACACAAGCAGAGCTCGATGAGATGGTATTTACGCCAACCGGAGGCGCGTTGTTTCTGAGTCATCGTGACACGCGGAGGTTCTTCTTATGCTGCCTTCTGGCAAAACCCGCAGCTTTCGCCGTTGTGTACGCTTTTAGCAAACAATATAGGCCGGTCTTTGACATGGCCCCTGCGAAAACACTTCTTGGTTTTGAGCCCAATGATCGCTTTCTAGAGGGGCTTGACCCCGGGTTTTGTATCCCAAGATGCAATAAGCCTCTGTGAGAGTTGTTTCACTAATCTCTTGGAAAAGAACTGCCTTTTTGGCAAACTGATTTGATCTGAGATCAGACCTGTAGCGAGAATACAGATGCACGTAGCAATTCTTGATAGACCGAATGATCCGCTTAGCCTCAGGCTTTATCAGACGAATATGGTCCGCGAACTTTTCGGCCTTGGGGTTGAGATGTCCTTCTTCTTTGAGAAGGGGCCTATCCCTCACGGCTGTGATCTTGTGTGGGACCCGGGGATGTGCATGCGTAGGATACCTCAGATACTAGTGACAACTGACATGCCGATTGTGGGGACCATGCATGGTGTTAAAGCGTTCGCATTAGGGGTGGACGAACTCGTAACGGGGCAGGATGAACGACACGCGCTTCTCAAATTGAAAGACGAGTTGACGGAAGACTGGAAGTGGTTCCGTCATAGGGTGAATGCCGTTGTTGCTGTCTCCAACTTTGCTAAGGAAGAGGTGGAACAGGCGTTCAGGTTGCCACCAGAGCTTGTGAGTGTGATCTACCATGGTGTTGACCAGAACATATTTCAGCCAGCTGGCAAGTACTTGTCTGTTAATAGCCCCTATTTTCTTCACGTCTCGCGCATGGATCCTGTCAAAAATTTGCCCCGTATCCTGAAAGCTTACTCTTGCCTCCCGAGAGACGGTCGACCTGAGTTTGTTGTTTTGGCGACACCAGAGGAAGACCAGCAACTTTTCACCCGCATGTTTGAGGAGCTTGCTCAACAGCCTGGTGTTGTTTGGTTGCGCGATACTATTAGTCAGTACGATCTAGCAGCTTGGTATCGTGGCGCCCTCGCTTTAATCTTGCCATCGCTTCGAGAAACTTTTTGCCTGCCTGTCATCGAGGCAATGGCCTGCGGTTGCCCAGTGGTTACCTCGAACTGTTCAGGGTGTGCCGAAGTAGCAGGTGATGCTGCAATTAAGATTGAACCACGCTCATCCCAGAAGATTAGCAAAGCTATGCGACGTGTCTTATACGAACCGGGGTTGCGTGAGGAGTTACGGGAAGCTGGATTCAAGCGTGCTGCGGAATTTGCTTGGGATCGTGCTGCAAGAGAGATGTTACGCATTTTCAGTGAAATTCTCTTTTGTGGCCATCAACGCCCCCCCGTTTGAAGAAGGTCGAGATCACGACGATTACTCCATGCCGTTCGGGGTGTGCTTTAGTCAGCATCAATTATGATTTTCAAAAACACAAAGCTATAGCACATTGTCGTGGAGGAGTCCGAGGTGAGTAAATGGTATGATATCCCGTTAATAGGATCAGTCAGAGGAGATGCAGGCGGTAAAGAATTGCCTTCATTTGTAGTGCTTGTCTCCCCTCATAGCGATGATGTAGCTCTGTCCCTCGGCGCAGCCCTCCTAGGGAGCACGAAAAGCGAGTGTATGCATATCGTCACGGTGTTCTCAATTAGCAAGAACACAGCGGCCGATTTGATTAAAGATGTAAAGATTGTCACGGCGATCCGGATGGACGAGGACAGGTCTTTCTTTCTGGAGCTAGGTCGAGATGTTCGTGCCGTCTGGTTAGGACGGGAGGACGCGCCACTTCGCCTAGGACTGCCGGACGAGAGCGTTTTCAGTTGCTGCCGAACAGATGCCGATTTGTGCGAGACTCGGCACATCGTGAATAGGTTGCGGGCTGAGTACAGTGCGGGGAGTCTGCTTCTGGCTCCAATGGGACTTGGCAACCATATCGATCATCTTATTGTGAGGGATGCTGCATTGGCATTGCTCCGTGAAGGCTTCTCTGTCGGATTCTATGAGGACCTTCCTTATGCGGCCGATGTGTCGGAAAATAATGTTTTGGAATACTCGGTTCAATTAGGTCTACTGGCCGGTGAAGAACTCATGTTATCTGCTATTGAAACGGATATCGCGATTCAGGAGAAGATTGACCTGCTCTCATGCTATCGCTCGCAGATGGACTCTCGTACCGCAGACCGAGTCCGAACGCACACAGAAAGGAGCGGAAAGGGTTCTGTTGTTGAGCGTGTATGGGGACCACGGAGGACGGTGATGGCGCTTGCACGTTGTTTTCGGGGAGCGAGAGCATGAATACTACAGATATCACAAGGATCGAAGACTTTCTGAAAAGGTACTATCAGGAGTTTTTTTGTCAAGTGGAAAGTAGGACCGATATTCAGACAAATCTGCGCATGAAGTACTCACATGCACTGGCTGTGCATGCTTTGACCAAAGAATTGGCTGTAGGGTTACATCTTGATCACGAAACAACCATCTTGGTACAGGCTGCTGCTCTCTTACATGATGTTGGTCGATTCTCGCAGATAGTTGAATACCAAGGCTACTCGGATACTCGGAGCATCGACCATGCTGCTCTTGGATTGGCAATCATCAGGGAAAGAGGAGTTTTGGCGTATGCTAGTGCTGATGATGTGGCTGCGATTGAAATATCTGTTCGTGAACATAACAAGCGCAATCTAAGTGCTGAGGTGAATGGTCACGGTAAGATCGTGGCTCAAGTTTTGAGAGATGCGGATAAAATCGACATTGTTCAAGTATCTACGGAATTCTACGCATCTGAGACTGAAGGTGTCAGGACTGGTTTGTTTTGTGAGATGTCATTTGCGCCTGTCTGTAACGAAGTCGTGGTCAAGGCGCTCCTAGCGGGAGAGGCCGTTCCGATTTGTGAGCTTGCTACGGTTTATGACGAGTTTCTGCTTTATCTCTCATGGGTCAACGATCTGCATTTTGATTATTCAGTGAAGTATCTCGCGGAAATTGGTCGAATGGACTACATGATAAGTGTTTTACCTGATACCGCGTTTAGGTGTCGCGTTGCTGAGTACGTTCATCGGAGAGTTGATGAGCGGTGTGCGCTTTACCGATAGTACTACAAGGAATGTGCCGATTACTTGGCTATGAGTGAGTTGTCGAAAATTGCCTTCGGTTGGACAGGACGTGATTCATATGGGCTGAGGCTTGCTGAAACTGAATGGCGAAGGACTAAACTTGTCCGCCAAGATCAATAGGAGGTTATTTATGAGCGATTGGCAAATGGCACAGATGATGAGTAATGCGACAGGGTTAGACTTGGAGAATACGTGCAGCAATATCCTTGGTGCGCGTATTCAGGCTAACAACCGGACTATCCGCAATATAGACGATCTGAACGCCGCTTTGAACAAGAGCCCTTTTCAGCCGCTATCAAAGTCATGCCTGCCGGGGGTCAGTGCCAAAGATTTCGTCGATATGGCGACCAAAAATTTCGGCATGAATAGCTCTGAAGCTACCGCAGTCTTTGCCCGCGAGACCGGACGCGATCTGGAAAGTGTTGTCTACGAACTTAGCGGCCCCGATATCAATCCGATTAACGGAACCTTCTCGGCACCTCCTATGACTTCATTGGGCCGCTCGTCAGCGTCCTTCGCAGGTCGTCCGACACGCACGAATGAGTCCCCTATCGGCGCCTTTTTGCCACCTCAAGCACGGGGTGGAACTTTACAGACGACAGTGCATTCTTATGCAAGTTCGGAAGCGGATCGTGAGCTTTTGGCCCGTGTGCAGAATGTCGATCTCTCCGACTCGAATAGAGAAGAGGCTCTTCGTGAATTGATCGATCACAATGCTGTTGAAGAGCTTCATGTGCTTGTGAACGATGCCGACCGGTGTGACACCTGGCGTAAGCGGTCCTTGGACGCTCTTTGCCGTGAGGCAGGCCGATCTGATGCTGCATTGCGTTGCCTTGACCGGCTTGTCAATAATCCCGACCGATGCGATAGCTGGAGGAAGCAGGCTCTCAATACGCTTTGCGAAGTATCGCAGTCTTCGTCCACCGCGCTAGAACTCCTTTACCGTTTGGTCAACAACGCAGACAGGTGTGATTCCTGGCGCTCTCAGTCGTTGAAGGCGGTGATCCGATCCGAACGTATCGATCTGCTAGAAAACTTGGTCAACAATCCCGACCGTTGTGACAGCTGGCGGAAAGAATGCTTGGATGCTTTATGTGAGAATACTTCGTCACGCGAGGTTGCAGAATCTCTGTTGCGCCTTGTCAACAATATGGATCGATGCGACTCATGGCGGCATCAGGCGTTGCAGGCACTCATCGCTGGCCGGTGTCGCAACCAGCTTCGAGAGATCGCTGATAACACGGAACGTTGCTCGAGTTGGCGTCGTGAAGCCCGTGAAGCGTTGGAATAGAAACAGGGTTTGTTTGGCCAAAGCTTTTTGTTTGCGTTTACCCGGTTTATACAGATTTACCTATAACTCCTTGTATGGGGCCACCCACCCATACTATTTTATTTTCTAATCTCACCCCGTTGGATTAGCTTTCGAGCCTCCGACGGGGTTATTTTTTTGCTGCGGTGATGCATAAACTATTTGTAACATACCGCTAACAGAATAACTGCGGCTGACAGGTGTATATTTAGTGATAGGGACAAATAGTGTCCGCCATGAGTAATATGAGGCGCATGCTGACGAATAAATTTCGCCAATACGTTTATCAACTCAAATAGGAGGTTCGAAATGTCACTCTATAAAGCATTAGTCGGTTTATTGATGTTCCAGGAGGATGTCTGGAATCAAGAAGACGAAAAGTCTGCCAGCGCAAGCTCTGACTCTGGAGGCGATACGGATACTGTCGAGTCCTGGGGCGATTACACCCCCGTTCCAGATCGGGATCCAGGTGGCGTGTATGACTTCAATCCGTCAGATGAGGGCTGGGCTGCAGGGAGGAGCGTCTTTGGCGAGGATTAAGCTGTTGTCGAAACTTGTGAAGAAAACAGGAACGGACAAAACTTGTCTTCCACCTATAGGTGATGGTTCAAAAACGTAAAGAAGGAGTCAATCATGAACGAGTTCACACGCAGTTTCATTCATAACACATCTATGGGTTTGCCAGATGGCGGCGACACGCATCTCCATCCGTGGGAGAATGGCCGGGGTGTTGATGTGACCACGCGGTTGCCGGGGGATGTCACATTCCACGACAGTTTCCGGTTCAAGGACCTGAATGGCCAGCGTACGCCAGCCTGCCCGGATGTGTTGCAGTTTATGCCTTAATGACGGATAACCGCTCTGGCAACCTGCTATAACAATTCGGGCCTGCTTGAAAAACACGGCTTGGGATAACACAAAAGCCCCGGTCGAAAGATCGGGGCTTTTGTTTTTCTGTCACTGGGCCAATTCTTATTCTTGACCGGATACCTTTTTTCATTGATCATATAACACATGCTGTGTCTGGTGTGTCATGGACACACCTTAGTAGGATTCGTATGGACACGATGTTTGGCTTAACTGACGGAAGGAAACAGGTATGAATGCAGCAGATCAGCAATTAATCTCTTGGCTACAAGCACAAATCAGAACCGGGCGGCAAATGGTTGTCGTGCCTGCTTTCTTGTTAACCGATGCCAGCCCGGCTGGACTGGCCGAAGCCCGCGCTCTGGCAAAAATTTGCGGGGTGGAGTTGGTGGTAGAAGCATAATGAAAGTTTTCGCCATATCGGATCTCCACTTATCGCTTAAGGACGGGATTCTGCAAAACCCGCAGGATCGTTTCGGCGAGAGCTGGAAAGAACATCACCAGAAGATTGCCTCGGATTGGAGGAAGCGGGTGGTAGCGACGGACTTGGTGCTTGTGGCGGGGGACCTCTCTTGGGCCAGGCGACTTCAGGAAGTACAGGAAGATTTGCTCTGGCTCGATTCGCTTCCAGGCAGGAAAGTTATTGTCAAAGGTAACCACGACTGGTGGATCCTTGACTCCCTTCCTAAAATGAGGGAAGCTCTGCCACCTTCGGTGAGCATCGTGCAACATGACGCATTGGTGATTGAAGATGTATTGCTTTTTGGGACGCGTCTTTGGCGGATACCCGGACTCGACTTCCCGCCGGAAGAAGGCGAATCAGATGAAGTTGGCGAGTGCATAGCGGATAATCAGGAGCGCGACAAGACCATTCTCGCAAATGAATTGAATCGGCTAAGGCGGAGCATTGAGATTGCCGGCAATCTGGAAAAGAAACAGTCCGTATCGCGTAAGATCTGTATGACGCACTTCCCACCGACGGATTTTTCAGGTGCAAGGACTGAAGCGACCGACATGCTAGCACAGTTCAACACGGATATCTGCGTTTTCGGGCATGTGCATGGGCTTGCACCAGGACCCAACGGATTGAGTGTCGACGGTGTTCGGTACTACCTCACCGCGTGCGATTATACAGATTTTTCTTTATTGGAATTAAGATAATGGAAGATGACAACGCCTTACCAAGCCATTCTTGAACCTGTGAAGCGCACGATTGTCGTCGGCGACATTCATGGCTGCTGGGACGAGTTTCAGCGATTGCTCGAGGCTACCTGTTTCTGCGCTGATGACGTGCTCGTGACGGTCGGAGACTTTCTTGACCGCGGACCGGGTTCTTGGGCGGTTGCACACTTCATACGAGACACGCCAAACGTCTTCAGCGTGATGGGCAATCATGAGCGGCGCGTGGCTGGCGTTGTGAGAGGTCGTTCACAACCGGCATGGAGCCAGAAGCAAACGCTCGGACTGCTACCCAGTGTCGAGCATGAAGCTTGGGCCAGCTGGCTGGAATCGTTACCCGCGGTGATTGAGACACCTCACGCCATTATCACGCATGCGCGCTAGATCCTATCCAACCACTAACCGAGCAAGATGTTCATTTCACAGCCGCCGTGGGCGGCTCGGCCGTGACTATCGAAGTGGACGTGGAGGGTGTTCCTCTCTGGTTTAAGCAGATGACCGTCCAAAAGCCTGTTTGCATGGGGCATATCGGTTATGATCGTGTGGAGCTTGTACCCAAGAGCCTGTATGCCCTTGATACACGAGCCGTTGGCGGCGGGCAACTCACGGGGGCCGTCTTCCCTGGAGGCCATCTGGTGCAGGTTCCCGTGACCCGCAATTATCATCAGGAAGCACATGAGGCCTGGCTGAAGAGCCAAGCAGAGAGCGTGGTTGACCCGATGTCATTGACATTGGCACAGGTAGTCGAGGTCTTGCGCGCAGAAGAGATTCACAAGGATTCAGCCAGTGGCGATCTTGATCTATTCAAACAAATGATAACAGCTCTTAACTTCGAGGGACGCACACTGAGGATGCGGGAATGTCTGGCGAACCGATTTGGCACGGTTCCTGAGCCCGGTCCCGAACGAGGAGTATTTTCCAAGAACGTTAAAGCGACATTCTCCGAGCCGGGCATTCAGATAGTAGCCGTCAGGCTCTTCCGGGATGAAGTTCTAGCTCTTGATGATTTGGCGACCGCGTTTCCGAAGGTGAAACTGAATCAAGCCCAGGGGCTTCTGGAACGTATCGAAAACAACTTCAGCAAAGAGCATGAATAATTATTGCTCAGGCAGCCTTGAAAGGATATTGTTTTGACTTGATCATATGGGCCATGACTTGTTTGTGTGACAGGGACACCTTTTGTCCGCCATGAGGAGTTGAGAGGAGTACACTATGATCAATCAACCTACAGAACTGAAAACCGAGCGGCTGACCCTGCGCCCCTTTGTGCTGTCCGACGCAAAGGATGTCCAGCGGTTGGCTGGCGACCGTGCCGTGGCGGACACCACAGCAAATATCCCGTATCCTTACAAGGATGGTCTGGCTGAGGCTTGGATCGAATCCCATCCCAGAAGCCTTGCCGAAGGCAAAGGTGTTACATTTGCCGTTGTGTTGTCCGAAACCCAGCGTCCGGCCGTGTCCTGCTCAAAAACGGCTTCCAACATGAAGGCACCCGTCGCGGACATTCCTTGAAATGGGGAGTTCTGGAGGATGTCGAATTATATGGGATATTGCGCGAGGATTGGGATAAACTCACCATAAAGACAGGTTAACTTATCATGTCTACACTATTTACACGTATTATCAAACGAGAGCTACCGGCAGAGATTGTCTGGGAAGATGGTGATTTTATTGTCATCATGGATATAAGTCCTATTAATCCTGGACATCTTCTGCTGATACCGAAGATTGAGATTGATTCGATCTTCGACTTGCCGGATACTATTTTCGGAAGGCTTTGGGATATTGCACGGTGGTTACAAGAACCCCTGCGTAAGGCCACTCACAGTAACCGCGTGGCTATTGCCGTAGAGGGGTTTACAATCCCTCATGCCCATGTGCATCTCGTCCCAGTTAATGGGGCGAACGAACTTGATCCTAAACGGGCTAAGCGAGCAAATGCCGGAGAGTTGAACAGTGTAGCGACTCGGATTCGCTCTTTGTTGTTAGAGACACCCCAAAATAAGAGCTCCCATTAAATGCATAAACTCAGACATATAGCCTGGTTATCCGATATCCATCTTGATTTTTTGGATAAAGTGCGGCGGCGCGCTTTTTATCAGACGATCATTGATGCGGAAGTTGATGGAGTTGTCATTTCTGGGGATATCTGCAACAGTAGTCATTTAACCGAGCATTTGACGGAGATGGTTAAGGCTGTGAAGGTTCCAGTCTGGTTCACGCTTGGGAATCATGACTATTATGGTTCGACGGTCAAAGCAACCCGGAAAAAGGTTGAGGCCTTGTGCAAAAAGCAGCCCTTGCTGAAATGGTTGCACAAGGAGGGTGTCATTGCTCTGAGCGAGGAGATCGGACTGATAGGCGTCGATTCCTGGGCTGATGGACGTGCAGGCCATTATTGGGAGTCTAACGTTGAGTTAGCGGACCATCGGTTGATCGGCGACTTGAAGGGACTGGATGCAGCAGGACGCCTGAAGGTGATACAGAGGTTTGCAAATGAAGCTGAGGAGATATTGGGGCGTTCGCTCGATTCCGCACTCACCCAGTTCAAAACGGTCTTCGTGGTCAGCCATGTTCCGATGTTTTATGAAGCCTGTTTGGGGCCGGACCGGCGTGTCTCCGGACCTCTATGGATGCCTCATTATGTCTGGCATCAAGGGGGTATCGCAATCGGAGATGTCCTTCAGAATAATGCTCATGGCCACGTGATTGTACTCAGCGGACACACGCATAGCGACATCCGGCTCAGAATCGACGACCGGATTTCAATATGGGTCGCCTCAGCCGAGTACGACAACCCGGTGATCGCGGATGTCATTGATCTATCCCGTTATACAGTCAAGAGAGAGTGTCAATAAGTTTAGAAGTCTAGGAAGTGTCTGTAAGTCGGAACAACGTGTCAAACAATTAAAGGAGTCATTATGCTAAATGCCATTCAACAGACTTTTAAGCGACCACGCGTCTTTTTACCAGTCATCCATCCGGTGAGTGAAGCTATTGCATTGAGCAGTATCCAGACTGCTGTGGAGGCGGAAGCGGATGGGATCTGGCTCATTAATCAAGGTATGCGAACCCCCGAGCTGCTGGCCTTCATCCCGAAAGTCAATCGCTTGTTCCCTAAACTTTGGATTGGCGTAAACCTGCTGGGCACGCCGCCTGATCAGATGATCGGCTGTATTAAAGACTTACCTGTCTGGGGAATCTGGTGTGATAATGCGGGGATCAACGAGTGGCAGGATCGTCAGGTTGACGGCGAGGAGTTCCGGGATGCCCGCAAACTCCACAACTGGAAGGGACTCTATTTCGGCGGCGTGGCCTTCAAGTATCAGAGGGAGGTCCAGGATAACATGTTGCCTGTCGCGGCTCAGAAGGCTACTGCATGGATGGATGTCATCACCTCCAGCGGCCCCGGATCGAGTTACGCGGCTCCTACCGAAAAGGCGAAAGCATTACGTGCGGGCGCTGGCGAACATGCGATAGCACTCGCCAGCGGCGTCAGTCCGGAGAACATCGAGGGTTTTCTGCCCTACGTTGATGCTTATCTGGTCGCCAGCGAGATCGAGACCGAAAAGTATTCCGGTATCCTCGTGCCTGAACGAACGAAGCTGCTTGCCGAAAAAATCCATAACTGGAATCAAAACGAAGCCAAACCAGCACATGCAGCAGACGCTAAACAGTGAGACGGACCGGCGCTGGGCGTTTAGAGGAAAAACATGAAACAGCAAATCAAATCTTGGTTCCAAAGCTTTTGGAGGCGTTCGACGCCTGAGAGGGAAGACAACGGTCGGTGGCTGCTCATTGAGACGGCAGAGCAAGGACAGATCGATAAAGTAGAGTCGCTTCTGGGAGAAGGAATACATGTCGACGTACGGGGTGGCCGCGAGCAGACCGCCTTGCATATTGCCGCGGAGACAGACAACCTCCGTCTGGCTGAAATACTGCTCCATCACCAGGCTGATGCGAACGCACGAAATGATGTTGGGCAGACGCCTTTGTTCTTCGCCCAGAGTGGTATCATGGCGACCGCGCTCCTCAATCGAGGGGCGGCGGTGTATTTTCGGGACCAGTGGAACGATGCCGCCGTCCATGAAGCAGCGCAAAAAGGCTATATTGACGTCGTAAAACAGATAGAGGCCGCCGGTGGCAGCATCATGTGTTGCGGAAGCCAAGGGAAGACCCCGTTGCACTTCGCAGCACAGGAAGGGGCTGTGGCTGTGATCGACTACCTCTTGGCAAAGGGAGTTGATCTCAATGCTCCGAGCGAACTCGGCACCCCCTTGCATGCGTGTCACGATGTTCAAACTCAACGTATTTTAGTTGAGAAGGGAGCGGACCTGAACGCACGCGATCCGAAGGGCTACACGCCACTCCATACACGGGCGTTCTTCGGCGAAATCGAGTCGATGCGCCATCTCCTCGAAGAGGGGGCATCGGTTCATACTCGTGACAATGACGGTGCGACGCCTTTGCACCTAACCT
>Ga0247841_10002359_pt1 | contig 38163 bp, 42 predicted proteins | sample LaCruzMarch2015__2_FD_192410 | JGI IMG/M metagenome (GOLD analysis project Ga0247841, IMG submission 192410) | Freshwater microbial communities from meromictic Lake La Cruz, Castile-La Mancha, Spain - LaCruzMarch2015_18m | ecosystem: Environmental > Aquatic > Freshwater > Lake | place: Spain... | reverse complement strand
CTAAAAAAGAAGATTGCATATTTTGTAAGATTATAGGTGGCGAGATTCCATGCTCGAAGATTTATGAAGATGATAATTTTTGGGTTATGAATGATGCCCAACCTCTTTCTGATGGACATTGTCTTATTATTCCAAAGAAACATTATGCAACAATCTTAGATATGCCTCCAAGTTTAGGAACAGAGCTTGTAAGTCTGGCAAAAAAACAAGGACTTAGATTAATAAAAGAGAAAAAGGCAGAGGGATTTAATTTGGTTCAGAATAATTTTTCTTCTGCTGGCCAGTTTGTTATGCATGTTCATTTTCATATTATTCCTAGAAAAAAAGGGGACGGGTTGAAGATAAAATAAAAAAGTCTCTTGTTTGCATTTTCATTCTGATTCATATTATTTAAATGCAAATACTCTATGGCTGAGAAGGGAGTTGAACCCTCGACCCCCGGCTCATGAGACCAGTGCTCTACCACTGAGCTACCCAGCCATAGCAAACATAACGAAAAAGGATTTTTAAACCTTGTTCGCTTGTATAAACTAAGCAAAAGAGGAAAAATCAAGAAAATTAAGAATTTTCTGGCTTTTTAATTTTCGCTGAAACTCAAATTAAAAATGGTAAAAGTAATGAATATTGTTTTTGGAATTGGAATTGCTGTAATTCTATTTATAGTTGTTATGCTCGCAACACAGGTTTTTTATAAGGCTCCTGTTTATGAGGATTTTTGTAACTTCTCCTATTATGATAAACCAATCGCGGTTTATGATAGCACTATTTGTAGTGACAATATAACCGTTAAAGAGTGCAATGCTATTGTTAAAGAGAAACAAACAACTTTAGACAATCAACAAGAAGAGATGGATAAATGCCAAAAAGCATATATGGAAGCAGATAAGGTCTATGGAAAGAATCTTTTTGTTATAAACAATATTGTAGGAATAATCGCAGTTATTGTAAGCTTGTTTTTATTTTCTATGGTTAATATTGCAGCAGGAGTTTCTTTTGCAGGACTTGCCCTTATTATTTATGGCTTTATGAGGGGATGGCAGGGAACGGGGGACATTTTAAAGTTTATTGTAGCCTTGATTGTTGCGATTTTATTTGTTATTTTTGCTGTTTTTGTAAATAAAAGATATGATAATAAAAGGGAGAAAAAGAAATAATTAATAAATGGCAATAGAAATATTAAATCAAAGTGTTCCTTCTAATGCTTCAGAAATATCGGGGCAGATAATAAAAACAGTTATAAACAATCTTCCTCCGGCCGTTGTTCAGGGAGCAAAAGTTCTTGGAATTGTTGTTATTATTTATATTATTTTTCTTATAATCCGAACTTTTTTCCAAATTCGTTCTGCAAGAAGAATGGGAAAGATGGCAGAGAGTATAGAAGAGATAAAGAAGAAAGTGGATATACTTCTAAAAGAGAGAAAGAAAAAATAATCTCGCGCCCATATTTCTAAAATATTCTAAAAAGAGACTTAAATGCAAACACTCAAAAAATAAAAAATAAAAGAAAAAATTATTTAAAATAATTTACTGCAGGTTTGTAGAATCCAAGGTACCAGATTATCACTCCATTTATTACTAAACTAGATATACTAAATGGGTGTAATGATCCCAAAACACTCAATGCTGCAAATATTATTAATAAGATTCTTGCCCAGTTCTTCCCATTCCATAATCCTTTTGCTATAAAGTAGTCAAGAATAGCTAATCCTATAAAGATTATTCCTAGAACTATGAATAAGACTGTTCCGACCGTAGCATATGCTGCAAGTTTTGGAACAAATTGGTTTATTACATTAGAGATAAATGCAGAACCTATTAACATGGCTATACCCAATAGGAGTGTCGCAACTGCTCCGATATAACCTAAGACAGATAAGACGGTTATTCCCCAGTGTCTTCCTTTAGAAACTTTTTTTGCCATTTTTCACCTCCTTTCAAATAAAATACTATAAACTATCTAAGAAAATATGATATATAAGCTTTACTTTTTATTCTATGAGTATTCCCGGCTTGCCTGGAGAAGCTTTTATCATTTTTCCGGTTTTTGACGCTTCCTTTATTGATAAAATCTCAGCTTCTAAATTAAAAACATTATTAATCTTTTCTCCAATACTTGCGTAAAGCTCAACTTCATTTGGGATAGCAAAAATCTTTATTTTTTCTTTTTTCTGTTTATCTCCTTTTGCTTCCAGAATGTTTAAAATATTTCTTATATCTGAAATTAACTTATCAATTTGCTCTTCTTGCTTTTCAAGCTTTTCATTTATCTTGCTTTCATCTGCTTTTGGCCATGATTCTAGGCTTATGAATGTCTTGTTCCCAAGATTATGCCATAGTTCTTCGGTGATGTGGGGGCAAAATGGGTGAAAGAGTTTAAGAATAACCTCATAATTGTTCTTTGATATTCCCTCATTAAAAGAATCAATGCATCCAACAATAGATATTATCGCTTTAGGATATTCAAAATTCTCTATATTTTCTGAAGCAATTTTAATTGCCTTATTTATTTTATGCTCCTGTATCCCATTTGTTTTATCATTAATCTTATCTTTTAATCTTATAAGCTTGTTTATAATTCTAAAACTTCCATCAACACCCTCATCGCTCCATTCCATTTGTTTGTCTGGAGAAGAAACGAACATAAGAAATAATCTGGCAGTATCTATCCCATATTTATCAGATATATCTGTTTGAAAAACAACATTTCCTTTGCTTTTGGACATCTTGGCTCCATCTTTGTATACTATCCCCTGATTAAACAATTTTGTAAATGGCTCATCAAATTTTACAAATCCCAAATCTTTAAGTGCCTTAATAAAAAACCTTGCGTACATCAAATGCATTACCGCATGTTCTGCTCCACCAATATATTGATCAACAGGCATCCAATAATTAACTTTCTTTTCATCGAAAGCTTTTTCTTTATTTTTACTATCACAGTATCTTAAGAAATACCAAGAGCTATCAACAAATCCACCCATAGTGTCAGTTTCTCTTTTGCCCTGTTTCCCACATTTAGGACATTTTGTATTAACAAATTCTGAATTTGTTGTAAGAGGATTTCCGGAAGCTTTAAAGTCTACTTTTTTAGGAAGTAAAACTGGCAAGTCTTTTTCATGTACGGGAACAATACCACATTTATCACAATAAACTATTGGTATTGGTGTTCCCCAATATCTTTGTCTGGAAATCATCCAGTCCCGTATTTTGTAATTAATGGTTTTTCTTCCGAGTTTATTCTTTTCAATATAGTTTGATATTTCTTCTATTGCTTTTTTGCTATTCAAATCATTGAAATCTTTTGAATTTACGATTGTTCCTTCTTCAGTGTAAGCATATTTCATTGTTTTTTCATCCAAATTTTTTTCTTTGTTTTGAATTACAATTTTCATAGGGATATTATACTTCTTTGCAAATTCAAAATCTCTTTGATCATGAGTAGGAACAGCCATAACCATTCCACTACCATAGTCTGCAACGACAAAATTTCCGGCATAAACAGGTATCTTTTCATTTGTGATGGGATTAATTGCATAACTGCCTGTGAAGACACCTTCTTTTTCTATCTCTTCAACTTCTTTTTTACTCACACTTTTTAATTTTTTTAAGAATTTTTCAACTTCTTTTTTCTGTTTATCTGTTACGATCTCAAAAAGTTTTTGATGCTGGGCCGAAATAACCATGAACGTTACCCCGTAAATAGTATCTGGTCTCGTTGTGAAGACTGGCCATCTTTTTTCATCTATAGTAAAATTTATTTCTGTTCCATAACTTTTGCCTATCCAATTCTCTTGCATAACTTTGATCTTATTGGGCCAGTCAATCTTTGTTAAATCTTCCAATAATCTATCTGCATAGGCAGTAATTTTAAAGAACCATTGTTCCATCTCTTTTTGACCAACTTCTTCACCACATCTCCAACATTTTCCACTTTCTGCTTCTTCATTAGCTAGAACAGACTGGCACTTTTCACACCAATTAACTGGTGCCTTTTTTCTGTATGCTAATCCTTTTTCAAGTAATTTTAAAAAGAAATATTGGTTCCATTTGTAATAATCGGGATCATGGCTTGATAATGTTCTACTCCAATCATAACTATTTCCAGACGCTTTTTGGTATTCCATAATTTTAGCTATAGCCATTTTTGTATATTCTTCAGGGTGAATTCCTTCTTTTTTAGAAGCTGTTTCAGCAGGCAATCCAAAACTATCATATCCCATGGGGTAGAGTACATTGAACTTATTCATTCGCCTAAATCTCGCAAAAACATCTCCAATAGTAAAATTTCTTACATGCCCCATATGCAAAAAACTTGCACTTGGATAAGGATACATCTCTAGAACATAACACTTTTTCTTTTTTGAGTCTTCTTTGACTTCAAAGACCTTATTTTTTTCCCATTCTTTTTGCCATTTTTTTTCTATGGCAGAAAAGTCTATTTTAGTTTCTTCAGAATCCATTTTAATTAAAGTTTTTTTAGCCGTTACTTGTTTTTTCTCTATTTTTTTCACCATAATATCTAATCGTTTCTATTATTTTTAAAGGTATTCTACTCATGAAAATCGTAATAAGCTATTACGGTTTCTTCTGAAATACGTCTGTAAATTATATCATAATTATAAATTCTTGTTTCAGGCCCGTGATCCATTCCGACAACTGCTCCGACTATTCTTTTGCATTGATTTACAATATAGTGGGGAGTTCCAGCAGGAATCTTATAGTCTATTCCTGCCTCAAAATCTACTCTCTTCCTTCCTTCTTCTTCAGTTAATTGAGTTATAGAAACTCGATTATTATTTCCCATTTACCCAACAACCCCCTTTCAAAGGTTCTATATCGCTAGCTAGAAAAATATAAGATTCATAATAAATAGGGTTTTGTTGAGCCATTTTAGAAAGTTAAATATTTATAAAATGACTCTTATAAGAGAGTCACGACTAACACTAATACCAGAACCAAACTTTGTTGTGTTAATCTTTCCATAGTTACTTTAGAAAAAATAGGTTTAAATAGTTTTCTTAGTTCTAGTCTATATGCCTAAATTTAAAGTTTATAAAACTGGAAACTCTTTTTTTTCAAACAAAAAAGAGGCCATAACTCTCTTTGAACAAAGAAAGTTTGGAGAATTTAAAACTGGAAAAATTGGGTATTCTCTTTTTGAAATTCTTTATCTTCTTGATGAAAAGAAAATTGAGGTTATCATGGGGAAGAATAAAGTTGGCTTTGAAGAGCTTATTAGGAAAAATATAAAGAAGAAATATGTTGTGTTCAAGGATTTAAGAGAAAAAGGTTACGTTTTAAAAGAAGGATTAAAGTTTGGGGTGGATTTTAGGGTTTATGAGAAAGAGGCATATAGAGAAGGACATGCAAAATATCTGCTTTACATTGTTGAATCAACAAAACTTGATTTAAGAGATTTTTCTGCGAAATCAAGAGTTAGCCATTCAACAAACAAGAAGCTTCTTCTGGCCGTTGTTGATTCTGAAGAAGATATTACTTATTTTGAGGTTGATTGGAAGAAGATTTAGAAAATCTTCAAGCAAAACCAGATAAGATTTAAAAAGTATTTAGAATTAAGCGATAATATAAAAGTTTATAAGTTCTTTAGAGGATTATATTTATATGGTACAGATGAATGGAAAGGAGGTAAAGGATCAGATAAAGAGGACACTTGAATCAAGAGGACCAAGTCTGCCGGTTCATATAGCAAAAGTAATAGGTATGAGCTCGCTTTTTGCATCTGCTTTTCTTTCTGAATTATCTTCTGAAGGAATTGTAAAAATAAGCCACATGAAAGTTGGAGGCTCTCCGCTTTATTTTCTTCCCGGACAAGAAAGAAAGCTTGAGAACTTTTTTAATTTTTTATCTTCTAAAGAGAGAGAAGCAGTTAATTTGTTGAAAGATAAAAAGATATTAAATGATGAAAAGCAAGAACCCGCTATAAGGGTAGCTCTTAGATCGTTAAAAGATTTTGCATCTGCATTTAAGAAAGGAGATAAATTGTATTGGAGATATTTTCTTGCTAGTGAAGAAGAGACAAAAAATCTTACTGTGGAAAAAGAGATTCATTCAGAGGTAGTTGAGGAGAAGAAAATTGAAGAGAAAAAAGAAGAGCAACAAGAAATAGAACTTAATAAAATAAAAGAAAAAGTTTTGAAAATAGAATCAGAAGAAAAGAAAGAAGTGGCAATAGAGCAACCAAGTACCATAATAATAAAACCGTCAAAACATAAAAAGCAGAGAAAGATTAAGATTAAAGAAGATTTTTTAAATGAGATTAAAAGGTTGTTTGCTCAAAAAGGAATAGAAATTGAGAATATTGAAAGTTTTGACAACAAGCAGGTTTTTGCAAGGATAAGGATGAATAATAGCATACTTCTTGGTGTTGCCTATAATAAAAAGAAAATAGAGCATGAAGATTTAATAAAAGCGTATAAAAAATCAGCTGCACTGGGGATGAGCTATTGCATTTTTTCTAAAGGAGAACTTAATAAGAAAGCCAAAGAAACAATTGAAGCATATAAGAAACTTTTTGGAGTTGAAAAAATTTCTTTTTTTGAGGAAAACTCCGAAAATCAACCATAGTAATCTTTAAAAATCTAAAAAATCATCAAAACCTATAAACATGGGTAGAATAAAAAGCGCATTAGTAAAAAGGACTGCAAGAGGAGTTGTAAAAGAAACAGAGAGATTTACTGAAAAGTTTGATGATAACAAGCTGGTCTTAGGAAATTCTATGCCCAGTAAGCGACTTAGAAATATGATTGCAGGATATGTTGCAAGAATAAAGAGAATGCAAAGAGAAAAGAAAGAGATAAAAGTTATAAACCCATTAGAGTAATTACAGAAATGATAGAAGAAAAGAAACAGAATGGAAATGGTAGAGAAGAAAAAGAAGATATAAATATAATTTTTATAGGAGAAAAACCATTTATGAATTATGTTACTGGTGTGGTTACTCAATTTCAAATAAAAAAGCAGAGTGAGGTTGTCATTAAAGCGAGGGGGAAATTTATTTCTAGGGCAGTTGATGTTGCAGAGGTTTCTGCAAAGAAATTCCTCAAGGATGAGAAGATAAGTGTAAAGAATATTGTTATAAATAGTGAGGAGTTTGAGAATAAAGAAGGGAAAAAAGTTAATGTTTCTACGATAGATATAACACTTAAGAAAGAGTAATTTGTTAGTATGTGGTCTACTGAAATAAAGTTAATAAATACTGTCTTGATCAGAGAGATATGGATCAAGAAGCATTATTTGATTTAAGAAAGAAGGAAGTAATAGAATTTAAACAAATTAAAGAGATGGGTTTATTCTTGGAAAATCTTGTAGGAAGGGAAAGGATTATTCCATCAGTTGTGGGTCATGAAGATTTTCAAGAGGACTGGGTAATAGAAAATTTAAACCCCCTAACCAATGCAGACAAGTTGACTATTGATTCATATCTTGAGGCAATTAATTGTTTAAAATCTGCAGCAGATTTTCAAGGAAAGGTAACTTTTCATAACATTGACGCTTTTAATCATTTTAATTTGGATTATCCTGTTATGATCATCGATATAAAAGAACGAGGGGCGGGAAGTAGTGCTCAAACATTTAATCTTAATGTTTGCTTTTCCCATAACCAGTTAAGAGATTTAATAGGTTATACTGCTGTATCAAAGATTACTACTACGTTATTAGAGAAAGCTTTTTCAGGGTTTGATGGACCGAATAGGGAATATAAAAGAGGTTTATTGTAACGATTTTTTTAAAAGCAAAACTTAATAAACAAAATCTAACTATCCTGTTTATGAAAAAAATGAGGATAACCCGAGAAGGACTAATCAAAAAATATTTGGAATTCTTTAAATCCAAGTGGCATAAAGAGATACCAAACTCTTCACTTGTCCCTGAAAATGACCCAACCGTTCTTTTTACAACGGCGGGCATGCATCCTCTTGTGCCCTTTCTTCTTGGACAGAAACATCCTCTTGGGAAAAGGCTTTGCAATGTTCAAAGATGCATAAGAACTGGAGATATTGAGGAAGTTGGGGATGAATTTCACTTAACTTTTTTTGAGATGCTTGGTAATTGGAGTCTTGGAGATTATTGGAAAAAAGAAGCAATAAATTGGAGTTTTGAATTTTTGACAAAAGAATTGAAAATACCTGCTGAAAAATTAATAGTAAGTGTTTTTGAAGGAGATAAAGATGCACCCCGGGATGAAGAGTCTGCGGTGATATGGAAATCTATTGGAATTAAGGATAATAAGATAAAATTCTTGCCTAAGAAAGATAATTGGTGGGGACCAGCAGGAAATACGGGGCCGTGCGGACCAGATACAGAAATGTTTATAGACGGATGCGAAATTTGGAATGATGTTTTTATGCAGTATATAAAAGATAAGGCAGGTAAATACAATCTCGCAAAACAAAAAAACGTTGATACGGGTATGGGCGTAGAGCGAGTTTTAGCAGTTTTAAATGGGTTTGATAGTGTTTATGAGACCGAAATTTTTAAGCCCATAATAAAAAATATTGAAGAGATATCCCGAAAAGAAAAACTCACAAAGAATATTTCTGCTAGAATAATCGCAGATCATATCAAAACAGCAATTTTTATGATTATGGATGGAGTTGTTCCTTCAAATGTTGAAAGAGGATATGTTTTAAGAAGATTGATAAGAAGAGCAGTAAGGCATGGGCATATTTTAGGTATAAAAGAGAATTTTACTACGAAGTTAGGGAAAATTGTTATTAAAATTTATGAAGGTAGTTATCCTGAACTTAATAAAAAAAGGAACATAATCTTTACTGAACTGGACAAAGAAGAGAATAGATTTAAGTTGACATTAGAGACAGGATTGCGAGAATTTGAAAAAATGACGGGCAATTCAAAACAGTTAAATGGAAGAGATGCTTTTTTATTATATCAAAGTTATGGATTTCCAATAGAGATGACCCAAGAATTAGCTAAAGAAAATAAGATTAGAATCAATATTAAGGAATTTGAAGAAGAAAATAAGAAACATCAGGAACTCTCAAGAACGGCCAGCGCAGGAACTTTTAAATCTGGACTTGCGGATAACTCTGAGGAAACAAAAAAACTTCATACGGCAACACATATTCTTAATGAAGCCTTGAGGAAAGTTCTGAAAGATGAAAAAATAAGCCAAAAAGGTTCAAATATAACTCCTGAAAGATTAAGATTTGATTTTAATTTCGGAAGAAAGCTCGAAGAAGGAGAAATAAAGAATATTGAAGAATGGGTAAAGGATAAGATTGAGAAAGATTTGGAAGTTGCAAGAGAAGAGATGCCTCTTGAGAAAGCACTAAATTCTGGCGCGCATGGAGAATTTGAAAAAAAATATCCTGAAATCGTTTCTGTTTATACTATCAAAGATAAGGGGGGCAATGTTTTAAGCAGGGAAATATGCACCGGCCCGCATGTTATAAGGACAGGTCAGCTCGGAAATTTTAAGATTATCAAAGAGGAAAGCTCTGCTGCAGGAATTAGGAGGATAAAGGCAGTTCTAAAGTGATTAAAAGTACTTACTTGGGACTGGGCGCTCATATTGGATTGTAGAAACTGGTGTTTTCTCATCTCCCGTAAACCATTGACCACCAAGGCTACCCAATTCTATTTCTCTTTTTGGCATAGGCCGAGATTGTCTTTCAGGGTTAGGTGCATCCAAAACCCGGTTTACAAGTTCTCCTTCTACTTTTGTTTCATTCATGTTTTTTTCGTTTGGTTTTTCCATTTAATTTTCCAGAAATCTTAGATAATTACAAACAAGGCCGAGAATTCAAAAATTTTAAGTGTTAAGAAATGTCTGGGCCCTGTGTTAAATTAGCACAAGACTCCGAGAATTTTTACAGATAAGACTAGACAAATGTTTTTATTCATGTCCATATCTTGTATTTTCTGCATCACAATATTAATACGTTCGAGTATATAAATTTGTCGATGATCACTTTATAAAGAATTAAGCTTATCTAACTTTTCCTGAATCTCACGCAATTCTGCTTCTAAATGGTCCTCTTTTTTCGTAGATTTTAGTATAGTTCTCTTTTCTTTTAACGGTTTTATAAAAGTTTCTTCTTTCTTGGTTCTATTAAAACTTTTAGTTTCTTCTGTTTTAGGAAGATCTTCCTGTATCCTCGTTATCATCAATCGTAACCCAGATATTTCTTTTTTCACTTTATTTTTTAATGAAATCTCTTTCTTTTTAAGGGAGTCATAAGCTTTTATGTGTTTTATAGTTTCTAAGAATTCTTTTTCACAATTGAGAATATCTTTTTTTGTAGATACTGCTTCATCATAATTTATTCTAACATGAACTGCATTAGCCATATTATTAACCTATTCTGCTGAAGAGAGAATTGTCAATAGTATTCATTTTCCCCTTTATCGACTGTATCTCACTTTCCCATTCCTTTAATTCTTCTTCTTCTTTGATTTGTATTTCATTTATATTCTTTAATTCTGTTTCTATCTCCAAAACTTTTTCTTTTATTTTATTAAAATTATCCAGAGCATCATGAAATTTATCTATTCTTACAAAGACTGGCCCATCTTTTGTTTGATTAGGTGAAGAATTTATTTCAGAAGGTGATTCGGATGTTTCTTCAGGTTTAAATGAAGGTTGGTATTCTGAAGCAGAACCAATTTTTCTTACTTGGGGGAAGATTGTACTCTTTATAATTCCTAAATCAAGATTATCTTTTGTTTGATTCATTTGTGGAAGGGCAGGGAACTCTGAACTTTGCTTTTCCATGGGCAATTGTGGAAGTTCGGGAAGACTTTCAGAGTTAGGTAATGCAGGAAGTACTGGTTTTTTTATCTCTCTTTTTCCGAAGAATATCATATTAGATGTTTGAAAAAATGATATATATAGCTTTTCATTAACTTTAAAGTAGTGAAAGAAAAACCGAAAGGTATTTATTATGGCGTGATAAAGTTTGATTGATTTTACAATGCCACTTAAACTGATTAAACAAATTGCAGAGGATATCGCCGGTGAAACTGCCTCCCAAATCGTTAACTTTTTATATGATAAGAAAGATATAAACGAATTTTTAATAGCGAAAAAATTAGGATTGACTATTAATCAAACAAGAAATCTTCTTTATAAATTATCTTCCCCAGGTATTATTTCTTCAATAAGAAAAAAGGATAAGAGGAAGGGGTGGTATATTTACTTTTGGACGTTGGATGTCTTTAGATCACTTGAAATTCTTGAAGCTAACTTAAGTCAAGAGATATCCCGCCTTGAAAACGAACTTTCAAGCAAAAAAATTAAAAAATTTTATAAATGTCCCATTTGCGCAGTTGAGGTTACAGAAGAATCTGCTTTGTTGACTAACTTTACATGTTCAGAATGTGGGGAAATTTATGTCCTTTCAGATAATATCTCTTATGTGGAGAATCTTTCAAAGAAAATAATCAAATTTAAAAAAGAACTTGAACTAATAACGGAGGAGAAATCAAAAGAACAAGAAGAAAAAGACAAAAAACTTAAAAAAATAATTAAAAAAGTAGAGAAACTTAAAAAAGATGTAAGAGAAGAAAAAAGAATGGTACGACAGAAAGAAAAGAAGAAATCTCTTAAGAAGTATAAGAAAATAATAAAAATCAAAAAAAAGAAAATAAAGAAGCATAAAAAGTAAAATGAGTTATAATTTTAAAGTTTTTCCTATTAAAACTAAACAAAATCTCTTCTTATTATGGCTGAAAAATCTTAGTATTACCAATTTGATCATTTTAATAAATATTCTTCTTTTTGTTTTGTCTACAATTTTGTTAATTGTAAAACCTAATTTCATAAGGTATCTGGCGATACAACCTAGTTCGGTAATGCATGGCCAGTATTTATGGACAATTATTACCAGTATTTTTGTGCATGGTGGTTTTTTCCACTTATTTATAAATATGTTCGTTCTTTTTTCGATGGGTAGTTTATGTGAGAGAATAGTCGGAAGAAAAAGATTTATTTGGTTTTATATGCTATCTGGAATAATTGCAGGTTTACTATTTGTTTTTTTAGCATATTTTTTTGGAAATTCAGGCATTGGACTAAGGATATTTGGCAGTCCTACTGATTATGCTGTCGGAGCTTCTGGAGCTATTTTTGGTATTGCTGCACTATTCATGATCTTAATTCCTAAGATGAGATTTTCAATAATATTTTTGCCTTTTTTCTCTTTACCGGGATATATAATGATTCCTTTTGTTCTTTTTGCAACTTGGATTGTTTCTTCAAGTGCTAATTTCGGGATAGGAAATACCGCTCATCTGGGCGGATTTTTGTGTGGTATTGTTTATGGATTATATCTAAGGTATGAATATCCTAAAAAAGTAAATGCCTTAAGGAGGCATTTTGTTTAAAATGGTAAAGAAAAAGAAAAGCTGTCTTGAATATTATAAAGATTCTTGGGAATATATTAAAGAAAGTAAAAATTATATCTACTTTGTTACCATTATTTTCCTTTTTTTCGGGCTGGTAGGTTTTGTTTTTCCTAACTTCTTTGTTGATCAAATAAAACTTCTCGTAGAGCAGCTTTTAAAACAGACAGAAGGACTTAATAATTTTTCACTTATTAATTTTATTTTTTTCAATAATTTAAAAGCAAGTTTTTTCGGGCTGGTGTTAGGAATCCTATTTGGATTTATTCCAATTATTCTTGCTGTTGTGAATGGATATGTTTTGGGTTTTGTTTCTAACTATGCCGTTAAAAACGCAGGGTTCCTTTCTCTTTTCAGTCTTCTTCCGCATGGAATTTTTGAACTTCCGGCGATTATGATTAGCATAGGGTTGGGGGTGAAGTTGGGGATGTTTTTCTTTTCGAAAAATTCAGACAAAGAATTTATGAGAAGAGTTATACTTTCTTTGAAAGTTTTTATTTTTGTTATTATTCCCCTTTTGATTATTGCCGCTATTATTGAAGGAACATTAATTAGTCTTTTAGGTTAGAAAACTATATATACATCTCTTCTTATTTTTCATTATGTACAGCGAGAATAAAAAAGGGCAAGTAACGCTTTTTGTGATATTGGCAGTAGTAATTGTTGCTTCAATATTAGGAATTTATGTTTTGAAGCAACAAGGTTTTTTCAGCCCATACCACGTTAATTCTGATGTTAAACCGGTTTATGATTTTGTAAGAGGCTGTATTGAAAAGACTTCTAATCGGGCGATATATTCAATAGGTTTGGGCGGAGGATATTATCTTGGAGAGAATCTCAGCAGTTTAGAAATAACATCCTACACCCTGAACGGAAGATCTTATGCTCCTTCTCGAGCAGAGATAGAAGAAGAGATTGCAAAAACTATTCCTACATTATTTTCAGAATGTATAAACAAGTTCAATAATTTTAAGGAATTTGATATGATCAACGGCAGTTTGAAGATCAATGTTTCTATAAATGAAGAGAATGTTATTGTTGGTTCTGAATATCCAATCGCTATTAAGAGGGCAGGTTCAGTTTATCAAATCAGTAATTATGAACCGGTTAGTATTCCAATCAGGCTTGGTTTGATTTATAATTATTCTATGGAAATAGTCGATACTTATCTTAAAACGGGTGGATTTGGTTTGATATACTTATCCGAAAATTCAACAAATCTTGGTTTTTATTTTGTAGATTATCAAAATTATACACTTGTAGATATAAGCGAACCAATTAAAAATAAAAACTCATCGTATGAGTTTATGTTCGCATTACAATGAGGAGTAAGGGATCAGTATTTGTTTGCGCAATAATTTTTATTTTAATATTCGCAAATGTGTTGATTCTTGCTGAAGAGGTAGAAAATCCAGGTTATGAACTGCAAGTTGATGAAAAGACTAGCATTTCTAAAGTAACATTTACTGAATTCGGAGCAGAATATGAAGTTGGAGGAAATAAATGGGCCAATATCTTGCCGCAAAGTGCAGAAAGGAATGCGCATATAATCTTTAATGAGAATGGTGAAGCAAAGGAGGCAGAATTCACTACAGGTAATGTTAGTAGCGAGTATGTTTTTGGCAATGATAACGTTTCAATTCCTCCTGGTTCCTTTGTTTCTTACAAAGGTAGGAAAATAAATATTCAAGCACCTACGGGAAGTACATTCGAAAGTTTGCCAAGTAGAGTCAGTGAATTTAAATCTCAGTTTATTAGGGATAAGACTATTGAACTTTCTGGAAACAATATAACCATTCTTGGAAACAATACTTTACAAGAAGGAAGTCTTTACTTTATTGGCGAGGACGTTTATATTGGTTCTGGAAGTGTAATGGACTCACTTAAAATTAATGGTAAATCCGACTATAAAATATTATTGGACGGGAGTAAACCACAAAATCTCGGTGAAAATTTTATTTCTATGAATTCTAAAACAAAGAGGCTTTATGTAAATGGTCGTTCAGAGGACTATGGCGATGAAAATCCAGATGTTACATTCTTACCTGGAAACCCGTTTATTCCTGTTGAGGAAAATAATGATGTTAGAATTTTTACCAAAGGATTTTCTGTTTTATCCCTTTCAATCACTTCTGATTCTGATATTCCTGTTATTAATTTGGGTCGTAACACGTATTTAGCTAGTAGCATCTTATCTAGTCCAGAAGATATTACTGTCCGACCATTTTTTAATAATGGCAAGGTTCTTCTTAGTTATGGCACAGCTAAAAATGACATAATCGTTAAACCATCTAATTTGGCGGTAGAACCAGTTGATTCTGTTCCGGTTTTAGTTAAGCCATGGAATACGGCAAAGTCTATTTATATCAATGAATTTAATCAATTAGCAGTATTAGACAATAAATTTCTTTCTTCAGGTAATTCACTTAAAAATATTGATAGTTATCTCGCTAGTTCTTCAACAAATGTTGTTTTTTCAACCTTAAAATATAATAATACTCTTCTCCCGCCCGAGGGATTTTTTAATCCGATTAGTCCCTTCTATCTTGGACCATCAATTGAAGGACTTCCCTCCGTTATTCTAGGGTTTGATAGATATCATATATTCTCTGACTCTGATTAAAAAACTATTACTCGTTTACCACAACTCTTAAAAACTCTTAAAAACTATAACAAATATGAACAAGTGGCTAGAATTATTGGTTGGACTTGTATTGGTGATTGCAGCCATCTGCGCCTGGGCGTTAAATACCTGGGGACTTGGTACAGCAGCACTAGAATTTCTAAAAGGAGGTCTTGTCTGGTTTGTAATCTTGATAGGGCTTCTTTTCCTTATGCTTGGCATAAGTGACTTAAAAGAATAATCTTAAGTAAGAAATTTGAATATAGTCCAAAACAATCAAAAATATAAAGAGAACATACTTTTTTTCTAAATGCAATTTTTTGATTCAGAATTGTGTGCCCGGTGCAAAGGAAAAGGATTATGTGGAAAACCTTGTAGAATATTAAATCGAATAGAAGGATATTCTCCAAAAGTAAAACTTCATTTTTCAGGAAGTTCTCCTCCCGAAATTTTTGTAGGAAGACATAATTATCCAGATATAAATGCTGGAATTTTAAGTCCAGAAGAGTATGGTGAAAAAGAAGAGATTAGTTTGCCTGAGATATGGCATGAGAAAAATTTTTCTATTCCGGAAATACTTTCAAGAAGAGCAAGTTTGATTTATTCAAGATTTAAAACTGCCGTGAGGGGTTCTGGAAATAATAGGTTTAAAGAAGTTATGCAAGAAGTAAGTATGGCAGACAAATCTGTTTCAATGGAAGTTTTTCTTAAAAAAGCTCCAAAAATGACAATAAATTTTAATCAAGAAGTTCCTTTAATAGGAAATCCTGCTCCCCTAAAGTCAATAACACTTGAAGGAAATCCAAGAATCTTGAAAAAAGTAGATTATCTTGTTTCAGATAATGAAGCAAAAGCGACAACTGCAATGAATGAGCTTTACAAAGGGAATATAAGAGTAAGTAATATAAGCAAAATTCTTTCAGCAGGACTTTTAGGCATAGGCTATCAAAGAAAATTAGTGCCCACAAGATGGGCTATAACTGCAGTTGATGATACAATAAGTAAGGATATGCTCAAAAAAATAAAATATTATCCTGAGATCTCAGAAATTTTGGTTTTTAATTCAGAATATTTAGGAAATCATTACGAATTTCTTTTGCTTCCAGATAAGTTTAGTTTTGAAGTTATAGAAGCGAAAATGCATGGAAGTGTTTGGAATCCATTTTCTTTAGAAACTATTTTTATGATGGATTATGAGGGATTTTTTGGAAGAAAAAAATATGCTTCAGATGTTACTGGGGCGTATTATGCTAATAGGCTTGCTCTTTGTGAATATCTTGAAAAAATAAAGAGACAGGCTAGTTGTTTGGTTATGAGAGAAGCAAGACCGGAATATTACGCTCCGATGGGTGTAGGAATATTAAGAGAAGCAAGTAGGCAAGCTTTTAAAAATCAATCTGAAAAATTTGCGTCTTTAAGTGAGGCAATAGAAAAAATTAAAACAAGAATGAAGATACCCCCAAATGAATTCATAAGAAGGTCCGTTTTGCTTAAAGAAAGAGGAAAACAGAAGAGATTAGGAGACTTTTATATAAAACTAAATTAGTTTTATTAAATGTTAAAAATTATGGCGATATTATTTATAACGGAAAATTGTCCGCCCATATATACAAATTAGTTGAGTTTGGTGCATGTTTTAATCCATCAAATTTGGTGTATTCTCCTACATCCGGGTTTCGTTCTATTTTTTGTCCGGACGTATAATCTATTATAGAGTCAAGGCTACCAAATGGTTGTTTATCAATATAAACTATTCTTGTATCTTTAGGATTGTATACGGTTATGCTTTCAGGAGTTTCATGATAAGGATTGTTTGCTCTGAAGATTGTTTTTATAGGTGATTTATTTAGAATGCAAATCGCCGCAAGTCCAAATAAGACCAACCCCGTTATTAATAAAGGATTTTCTCTTTTCATGTTTAGATCAGGAGGATATTTAGCTTTTTATTGTTTATCCTTTCACTTTTTTGATGGATATTTTATTATAAATCTCCTAAAAGAAAATTTATATACTTGAATGATATCGGATAAATATGGCAGAAGAAGAAACAAGAAAGAATATGGTTGAAATTCTTGGGCAGGATACATCAAAGACCGGTGTAAATAATAATTTTAGTGAAATAGCTAGGAAACAGGACTCTGGTTATGAAACGCTTGTAATAAGTCCAATTGTTAATGAAACTAAGCAAAATAAGCCAACTTTTCTCGAGGTTCTTGGAAAATTATCTCCTGGAAAAAGTTTGAGAACCGGGCTTGATGATATCCTTAATGGAAGAACAGGAGCACTAATTGTTGTTGAATGCGATGAGGCAAAAAACATTTTTGAGGGAGGATTTAAGGTTAATTGTAAATTTACTTCTCAAAGACTTGCTGAATTGGCTAAGATGGATGGGGCTATAATTCTTTCAAGTGATATGAAAAAAATACTTTTTGCTAATACACTTCTTGTTCCTAAAAATGATATTCCTTCAGAGGAAACTGGAACAAGACATAAGGCTGCAGAAAGAACGGCAAAACAAACGGGGGCAATTGTTATTGCGGTTTCAGAAAGAAGAAGAAAAATAACACTTTATTATGATAATAAAAGATATGTATTACAGAATTCAGAAGACATTTTAAGAAGGGCAACAGAAACACTTCAGATACTGGAAAAACAAAAGGAGATACTTGACGAGAATGCCAAGAATTTTAATATACTGGAAATAACTAACCTTGTTTCCTACGGGGATATATGCCTAGTTCTTCAGAGAATAGAGATGATAATAAAGATGACAAATAATATCAAGAGATATCTTATAGAACTGGGAAATGAGGGAACAATGATAAAAATGAGAATAAACGAGCTTACAAAAGGGATCATAGATCAAAGGGATTTAATAATCAAAGATTACGCTTCAAGACCGCAGTATTCTACTAAGTTTCTTGAAAATTTAAGTTCTGATTCTTTGCTTGATTTGGCATCACTTTCAAGAATGCTTTTTGAAGAATCACCAGATAAAAATATTTTCTCTAGAGGATACAGACTTTTGGGTAAATTGAACTTAATGGATAAGGAAATAAAGTCTCTTATTTCTTATTTTGAAAACTTGCAGAATATACTTAATGCAAATGAGGAAGATTTAAGGAAGATACTGAAGAATAAAACAAATACTTTCAGAGACCAGTTGGCAAATTTGAAAGAACAAATAATGATTGGGAAGAAGATATGATATAAAGTTTCTTAGAAAGAAATTTTAATGTAGAACAAAACCACCTGCGGGTTTTAAAAATCCTGCATCCACTAACACATGTTAACAAACGAACAAATAACTGAAATAAGAGAGCATCTTGAAAATGCGAAAAATCCAGTATTTTTCTATGATAATGATCCGGACGGGTTTTGTAGTTTTATTTTGCTTCAAAGATATCTTGGAAGAGGAAGAGGAATTATTATAAAATCATTTCCAACATTAGATAAAACTTACTTTAAGAGAGTAGAGGAATTAAATGCCGATTATATCTTTGTTTTAGATAAACCTACTATTGATCCTGGATTTATTGAACTAGCTCAAAAGGCAAATATCCCCCTCGTGCATATAGACCACCATCCCGTACCCAAAACTCCTATAAAGTATTATTATAATACCTATTATGTTGATAAAAAATATGACCCTGTTTCCTATTTGTGTTATAAAATATCTGGTAGAAGGGAAGATATGTGGATTGCTGCAATTGGATGTATAACTGATAGTTTTCTCCCAGATTTTATGGAAGGCTTTAAGAAAAGTTTTCCTGAACTGATTGATTGTGATTATAAAACTGCTGCAGATATACTTTACAATAGTTTTTTTGGAAAAATATGCATGACTGTGAGTTTTGCTATGAAAGATAATACTAGTAATGTTGTTTCTATGTCAAGATTTTTTATGAAGGCAACGAGTGCGCATGATATTTTTGAAGAAAGCAAAAAAACTAAGATCATGTTGAAAAGATTTGAGGAAATAAATGAAAAATATCAGAAAATTCTAAAAAAAGCAGAAGAATCTGTTTCGGGAGAGGTTTTATTCTTTAACTATAGTGGAGACTTAAGCATAAGTCAATATGTTGCCAATGAACTTTTTTATAAATATCCTAAAAAAGTTATTATTGTAGTGTATACTCGAGGTAATATTTCTAACCTTTCTTTAAGATGGGAAAAAGATATTAGGGTGCCCGTTGTTAATGCCGTGGCAAGTATAGAGGGTGCAAGTGGTGGCGGGCATGAACATTCTTGTGGCGCAAGAATGTTAGCAGATAAAGTTAATGATTTCAAAAAGAAGCTATTGGAAGAGGTCGAGAAGGTTAAGAAGGGTTAATATTGTCTTGCAATATAAACTACTTCTTTAGCAGGCTTTCCGCATATTGCACATTTTCCTGTTGCTTTTTCTTTTTCGAGTTTTATTCCTCTTACCTGCGCACCTATTTCTTTTTCTATTATGCCTGCACATTTTTCTCCTGATTTGTCAACAGAACAGAAATTGACTCTGGCTATTGCTCCGCTTTCAATTATTTTTTTAATCTCATCTTTATTTTTTGCTTCTTTGATTTTGGAATCAAATAACTTATCCGCTTCTTTTATCAAGTTTTTATCAATTTCTATTGAAGTTTTTTTAAGATAGTCTAAAATATTTTTTTCATCTATTATTTCTTTTTTGTTAGTATCCCTTCTAAAGATTGTAAGTTTTTTGTTTTCAATATCTCTTGGGCCCAAATCAATTCTAACCGGAATTCCTTTCATTTCCCAATAATTGAATTTTTCTCCTGCTGACTTTTCAGTATTGTCTATTTCAACTGAAGCAAATTCTTGAATAATGTTTTTTAGTTCTTCTGCTTTTTTTGTTATTTGATCATCATTTCTTATTGGAACAATCATTACCTGAACCGGTGCAATTTTCCAAGGGAATCTTAATCCTTTATCATCTCCATGAACGATGATAACGCTTGCGAATATTCTCGAAATTGCAGGACCATAACATGTTATCCATGCATATTTTTCTTTTTCATCTTTATCTTTGAATTTAACATTAAATCCTTTTGCAAATTCTTGTGATAATAAATGAGTAGATGGTTGTTGTACTACTCTGCCATCTGGATTTAGAACATCTGCTGCAAAAGTTCTGTCTGCACCTGGAAACTTATCCCATGCCGGTCTTTCAAAGAAGATAAAAGGTAAGCCGAAAATATCATGAAGAACTTCTTTAGTTGTTTGCATATCTTCATTAACTTGCTTCATTGCGTCTTCTTTTGTTGCATGAGCATCATGTGCTTCTAGCCAATAAAATTCTCGGCTTCTTAGAAAAGGACGAGTTGCTTTTGTTTCATATCTGAATATATTTGCCCTTTGATAAGTTTTGAAAGGCAAATCTTTGTAACTTCTAATCCATAGACTCCACATTTGGTAAAATGCTGTTTCACTTGTAGGTCTTAATGCTAATTTCTCATCAAATTTATCATTGCCTGCCTCTGTAACCCAGAAAACTTCAGGAGTAAATCCTTTTACATGTTCACCCTCAATTTTAAAATTTTTTTCAGGAATTACAGTAGGATACCAATATGGTTTATGGCCTTTTCTTTGTAAAGCTTTTTCATAGTAATCATACATCTTTTCCATGCTTAATACAGACCATGGCTGGAAAACTAAGAATCCCTTGACATTATATCTTATATCCGCTAATTCGCATTTTTCTATAATTTCTGTGTACCATTGAGAAAAGTTTTCACTTTTCTTTACACTTATGCCTTTTAATTTTTCTACACTTTTTTCTTCTTTTTTCATGTTTTATTGTAGTTTTTGAGATATTTAAAGTTATTTTTTTATTCATCGCTGGCCCTTTTCCAATTTAAGTTACTGCTAAGATATTTAAAACTCTTTTTCTTAATATAATCAAGGGCCTATAATTTAACCTGGATAGAATGCTCGGCTTCGGACCGGGAAATGGGGGTTCAAATCCTCCTGGGCCCATTTAATTCTGATTAAGAGGCTATAATCATCGCATATGCCACGCAAAGAACAATAATTATTGCAGCAATAATATTTCTCCAGTTTGGCTTTTCTTTAAGATAAAAATAAGAGAAGAGGTATATAAAGACTGGTGCGAGGATAAATAAAAGTGTTGTCATAATTATTCCTTTTGTTTCATAGCAGAAATATAAGAGTATTCTGTAGAGAATCCAGATAAAGGCTATAAGAAAAACATAAGGCCATTTTTTATTTGAAATTGAGTTGAATTTTGGTCTGAATATAAGAAATGTTATTATAAATATGAATAGACATCGAGTAAGATAAAGGCTCATGGGAGAGTAAAAATTCAATATTTCTTTTGATATTGCTAATTCTGCTGCAAAGAACATACTTCCAAAAAATGCTGCAATGCTATATTTGCTTATTTTGAAATGATGCTTTTTCACATGTGAAAGAATGAGTGCAAGAGAAGCGATAACTGCTGCGATTATGAGGGGGGTTCTTGTCTGTCTTTCTGAGCTATAGAGAATAAAAGCAAAGATAACTACAAATAGGGGTTGAAATAATCTTATGGGCTCAATTTCAGTGATTTTTTCCCATTTCATAGCATAAAAAACAAAAAGGTTTGCTAGAATAGAAAGAACGATTATCGCCGACATTATTAAAATATTTTTCAATTCAAATGCTGCTGGATGTATTTTTAGAGAAAATAACAATGGGAAGAAGTGGCCTAGAACTAGGAGGCATGGAAGAATAAGTAGGATTATTGCAAGAAAGCTGAAGACGTTATAGCTTTTGAAGTCTATTTTTCCTCTCAGTATCTTTTTTTCCAAGACTGTGCCTGCTGCTTCGAGGAATGCTCCAAAGAATGGTATTGTGAATATTTTCATGTAGCCCCTTTTAATCTTTTTTTATTTTATCTTACTTTCAATAAGCTTCTTTACAGTCTGAAAATCCGCCCGTTTATTAGTTGCCTTCATAACCGCACCAATAAGAAAATTGAGAGATTGCTGTTGTCCTGCTTTAAAATCTGCAACAGCTTTAGAATTGTCTTTTATAACTTTTTCAACAATCTTTTCTATTTCTCCTTTATCTGAAATCATTTCAAATTTATCTGCTTTAATTTCACTAGATTTTTCTTTCCAAGAGCGCAAAATATCTTTTGCCTTTAATTCTGTTATCTTTTTATTTTCTATTAGCTTCAGAAGATCTATGAAATGTTCTGGCTTTATGTCAACTTGCTCAAGGGTTTTCTTATTATAATTCAAAACTCCAAGAAGTTCTACTGTAACCCATGGAACAGTAAGTCTTGCAGGAATTTTTTCAACAATCTTTTCAAAGAATTCGACTATTTCTAAATTTGAAATTAAAACCTTGGCGTCTTCTGGATTTATCTTATATTTTTTTATTATTCTTTCAAGTTTTACTAGAGGAGATTCTGGGAGAACTTTCTTTATCTTTTCAACTTCTTCTTTTGTTATTTTTATTACTGGCAAATCTGGGTCTTTAATAAAACGATAGTCTGCATGGCTTTCTTTTTCCCTCATTTTTATTGTTATTCCTTTTTCAGAATCCCATGCTCTTGTTTCCTTGTTAATGGGTTTTTCTTTTTCCTGCCTTTGTTTTTCATATTTTATGGCTTTCATTATTTCGCTTATAGAATTCATATTTTTTATCTCTATTCTCTCTCCGTAAAGAGAAACATTAACATCTGCTTTTATTCCGGCATCTTTGTCAAGTGTTTTTATATAAGACATTGTCAGAAGCATTTCTTTCAACCATTTTTCAACTTCTTGTTCTGATTTAAAATCTGGTTCTGTTACTATTTCTACAAGAGGAGCACCACTCCTGTTATAATCAATTTCTCCTGTTTCAGGATTCCATGCAGCAGGATCTTCTTCAAGATGAACTTCTCTTATGTTTATTCCCAAGAATTCTCCTTTTTCTCCAATAGGAGTTGCATATGTTCCAGATATTGTATTTTGATATCCCTTTGGTAAGTCTGGCCAAGAATAATGTTTTCTCCACCAAATTAATTTTTGAGGTTCGTGATTAACTTTGCAATTAAGCATCAAAGCAATTTGAATAAGCTTTTTTATTGCTTCCTCATTTGGAAGCATGGGTTTGCTTCCGGGTTGTCCTGTGCAAATTGGGCAGATCAAAGTATTTGGTTTTGCTTCCTTGTCCTTGTGAGAGTTTTTACATGTGCAAAAAAGCTTTTCATTTGTTGTCAGATAGCCATGAATTTCAAGACCTATTTTTAGTGGCATGATTTAATAAGAAGAGGGGGATTTAATAAGCTTTTTATGTGTTTAGGGTAGAGGAATGTATATTGAAAGTTTTTCTCTAAGGAGTTTTCTTAATCTGTACTCTTCTGAATCATTACTAATGCGATAATCATCGGGGATGTCGAGATTTACGATTTTTTCTTTTGGCTGAAGGAAAGCATGAACTAAGGCATATTCTAAACCTTCTTCAAATGTGAAAATTAAATCTGCTTTATCTGCCATTTCGAATTCAAGTTTTCTTCCCTCATCTGTAAATGGATTTATTCCAGCAGAAGATATAATTATATCATAATCCTTTTGAGTTTTTTTATCATAGGGATCAAAAACATGATATCCTTTTTCCTTTAACATATACCTAAAAAGTCTTTCTTCAGCTATGCTTCTATTCCTATTCGCCTTGCAGACAAAAAGGATGTTTCTAGGTTTTGTTTTCGGTATTCTTACCATTTGCTCAATTGGCGCTTTTTGCTTTTTCATAATAAAATAAAAGAATTGAGATTTATATATATAATCAATATTCAGAATATTCATATTAACTTCAACTCAAGTTGAAGCCTTCGCTTTCTTTATAAATATCAAAATATTAGCTGAATCATGACAGAGAAATACATATCGGTAAACATGGATGATGAAAAGATAACTCAAATAGCAGAGATTCTTTCAAATCAAACATGTAAGAGAATATTGGACTATCTTGCTGAGAAAGATGCAAGTGAGGGAGATATATCTCGAGATTTAAATCTTGCAATAAGCACAGTAGAATATAATTTGAATAAACTTATTGATGCAGGACTTGTCCGAGCAGGAAAGAATTTTTTCTGGAGTGTTAAAGGCAAGAAAATAAAAACGTATGGGCTTGCGAATAAGAAAATAATAATCTCAACAAAAAGAAGCTTTGGCAGTATGATTGCTTCTATTCTTGCAGGAGGAGTCATACTCGGGGCAGTCAGGCTGTTCATGAACTATAATGATGTTCAAAGTCTTGGCGGTACTGAAGTAATGGATAATGCTGCTGAAAAGTTTGCATACTCTCCTGCCCCCACTTCTGAAATAGCTACTCGGTCTTTTGAAAGTCTTAGTTATTTTAATGATATTTTTATTTGGATTATAGTGGGACTTGTTATTGGCGCCTTGGGATTTTTCCTATTTAAAAAATTGAAAGGGGGTGTAAAATAATGGAAAGTTCTGTAAAAATAACTTTAATAATAGCATTAACAGCGATATTGCTTGTTGCAGGAGGAATTTCAACATTTTTAATATTCAAAAATGCAAATGATACTTCTAATACTGTAAGTGTTGATGGAACATCTAACATAAAAGCAACCCCTGATCTTGTAAGTGTTTATTTTAATGCGCAGACAAAAGGAAGCACATCAAAAGAAGCTAATGATAATAATTCTGAAATGGTTGATGAAATACTCACTGCTTTGATAAAACAAGGCTTTGAAAGAAAAGACATCCAAACAGAGAGCTTCAATATATATGAAGATGTTCAATGGATTAATAATAAACAGGTTTCAAAAGGATATATTGCAACACATCAGATGAAAGTTGAACTATCTACAAACGAAGCTTCAAAGATAGGAGATGTTATTGACGCAGTAGTAGATGCTGGTGCAACATTGAGTTATATCAACTTTGAATTATCGACTGCTAAGCAAAATGAGTATAAAGCACAAGCGTTAAAAGAAGCAAGTGAAGATGCTACCATAAAAGCAGAAGCGATTGCAAGTGGACTTGGAAAGAAAGTTGGAAAACTTGTTTCTATTTCAACATCTAATTTTAATTATCGCCCCTGGGCTCTTTATGAGTCTGTTAATGGCGTAGCAGATGTTGCTATGGCAAAAGAAGCTACTACCAATATACAACCAAGCGAGCAAGATGTTAATGCGCAGGTGTCTGCCGTGTTCAAGATTGTTTAATTTTTAAGTTTTATTTTTTTATTTATATTTTTTATTTTAGTTAGTTTTTTATATCCCTTTTTCTTAGCGTAACTATGACAGAAAAAGGCAAAGATAGTGAAGTGGGCGATAAAGTAAAGATTAAAACCACAAAAGAAGAAATAGACGGTATTCTTCTTGAAAGTCACGAGCCAGGAGTCTTTCTTATAAAGCTTGAATCTGGCTACAACATCGGAATAAAAAAAGAAGATGTTGTTGAAGTTAAACTTATTGAGAAAGTCAAGAAAAGTGAAATAGAATCAGAATTTAAATTAAGCGGGAAAAAACCTATTGTCGACTTGATTATTTGTGGAGGAACAATTTCAAGCTCTCTTGATTCTAAAACCGGAGCTGTAAAGTGGGTAACAAAACCAGAAGATTTATTCAGGTTTTATCCTGAAATTTTTGATTTATGCGATATAAGAATAATAAATCCGTTTATGAAAGCAAGTGAAAATATGTCTTCTTATGATTGGATAAAAATAGCAAAACAAGTTGTTAAATCTCTTAATGAAGATAATGTTCGGGGAGTTATCATTACGCATGGAACAGATTTTTTGCACTATACGGCATCTGCACTTTCCTTTTTTGTAAAAAATATTAACAAGCCTATTGTTTTGACTTATTCACAACGTTCTACTGATAGGGGAAGCTCTGATGCAGAACTTAATTTATATTGTTCTGCAAGGGCGGCTCTTTCTGACATTGCCGAAGTCATGCTTGTTGGGCATGCAAGTTCAAATGACGATTTTTGTTATGCGCTCCAGGGAAACAAATGCAGAAAAATGCACTCTTCAAGCAGAGATGCATTCAAACCAATAAATTGTTTACCTATAGCAAAAATTTACAAAAACAAAATAGAAGTTTTAAGAAATTATAACAAGAAAAAAACAGGAAAAGAAAATAAAGCAGAACTTGACGCCGTTTTTGAAGAAAAAGTTGCTATTGTCAAATTTTATCCGGGACAAAATCCTGAAATATTAGAGTATTATCTCAAGGAAGGTTATAGGGGCGTTGTTATAGAGATGTCTGGGCTTGGTCATGTACTCACAGAAGGAAAGAATGATTGGTTACCTACTTTGAAAAAGATTATAGGAAAGGGGATGATTGTTTGTGCGGCAGGTCAGACAATTTATGGAAGACTTGATCCGCTTGTTTATTCTCCGGGTAGAGAATTAAAAAAAGCAGGGGTTATTTATCTTGGAGATATGCTTGCAGAGACTGCTTTTGTTAAGTTGGGATGGATTTTGGGAAAGACAAACAAGAAAGAAGAGATTGAAAAGTTAATGCTGAAGAATATTGCTGGAGAGTTTAGTGAGAGATTGGTGGAATAATTATTATTCTTATTTGTTATGGTAAATTTGTTTTTTATGTAGATGATAATGCTTATTGGAAACATAATGCTTGTTTTTTGGCTTTTGCTGATATGAATTTTTTTTCTGAGACTTTTTTATTGAAGAAGTATATTGGCTCGGTTTAAAATTTTCTGATAAGACATATGCCGGAATCGAGTTTATGCTTGTATCTTGAGCATATCCCATCTTTCCAAGAACACTTTCAGCATATCTTAATATTGATGGGCATCCGTAATCTTGAGGTTTTAAAAGATAGGAATTTCCTTTTCCTGTTTTAACATATTTTTTTTCACCATCTTCTTTTTCAATTATCTTTATTCCTTTTGCACGTGCAAGAGCAAATTCTCTTACGTCTACATTAGTGTAATCTGTTCTGCCAGGATAAACTATTTTTAATGATTTTTGTATATCCCTTGGTCCAGCATAATGTGTCATGGCTAATAGCCCGCGATTATTATCAAAAATCTCTGCTCTTTTTGTTAAATCATATGTTGCAATAAATTCATTAAACTCTGAATTTGTTAATAATTCTTTTTGAATTGCGGATTCTGTTAGAGATCCATTGTAGGGTACTTGGATGCCATTTGCTTTTGCTTGTTTCACAATACCCATTGCTGTTTTTGGGAGATAACCAAAATATCCTGCTGCACCAGTTTTTTTGTGGTAAGCAGTTATTTTTCCACTTGATTCTTGTTGCTTCAATGAGTGTTTTGATTCTTCTATAACTGAATTTGTTTTTTGTTCTGTTTTTGCAGTGCATCCATGAAGACCGTTTTGTTTTTTTGCTGGAGGAGTTTGTATTGGCTGAACTTTTCTTTCCAATGACTTTTCCATTGCTTGTTTTGATGCTCTTTCTAAAGCTTTTTCTTCCAAACTTTTTTGAGGCAAGTTTGTTTGAATTGTTGGAGACACTGGGGCATAGTTTGTTTTTGCGTCCACTTCAATATATGTTCTTTTACCCTCGGAATTTGTTGGGACTAGGATCGTGGTTACTATTGTTCTTTGTTCTGGAGAATGCTTTTCTGGACAATAGCTTGTGATAGTTGCAGGTGGAATATCTTCTTGGACGCCCAATATCTGTTCTCTTATTTGAGGCATAAATGGATAAAGATAACAACACATGGCTGCAGAGCTTATGCTAGAAATAAGAAGTGTTTTAAAAAGTCCTGGTCCTTTTTCTTTATTATTCTTTGTCATTTTTCTCACTTTTTTAATGGGTTTTTGCTTTATAAACCTTTCCTTTGTTGTATCTATATAGTAGTTACAAATAAGGAACATGGTTTGGTTAGTTCGGTCCCATTAGTTTTATATATTCTTTTTTGTTTTCTTTGACATGAACGATAAGCAAAAAGAGAAAAATGAGAAGATTGAAATGAAATCTGGCCTTGAAATACACCAGCAACTTGACACAGGAAAACTTTTCTGTAGATGCCCATCTATTCTTAGAAATGACAATCCCGATTGGATTGTTAATAGGAAACTTCATGCTGTTGCCGGTGAAAGCGGGAGAGTCGATATTGCAGTTAAACATGAACAAGAAAAAGATAAAGAGTTTATTTATGAAGGATACAAAGATAGTAATTGTCTCATTGAATTTGACGAAGAACCACCGAGAGAGATTGATGACGAAGCATTGAAAATTTGTCTTCAGATTTCCATACTTTTGAATTGTGAAATAATTCCCGTAACACAGATAATGAGAAAAACAGTTATTGACGGCAGTAACACTTCTGGATTTCAGAGAACAGTTCTTATCGCTAGAAATGGTTGGATTCAGACAGAAAAGGGAAGAGTTGGAATTCAAACAGTTTGTCTTGAAGAAGATGCAGCAAGAATAATCAAACATGAAGAAGGAAAAACAATCTATCGTTTAGATAGGTTGGGAATTCCTCTTATCGAGATTGCAACATACCCCGAAATATATTTCCCAGAACAAGTTAAAGAAGTTGCTTTAAAATTGGGAGACATATTGCGTGCATGTAATGTCAAGAGAGGAATTGGAACAATAAGACAAGATGTTAACATTTCTATTCCAGGACATCCAAGAGTAGAAATTAAAGGTTTTCAGGAGCCTCGCATGATGGTAAAGACAGTTGAGCTTGAGATTGAAAGGCAGAAGAAGGAATTATTGTTAAAGAAAAAAATAGTTTCAGAAGTAAGAAGAGCTAATGAAGATGGAACAACCGGTTTTTTGAGACCCATGCCTGGAGCAGAAAGAATGTACCCTGAAACAGACTTGCCTTTACTTAATATTTCAAGGAATTTGATTAATGATGTTAGAAACTCTCTTCCAAAGTTAAGAGAGGATATAAGGGGAGAATTAAAGCAGAAGGGATTGAATGATGAGATGATCAAACTAGTTATTGGAAGTGGGATGATTGAAGATTTTGAAGCATTATTGAAAGTTTATAATAATTCGATTTTTGTAGCAAAGGTTCTTTTTCTTATGCCGAAAGAGATCGCGAGTCATGAGAAAATCGATGAGAGTATTTTTAGTATAGATATTATCGAGACAATTTTGCAAGCAGTTGCAAGCAAGAAAATTTCTGAAGAAGATGTTAAGGGAGTTCTGGAAAAAATTGCCAAAAATATCCCCATCTCTGATGCATTAAAAGTCGAGAAAAAAGATAGAGGGGAGATTGAAGCAGAGATTGCTAAGATCATTAAGGAAAAGCCAGGACTTTCTATTGGGGGTTATATGGGATTAGTTATGGCAAAGTTTAAGGGAAAGGTTAGCGGGAAGGACGTTAGTGAGGTTTTAGGAAAATTGATTAAATAAGAAAACTTATAAAGAAAGTTTCTTTTAAAAAAGAAGCTTTAAGTAAGAAAAGTAGAAATAGATTTTAAAAAGAAGCTTTAAGTAAGAAAACTAAATAAAAATATGGAAAGAATAATTATAAAAGAAGCATTTGAAGCAAAAGCAGGAACAAAAGTAAAACTTGCCGGATGGGTGCATGAAGTTAGGGCACTTGGAAAAGTAAAGTTTCTTGTTCTTAGAGATATTAGTGGAAGAATACAGACCGTTGGAGTAAAGGGAGAGATGCCTGAAAAAGATTTTGAACTTGTTGGCAAGATTAATAGAGAAAGTGTTGCTTATATTTGGGGTGTTGTGAAAGACAGCAAGCAGGCGCCCGGTGGGAAGGAAATAGGCATTGAAAAAATCGAGCTTGTTTCAGAAGCAGGAGAAAAATTGCCAATAGATGTTTCTGATTTTAGCAAGACAGAACTGCCGAAGAGACTGGATTATAGATTTTTAGATCTACATAGGGAAAGAATCCAGGCAATTTTTAAGATACAAACAACTATCTCTCATGCTTTTCGTGAATATTTTTATAAAAAAGATTTCGTAGAAATTCAGCCACCTTATATAATAAGTGCGGCTTCGGAGGGCGGGACAGAATTATTTCCTGTTCAATACTTTGAGAAAAAAGCATTTCTTGCTCAAAGTCCGCAATTATACAAACAAATGCTTGCATGTTCTATGGAAAAAACATTTACTATCGGACCTGCTTGGAGAGCAGAAAAACATAATACGACTAGGCATATCAATGAAATAAGGATGGTTGATGTTGAAGCTGCTTTTAATGACCAATTTTCTATCATGAAAGAACTTGAAACTTCTGTAGCATATGTTGTTAAGAATGTTTTAGAAAAATGCAAGAAAGAACTTGAACTTTTGGGTGTTAAGAATTTAAAAGTTCCAAAAGGTGTTTATTTGGATTATGCTGAAGCAATAAAAAAAGTCGGTGGGAAGATTGGAGAGGATTTTACACCAGACCAAGAAAAAAAGCTTTGCGAAATGTATTCTGGAGATATTGTTTTTACACATTCTTGGCCCACTTCTATAAAACCTTTTTATATTATGCCTAAAGACGGAAAAAAAGATTCTAAAGAAAGCTGTGGTTTTGATGCTCTTTATGGAGGTGTTGAAATTTCAAGCGGCGGACAGCGTATACATATTCCTGAATTACTTATTGAACGATTGAAAACAAAGGGACTTAACCCCGTTAATTTTAAAGAATATGTTGACAGTTTTAGATATGGTGCGCCACCACATGCAGGTTGGGCGATAGGACTTGAAAGAATAACGCAGATTATTTGTGGATTGGATAATGTTAAGGAAGCAACAATGTTTCCAAGGGATAGGGATAGACTTACACCCTAATTATTTTTACTGGTTTGTAGTGGTAACAAACATAACATTTATATAGATATAATGCTTATATAACCTGGGGATATGAGACTTTGGGGGTAGAATAAAATGAACCAAAAAGTACTTGATACATTGGCGGAAGAATGTCCATGCAGGGGGGATTGGTGCTTTCTTAGAGATGCATTACAACATAGGAAAAATGATGATAGTACCTTAACTCAAATGAGGATGATGATAGATTTCAGATATTTATACGGTAAATGGAATAAAAAATCTCCTACGGATAGGGAAGCCTTAGATGATTATGTTAAAAGAGGCTATGTACAGAAATTCTTTAAAATTTGGAAAGAGGATATGACTCATGAAGAGATTTTCTATAAGATGTTCGGTGAGGACTCCACAGACAAATCTCAACCAGAAGAGGCACCGACAAATATATCCGAGGATTCTAAAAGAGATCCTACTGCTGTTGTAAATGCAATTTGGCAGCCAAATATAATGGATCAAAAACTTTTAGAAGATCTGATGAGTGAATGCCCCTGCAACGGAAGAATATGGTGTTTTTTTAAGGAAGCAGTACAACATACGGGATTGAGTGATAGATCTATAGCACAGATGAGAATGATGATAGATTTTGAAAATTTATATCGCAAATTAAATAATCCTTCTTGTACTCGGGGAGAAGCATATATGGAATGGATAAATCGGGGATATGCTAAAAAATTCGAAGAGGTTTGGCCGAAAGATCCAACAAAAAAAGGAAATTCTGATGAACTAATTCATGAAAAATTAGCTTATAAGATGTTTATTGAAAAAACTCCAGCTATTGTTAGGCTTGCTGAATAGAGTAGTTTTTTTAGTCAGGTTTAAATATTCTTTTTGTTATGATTTATTATGAAAATAGGTTTTGTAACCCATCCAAGAGGAGATATATTAAAAAGAATAGACTGGATAGGCAGAAACGGATTTGATTTTGTGGATTTGTTTTTAGAAGAAGATGCTAATGTCCCTGGAAAAATTGATACCATTAAGGTAAAAAGTCGATTGAAAAAATACGCTCTTGATTCTGTTGGCCATTTGGCTTGGTATCTTCCAACAGGTTCTCCTGTGAAAATGCTACGTGATTCTGCTATCAGAGAAGCAGAGAGATATTTTCCTATTTTTAAGAAACTTGATGTAGAGTATGTTACTATACATGCTTACTGGCCGCCAAGTTTATTTTCTGAAAAAGAAGGTGCAGATTTTCAGATTGATAGTTTGAGGAAAATCGTGAGTTCTGCTAAAAGATATAATCTTAAAGTAATGTATGAACCCATTGATACGGAAAAAGATACATTAAAAAATGTCAACTATATCCTGAGCAGAGTTCATGATTTATACTTTCATCTAGACATCGGGCATGCAAATCTCTTTGATAAAGATATAATCGGTTTTATTAGAAAGTTTCATACAAAACTTAGACATATACACCTTCATGACAATCACGGGAAGACTGATGAGCATTTACCTCTGGGAAAAGGAAGTATTAATTTTCAAAAAGTAGTTAGAGAAATAAAAAAATGTTACGATGGCACTATAACTCTTGAGATATTCTCGGACAATCCTAAAGATGTTTTAAAAAGCAGAGCAAGATTAAGGAAGATTTGGTATTCTCAATAGTTTTATAAATTCTAGAAACCCTTTATATTCATGGACGAAAAAGAGATAGAACAAATAAAAGTCGAAACAAAAAAACTTCTCGAGAAGTTTTCTTTTGCTCTCAGTAAGGTAAAAAGTGAAGAGAGCAATGTTGAGCGGGACGAAGACAGAAGAAAAGAGAGAGAGGGAAAAATTGGAAATGAGAACTTTAGGGAGATAATGTTTGAAAATTCTCCTACTAAAAATGAAGAGTTTATTCTTGCGGAGAAAAAGAAATGGTGAAAGAACAACAAAACCTTACAACGACAGAAAAACTCAAACTAATCAAAGCCGGAAAACTTTCTGCAGAACAGAATGTAAAAACTTTCTTGGAAAAAATAGAGAAAGATGACAAAAAAGGCAAAAAAATAAATGCCTTTATTCAACTGAATCCGAACGCTCTTCTTGAGGCTAAAGAGGTTGATAATAAACTTAAGAAGGGCAAGCCCACCGGGAAACTGGCTGGGCTTGTTATAGCTATTAAATCTAATATAAATGTTAAAGGACTTAATGCTTCTTGCGCTTCTAAAACTCTTGAGAATTACAAAGCAGGATATGACTCAAGTGTTATCGAAAAAATTAGGAAAGAAGATGGAATAATAATTGGGATGACAAATATGGATGAATTTGCTTGTGGTTCTTCTGGGGAGACAAGCGCTTTTGGAATAACAAAAAATCCAAAAGCATTAGAAAGAATTCCCGGAGGAAGTTCATCCGGAAGTGCTGCGAGCGTTTCTGCTGATTTTTGTGATATTGCCCTGGGTAGTGATACTGGGGGGAGTATAAGAAATCCTTCTTCACATTGTGGCGTAGTAGGTTTCAAGCCAAGTTATGGTGCTGTTTCAAGATATGGGCTTATTGACCTTTCTATGTCTCTTGATCAAATAGGACCGATAGGAAAAGATGTTGAAGCTGTAAAATTAATGTTTGAGGTTATAAGAGGAAAAGACGAAAGAGATGCAACGACAAGAGAAATTCATGATAAACCCAAAAAAACGAATAAGATAATTATTGGTATTCCAAAAATTGGTACTAATGAAGAGATTCTCGAACTTGTCGATGATAAAATTAAAGCAGTCTCCAAAAAAAATGGGTGGAAAAATGAAAATATAGAATTAAAGCATATTGATTTAGGAATACAAACTTATTATCCCATATGCTATGTTGAATTCTTTTCAGGAACAAGAAAATTTGATGGAAGAAGATATGGTAAGAAGATTGAAGAAGTATGTGGAAGAGAAGTTTTAAGAAGAATACTTGGTGGAATGGAAATTTGTCAGAGTGAATTTTCAGATAGGTATTATAAAAAAGCGCTTGATGCAAAAAAGATTATAGAAACGGAGTTTGAGAATGCTTTTAAGAAAGTTGACTGTATAATTATTCCAACCGTACCTAGACTTCCACATAAATTCGGAGAAAAAATAAGTTTTGAGGATATGTATAATTATGATACTCTTACGGTCCTTGCTAATATTGCGGAGATACCTGCAATAAGTGTTCCGGCAGGCATTGTGAAGGGTATTCCGGTAGGTTTGCAGGTAATGTGTGGTCGTGGAGAGGATTTATTGGTGCTAGATGTGGCTAAGGAATTCTCGCAATAGTATTTCCTTATTCTTTTTATGTGGTTAAATGATATTGTTCGGTTTGACTAATTAGGCATATAAAAACTTAAAAACTTCAAAAAAGGTTTCTTTTCATTCAAAAAGGGGACAGAAGAATGAAATACAAAAATATAGAACTAAAATGGCTCGGCCATTCTGGTTTTCTCGTACAAAATGGAAAAGTTATTTATATAGACCCATTTAGAATTGGAACAGAACTTCCTGAAGCAGATATTATCCTTATCACCCATTCCCATTATGACCATTGTTCTATAGAAGACATTAAAAAAATAGCAAAAGACGGAACGATAATAATTTGCACAGCTGATTCACAGAGCAAGTTTAGGCATATTGACTTAAAAATTGATTTGAAACTTATTGAAATTGGGGATAAAATTGAGCTGGACGAAGGAAATTTAAAAATCTGGGCGGTTCCTGCTTACAATATAAATAAAAGTTTTCATGAAAAAGCTGAAGATTGGGTAGGGTATATCCTCGAATTAGGAGAGGTTTTAATTTATCATGCTGGGGATACAGATAATATTCCTGAAATGAAACATATCCAAGAAATAGATATAGCTCTTCTTCCAATTGGTGGAAGTATTACAATGAATGCTGGAGAAGCAGCGAATGCTGCAATTGTTATAAAGCCAAAACTTGCTATACCAATGCACTACGGAACGCTTATGGGTAATGAGGAAGATGCAAGGACATTTGTGAAATATTGTAATACGGGCGGAATAGAAACAAAAATACTCGAAAAATCATAAACTTGATTTAAACTCATTCCACTTATATTTGTCAATTTTATTTCCTTGTTTATCTATTAAATCTAAAACTTTTTGTAGCTTTATCTTTTTACGTTTAATTGTGAAATTTATTAATTCTGCAAATTTCTTTATACCTGCAATATTTTCTATGCATATATTGTAGCATACTTTAATTGTTTTAGTATTCCTATGAAGTATCTTTTTTTCTTTTCCAGCACGAGTATTTATTTGAATAGTTGAATTTATATCAAACTGCTTTAATTTAATTTTTATATAATCTATTAGTTCTGTGTTTGAATTTGTTAAGAATATTCGTGGGTATATCCTGCCGTTTTGATATTTAATAGAAATCGATCCTTCTGCATCAAATATCCCCTTAAGAAAATTTAGAGGATGCTTTTCTATAATATTTTTTATTTCATTAAAAGGTTCAGACAAAATTTCTACCATTTGTTTACTACAAAACTCAGAAACATAAACTCTTTGAGGATTAGACCACCAAACATGATAAGGTTTTTCTTTTTTTAATATTTTTGCAGATAAAGTTGCAAAATTTTCTACTAATTCCTTGTCTTTGCATCCTAATTTTATCCTGCCGCGATTATAGACACCATTTTTTATGACTCTATAAAAAGTTCCATCGCCAAGTATTAATCCAATTAAATATATTAGTTCTTCGTTGTTATCTTTGACGATATTTAACTTATTGTAGGGGTTTCTTTCTTGGTTTATCCAAACTCTAACTGTCTCATATTTTACTAAAAAGCCTATAGAGTTTAATTTTTTGCATATATCTGCGCTTCCCAAATTATCTTTTTTCATTTCTATTGCGAGGTTATATGCCTTTAGTCTATCTTTTATAGAATAATTTACTAAATTCTTCTTATTTTTATCATCAGGATAGCTCATTTTTCAATTTAAAATTAGAATATTTATTAATAAATATTAGATTCTTTACTATTTAAATCTTTCTAGCTATGGAACTATAGTCGGCAGCAGGAATGATGCTGAAATTTTTGTGAAGCAGTGTTCTGCTGGCGGGATTGATGCGAAGATACTTGAGAAGGAAAAGGTTTAAAGAATAAGTAATAAATCTTAATAAGACTTAAACGCTAATTTGCATAACTCCTTATCATTGGTATAATCCTCGTTTTGAATCTTTTCGCAATAAGAAGAGTCATTCCTACCGACTGCAACAGAAGTATAGCAACGATTCTTATCATGCTGAACTGGGATTGTATCACAATTAGAATTCTCATTACAATAATCTCTTACTGTTTCTTCAATATTTAGACATAATGAGGAATCTTGATTTATAATTGCAATACTCTCATAACAGCCACTATCATTAATTTTACTACAAATAGTAGGGTCTCTTTTCTTAATTGCTATATTGCGATAACATTCGTTTTTTGTAGGCAAATCCATTATATTGTCACATACAATTTCAGACATCTTTTTAAGAGCAACAACAGAATAACATGCATCTCTTCGATGCATTAAATTAACATCTTCCCCGCCATACAGAGAAGAGATATTAATATTTTCACATATAGACTCATCTTTTTTTATCTCTGCTAAAGTTATATAACAATATTCTTTACCCATATAACCTAAATTTTTTTCACAGAGTGTATAATCCTCTTTTGATACTGCTACTTCTGAATAGCAGGAATATTTGATTGTTGTATCGGCTATATTCTCACATAAAGATTCATCTTTATTGAATGGAGCCAAACAATAATTTTTAATGTCTATATTTTGTATTTTTTCGCAATAAGATACGTCTTCTTTTAATACAGCCACACCCCCATAACATTTGTCCTTGCTTAATTGATCTTCACTATTTTCGCATATTGTTCCATAATCTTCACTCATGAAGGAGGCAAGTGTCTTGCAGTTATCACTGCTATTTAAGTCCATTATATTATCACATATGGAAGAGTTCTTTTTGAACAATGCGAGGTTAGCGTAGCAATTATCTTTATTTTCCGTATTCTTACATATAGTTTCATCATTCTTTTCTTGAGCAGCAGTTACATAGCAGGCATCTTTGAAAGGTTGTTCTAACTTCTCACACGTGGAAACTTTAGTAGATTCCGAAGAGGACTTAATAATAAAGAATATACCTCCAATCAAGATAATGAAAATTACTATGGAAATTATTGTCCAAAGCAAAACCTTTGAACTTTTTTTGGAAGTATTATTTATAGAACCTGGATTTTTAATAGAATCGACTGCTTCATTTATATCCTTATCAGACCATCCTTTTAAAACTAAACTTTGCTTAATCTGACCTAACGATTGTCCAGCGTTTAGGCTTGAATTTATATACTCTTTAAGTTCAGCATTCACCATTTTTGTACTAATATCAAATAGCGTATATATATCTTTTTATTCTAGGTATTATTAGTATTTTTAAAGTGGAGTTTCTTGGTAGAATCATGATAACCTTCGACCGCCGAAAACAAGACTGCCTCAAGAAAGACGATAAAAGCAGCATAGGAACATGGGATGAGCACATTAAAAATTTATGTGAGAAGATAAACATGAAATCAAACTTTTATACGCTTTCTTCATGCGCAGGAAGAATTGTTCTTATAAAAAATCTTGTTAAGAAAGGGCCAGATATGTTTGTATTTCGAAGTCATGAGAAAGTTAGTTTTGAAGAGCTGAAGAAAAGTTTAGAGAATTATAAAGGTAAGGATAATTTAATGTTTAAACAAGAAACTTGCATACTTCATGTTTGTTGTGAAAAGATTGAAGATGCAGAAAAGCTTTTGAATATTAGCAGGGAAGCAGGATGGAAAAATTCTGGAATAATGTCTACGCGGGGAAGAATAGTTTGCGAGTTGCGTTCGACAGAATATTTGGCGTTTCCGATTTTTTCTGGCGGAAAGATTTTGGTTGATGATGATTTTTTGAAGGTTGTTGTGAGCGAGGCGAATGAGAAGTTAGAGAAGAGTTGGGAGAAGATAAAAATGTTTGAAAAAAGTTTGTGATTTTTAGTTATGAATATCTCCTCAACGAAATATTTTATGTTAATTTTTGCATACTTTTTGAAATTTTCTGGTGAAAATTTCACTTAATAATAACAAAAACAAGAACATAAAATATTTAAGGAGATATTCATTGATATTTTTAAGAATTTTGCGGTTTCTTAGTGTGAAATATGCCTGAATATCTCCTTTAATAAAAAAGTAATGATGTGGAAGTATTTAAATTTTTCCAAACTCCACATATTAAGGAAATTGATGAAAGGAGGTATAAAAAAACAAAAAATGGTACTTGATTTAGCAAAAAGTGCAATAGAAGATATGGAGAAAAACCAGATCAACTTTGACGACTTGAAAGCTGGAAAGGCAAATATCAAAGTAGTTGGATGCGGTGGGG